>Ga0209405_1000189_pt1 | contig 53354 bp, 47 predicted proteins | sample COGITO_mtgs_1105_6_FD_184803 | JGI IMG/M metagenome (GOLD analysis project Ga0209405, IMG submission 184803) | Pelagic marine microbial communities from North Sea - COGITO_mtgs_110516 (SPAdes) (version 2) | ecosystem: Environmental > Aquatic > Marine > Epipelagic ...
GTTTGCCGATAAAATTTGTGGGGGAGTAACAAGTAAAAATAGTTTTTTAAAATTACTATTAGCCTATTGAAAGCAATTTTTTTATGCTTCGGTAAAATTAAACTTGCTGTTTTTGGTTTAAATGGTTTAGGGTAACGTCTGGTTTGACTGTCATTCTTATATATACTTGTGGTTTAGTTAGTGTATACATATTTCAGGAAGGGTCAAGCCTGTTGCCAACGTTAAACCTTGTGAATCCTCATGTAAAAATACAATTTGAAACAAACAAATACATCTTTCTCACTATACGTAGTCTTCAATTGGGTTGCAGGAGCAGATTAAGTTCCTATCACCAAAAGCATCATCCACTCTACGCACAGAAGGCCAAAATTTATTATCAGCAATATATGCCAAAGGAAAAGCAGCTTGTTTTCTGGTGTAGGGTAATGTCCATGTATCAGCAGTTAGCATTTCTAGCGTATGCGGCGCATTTTTTAATGGGTTATCCAGATCCTCTTTTGTGGCAACTTTGATTTCTTTTCGGATAGAAATCATTGCATCACAAAAACGATCTAACTCTGCAATACTTTCAGATTCTGTAGGTTCAATCATTAGGGTGCCATTGACAGGAAAAGAAACTGTTGGCGCATGAAATCCATAATCTATTAAGCGCTTTGCAATGTCTACCACTTCAATTCCGTTTTGTTTAAAATCTCTGCAATCAATAATCATTTCGTGTGCAGCTCTGTTCATTTCACCTGTATACAAGGTTGGATAATGTCCGTGCAAGCGTTCTTTAATGTAGTTGGCATTTAAGATGGCATTTTTTGTAGAATCTGTTAAGCCTTTTGCACCTAACATGGTAATGTATCCGTAAGAAATTAAACAAGCCAAAGCAGAGCCCCAAGGTGCGGCAGAAATTGCCGTAATTGCATTTTTCCCTCCCGTTGCAATGACAGGGTTTGTTGGTAAAAAGGGCACTAATTGTGGAGCAACACAAATTGGACCCACCCCAGGACCGCCACCACCATGTGGAATTGCAAATGTTTTGTGTAGGTTCAAGTGACAAACATCAGCCCCAATGGTTGCTGGATTTGTGAGTCCAACTTGCGCATTCATATTTGCACCGTCCATATAAACTTGTCCGCCATTGTCATGAATAATTTGCGTAATTTCTTTAATTTCTTTTTCGTAAACCCCATGAGTAGAGGGATATGTTATCATTAAGGCGGCTAAATTATTTTTATGAATTTTCGCTTTTTCACGTACATCTTCTACGTCAATATTTCCATTTTCAGCAGTTTTGGTAACAATCACCTTCATGCCAGCCATCACCGCAGAAGCAGGGTTTGTTCCGTGTGCTGAAGCTGGAATTAAACAAATATTTCTGTGTGCATCTTTTCTTGATAGGTGATAAGCTCTAATGGTCATAAGACCAGCAAATTCACCTTGTGCACCAGAATTTGGCTGCAAAGAAGTGCCCGCAAAACCCGTAATAATATTTAATTGATGTGCTAATTTTTTTAGAATTTCTTGATATCCTTCTGCTTGATTTAAAGGTACAAATGGGTGTATGTTTCCCCATTGTGGATTGCTTAAAGGAAGCATTTCTGAGGCTGCATTTAGCTTCATTGTACATGATCCTAGAGAAATCATTGAATGATTTAATGCTAAATCTTTGCGTTCTAATCTTTTGATATAACGCATCATATCTGTTTCTGATTGATACTTGTTAAAAATACTATTTTCTAAAAAAGAAGTATTTCTTTGTGTATTTATTGGAATTTTATTGCCTTCAGAAATTACAGAAATAGTACTCGGATTTAAGTCTAATGCTTCTGTAAAAACAGCAACAATAGCATTTAAATCTTTTAAACCAATCGTTTCATTTATAGATATAGATAAGGTTGCATCATCTATATAGTTAAAATTTATTTCATTAGCTTCTGCAACCACTTTTATTTTTTGAGACGCAGCTTTTACTGTAATCGTATCAAAATAAGCAGTGTTGGTCTGTTCAATACCTAAAGTAGTTAAAGCATTTGCTAAAGTGATTGTTTTATGATGTACAGTATCTGCAATAAATTGCAAACCATTTTTTCCGTGATAAACAGCATACATTCCCGCCATTACCGCTAATAAAACTTGCGCAGTACAAATATTAGAAGTCGCTTTTTCACGTTTGATATGTTGCTCACGGGTTTGTAATGCCATCCGCAATGCGCGGGCTCCGTTTCTGTCTTTTGTGACCCCAATAATACGACCAGGAATGCTCCTTTTGTATTTTTCTTTTGTTGCAAAATAAGCCGCATGAGGACCTCCATACCCTAAAGGAATTCCAAAACGTTGTGTAGTACCTACGACAACATCTACCCCAAATTCTGCAGGCGCTTTTAATTTTACCAAGGATAAAATATCAGCAGCAACTACTACTTTTATGTTTTTATCAATTGCTTTCGACACAAAATCTGCATAGTCGTATACTTGTCCGTGTTTTCCTGGGTATTGTAAAATTGCACCGAAAAATTCAGTTGAAAAATCAAATTCTTGGTGGTTACCAATTACCAATTCAACTCCAATAGGAATAGCACGAGTTTGTAAAACCGATAAAGTTTGTGGTAGTATTTCTTCCGAAACAAAAAACTTATTTACCGCCGCTTTCTTCTGTGCTCTTTCTCTTACATCATAAAGTAAAGCCATTGCTTCCGCAGCAGCAGTGCTTTCATCTAATAAAGAAGCATTTGCTAATTCCATGCCTGTTAAATCACAGACCATTGTTTGGTAGTTTAGCAACGCTTCTAAACGTCCTTGCGCAATTTCCGCTTGATAGGGTGTATACGCAGTGTACCAGCCTGGATTTTCTAAAATATTACGTTGAATTACACTAGGTACTATCGCTTCGTGATAGCCCAAACCAATATAACTTTTGAATACTTTATTCTTTTCAGACAATTCTTTGATATGTGCTAAATATTCATATTCGCTCATAGCAGGATCCAAATCCAACTCATTTTCTAAACGAATATCATCAGGAACAGTTTGGTAAATTAACTGATCTAAACTAGCCGCTTTTATGGTAGATAGCATTTTTTCTTGTTCCTCTATATTAGGACCAATATGTCTGTTTTGAAACAAATTTGTATTCATTAAATAACGTTTATTTAGACTTTTTAATCGGTTTTATTTGCTTTTTATTACCTTTAAAATCAATTCAATTTAAAGGAACAAAAATAAGAACTTTAGAAGGTTTTAAGTTTGCTAGAAATGGATAAAAGACACTTAATTATCAACCAAATTAAAATGTTATTAACATAAACTTTACTTTTGTAAAATGAAATTCTTAAAATTAGTGTTCGACTTTTATTTAAACGCAAGTATTCATGTTGCTTTTTCAGTATATGCATTCTTAAGAATTACAGAAATTTATTTTGAGTTGCCTTACAACGAAAATATCAATTATTTTATTTTTTTTGGGACCATTACGGGCTATAATTTCGTAAAATATGCTGGGGTAGCTAAATTGCATCATAGGAGTTTAACCTCAGGTTTAAAAGTGATTCAGATATTTTCGTTTTTCTGTTTTTTAGCCTTGTGTTATTACGGATGTTTGATGGATGTTAAAACACTTCTTTTTTCGATTCCTTTTATAGCATTAACCGTATTGTATGCTGTTCCTTTTTTAAGTGGTTTTGATAAGAACTTAAGAGAAGTCAGTTATCTTAAAATTATAGTTGTAGGTTTTGTTTGGGCAGGATTTACAGTGTGGATGCCTTTAGTTGATGTAGGTACAGAAATTTCTTTAAACATTGTTCTTCTCTTCTTACAACGATTTTTAGTTGTAGTCGTTTTAATATTACCATTCGATATAAGAGATGTGCAATATGATGCTATTTCTTTGCAAACAATTCCAAAGAAAATAGGCATAGAGAAAACAAAGAAATTAGGATTCATGTTCCTCGTGTTTTCTTTACTTTTAGAGTACTTTCTTACAATTGCAGCAGGCTTGAGAATCCCATTTATGATGTTCTTGTTTTTGTTGATTATTTTCTTAATGAGCGCAAAAAAAGAGCAATCCAAATACTATAGTTCTTTTTGGGTAGAGTCGCTCCCAATAGTTTGGTGGTTGCTTCTTTTGGGATTCCATAATTTTTAAGGATTTTATAGGTTTATTTTATACATATTTTTCATTTTTAGAATAAATAAAATAAATATCATAAAATTGAAAAATAGCTTCTTATATCTCTTTGATATTTGTAAATTTACTGACTTAAATTTAACTGAGATTTTTATCTAATGATTACCACAAAAAGAAATTATGTTTTCGATTTTGACAGCACTTTAACACGGGTAGAAGCATTAGATGTTTTAGCTGAAATCACCCTTAAAAACAATCCTAAAAGAAAGGAAATTATTCAAGAAATAATTGACATTACCAATTTAGGAATTGATGGTGAAATCTCTTTCACTGAATCTTTAGAAAAAAGAATTAAATTATTGAATGCCAACAAAGCTGATTTATCAGGTTTAGTGGCTGCTTTAAAAAAGCAAGTATCAAAATCTATAGAAAGCAATAAAGAATTTTTCGAAAAATTTGCGGAAGATATCTATGTGATTTCTTGTGGTTTTAAAGAATTTATTGATCCTATTGTAAAAGAATACAATATCCCTTCAGAAAGAGTGTATGCAAATACTTTTGAATTTGGAAAAGATGGAAAAATTATTGGTTTCGATGCGAATAATCCACTCTCCAAACACAATGGAAAAATACAGTGTTTAAAAGGCATGAATCTAGAAGGAGAAATACAAGTTATTGGTGATGGTTATAGTGATTATGTAACTCGTGAAGCAGGCGTAGCAGATACTTTTTTTGCATACACAGAAAATGTTTCAAGAGCTAAAACAACAGAAAACGCAGACCATATTGCCCCAAGTTTAGATGAATTTTTATACGTTAACGATTTGCCAAGAAATATATCATACCCAAAGAACAGAATTAAAATTTTATTATTAGAAAATGTACATCAAGATGCTTTTACAAAGTTATCCTCAGATGGCTTTTCAGTAGAAACAGTTTCAAAAAGTTTGTCAGAAGACGAATTGATAGAAAAAATTAAGGATGTACACGTTTTAGGAATTCGTTCTAAAACAAATGTAACTCAAAAAGTGATAGACGCTGCAGACAAATTAATGGTTGTAAGTGCATTTTGTATTGGTACCAAGCAAATTGATTTAGAGGCTTGTAAAGAAAAAGGAGTGGTCGTTTTTAATGCTCCCTATAGCAATACGCGTTCTGTAGTTGAGTTAGCAATTGGAGAGATCATTATGCTAATGCGTAGTGTTTTTCAAAGAAGTACAGAAATTCACAATGGTCAATGGAATAAAACAGCCCAAGGTTCTAGAGAGGTTCGTGGTAAAAAACTAGGGATTGTAGGTTATGGTAATATTGGGAAACAATTATCCGTCTTAGCAGAAGCTTTAGGAATGGATGTTTATTATTACGATGTTGAAGATAAACTGGCTTTAGGAAATGCAACTAAAATGAATACTTTAAAAGATTTATTGGTCATTTCTGATGTCATAACTTTGCATGTTGATGACAATTCAGCTAATAAAAATTTCTTTGGAGAAACAGAGATTTCTCAGATGAAAGATGGCGCACATTTAGTCAACTTGGCTAGAGGTTTTGTGGTCGATATTCCTGCGTTGGTCGCTGCTTTGAAAAGCGGAAAAATAGCAGGTGCTGCAGTAGACGTATATCCTTCTGAACCAAGAAAAAATGGTGAGTTTTTTACAGAATTAAAAGGATTACCAAATGTAATTTTAACACCTCATGTGGGTGGAAGTACAGAAGAAGCCCAAAGGGATATTGCAGATTTTGTGCCTAGTAAAATTATGGCGTATATTAATTCTGGAAACACGGTAGATGCTGTTAATTTCCCAAATATTCGTTTGCCAAGACAAACAAATGCACACCGTTTTTTACATATTCATAAAAACGTTCCGGGTGTGATGGCGAAAATTAATGAAACACTCGCAAAATACGATTTGAATATTACTGGTCAGTATTTGTCTACAGATCCAAAAGTTGGGTATGTAATTATTGATTTAGATAAAGAATATAACAAAGAAGTAATCGAAGAATTAAAAAATGTAGAAGCAACAATTAAGTTCAGAGTACTTTATTAGCCTTCTCTTATAAACGATAAAACACCCTTTAGATTTTAAAATTTAAAGGGTGTTTTTTTTGAACTTTTTTTTCTTATTCTCAACGGTTTCCCAGTAATCGGTTTTCATTTAGGTTGTTTTTATACATCAGGGTTCAAAAGAAATAACACTCGTACTGATGACGGAGAAAAAGGTTAGAAGAGTTTGCTAATAGCTGTCATTTTTTCTTTCAACTCAATAATCCCATCGTCTTCAATACCTAAATATCGTTTACCACCCAAATACCTATTCTTATTAAATTCATCATAATTTGGTTGATTTGCATCCATAGAATTGAGGTGTACATTTCCAGAAGCATGAATAAACTCCATTTTATTATTCCCTAACCAAAGCCCAACATGCGTAATTTTTTGTTTCTTTTTTGCAGTTGCTTTTCTTCCGAAGAAGATTAAATCTCCCTTTTCTAAACCTTCAAATTTTAAATCTTTGTCAATTGTTTTACCTACCTGTATTTGTTGAGAAGCATCTCTGGGAATGACAAAACCGTTCATTAAATAAACCATTTTTGTAAAACCACTACAATCCATCCCTTTTGATGAAGTTCCTCCCCACAAATAAGGAAAACCGATCATTGTACTCGCAATCGTTTCAATATTCTCTTGGGTGGCTTTTAATTTCTTTAACCAAGAACCGTAATTTATAGCTTCATTTTTCTTGATAAAACCACTTCTTTGATCAGGATATTTTACTTTATAAAAATGAGCATCTTCAGATATGTATTGAAGCAGTCCACCTAAGGTAATATCAGAAACAACCTCAGAAATTGAAGAGGTATCAGCATATACAAATCCAAAATTATTGGTATAAAGTACTTTTTTAGATTGATTCCAAGTATCGATTTGATTTGCAGTCATAAGTGTAATTCCCCCTTTGTCAACCCAAGAAATATAATTATCTGGAGTTTGAATTCTATAAAAATCTCCTTTTTTATCCAACACTCTTAAGGACATTCCTAATAAACCTTGGGTACCTAATTCTGCAGCATGTTTTGGTTGAGATCGAATGTTAATTACGGAATTGTTAGCCACTGCATATTGTTGGTTTCCTATGGCAGAGTCTGGTAAAAATCGAACCTTATTTGTGAATTTAATTTTCCTTTTTAGAATACTATCTCGTAGTAAAGAGAATGCTTTTTTAGAAGTGATTTCTCCTTTTAAAATTATTTTATCATTTGAGTTGCTAAATTGAATATCAAACAATGCGACACGTTTGTCTGGAGCATAGGCTGCCTTTATCGTTGAATGAATACTTTGGAGTTTGCTAATTGTTTTTTTGTCATTTTTACAAGACATCAAAAGCACCAAAAACAGCAACAAATAAAGTTGTATGATTTTCATTAAAAAAGTATTTTCAGCTAAAGTACAAAAAATCAAAATTCAAAAAAATTGAATTTTCAAAAAGGAATGTTTTGTAAATTATAGCAATTATTTCACTCTTATTGAGATCGTTTTGTCTGATTCTAAACTAAATTTCACGTCTTTAAACTTAGGAGGTCCCATAAATAGTTTTACATTATTTGAAAACCCATAAGGCTCTTTAGGTATCCCGAAGATTTTGGTATCCATTTTTTTATTGTCATTTTCATCATGAAATAAAGAGATTGCATAGACTCCTTTTCTTACTCCTTTAAAAATACCTACCGATTTTCTGTCTTTTATAGCTGCAACAATTCCTTCAACTTCTGTTAAAAAAGTTTCTTCACTATCATAAATGGCTAAATAAATTTTTCCTTTATCATTTTCTATTCCATTAATAACTACCGTCAAATCAAAAGTAGTGCTTTCTTCTTGCGCCGTTATTGAAAATATTTTACAAAGAATTAAAGTTGTTATTAAAAATATTTTTTTCATGATTATCTTTTTGACGATTCAAATATCGGATGTTTCTTTATCTAATAGACAATAATACGTACGAATTGTTGTTTTTTTTTAGAAGTATCTCCATTAATACCATTATTATTATTATTAAAAAGAGGTCAAAAAAAATCCATCTAAAAAAGATGGATTTTATAATAAATAGGAGTGCTTTTAACTTAAAGCTATTTTTATTCTCTTAATCGCTTCTCTAATTTGTAATTCAGAAGCTGCATAGGATAAACGAATACAATTTGGAGTACCAAAAGCATCACCAGTAACCGTTGCAACATTTGCTTTCTCTAAAATAAATAAAGAAAAATCACTTGCGTTTTCAATTTTTACCCCATTAATTGTTTTACCAAAGAAAGCCGAAATATCTGGAAAAACATAAAAAGCACCTTCAGGAACATTTACTTTAAATCCATCAATTTCTCTCAATAATCCAATGATAATATCTCTACGAGTTTTAAACTCATCTACCATATATTGAATTTTAGAAACTGGGGCTAAAACTGCTGTTATTGCTGCTCTTTGAGCAATACAATTTGTACCAGAAGTAATTTGCCCTTGCATTTTTGTACATGCTTTTGCAATCCATTCTGGCGCGCCGATATAACCAATTCTCCAGCCTGTCATTGCAAATGCTTTTGCCAAACCGTTTACAGTTATAGTTCTGTCATACATGCTGTCTATTGCGGCAAAACTAAACGGTTTCGTGTCGTAATTAATATGTTCATAGATTTCATCTGATAAGATAAAAATCTGTGGATGTTTTTCTAAAACTGCTGCCAATGCTCTGTATTCTGCTTCACTATAAATCGTTCCACTTGGATTGTTTGGAGAGTTAAAGAAAATCATTTTAGTTTTTGGCGTAATGGAAGCTTCTAATTGTGCTGGAGTGATTTTGAAATCATTTTCTATAGAAGAAGGAATTTCCACATAAGTTGCTTCACATAATATCGCAATTGCAGAATAACTTACCCAATAGGGTGCAGGTAATAAAACTTCATCACCAGGGTTTAATAATACCTGTGCAATGTTTGCGATTGATTGTTTTGCTCCTGTAGAAACGACTATCTGATTTGGTTTGTAAATTAAATCGTTATCACGTTGAAACTTTGTGCAAATAGCTTCTTTCAATTCTGCATAACCATCTACTGGAGAATACGAATTGTAATTTTGATTGACCGCTTCAATGGCAGCGTCTTTGATAAAATCGGGTGTATTAAAGTCGGGTTCTCCTAAACTTAAACCAATAATATCTTTTCCTTCTGCTCTTAATTCTCTTGCTTTAGCAGCCATTGCTAAAGTTTGAGACACTGGTAAACTGTTAATTCTGTCTGATAATGGGTGTTTCATTGTACTATTTGTTGTTGAGTTTATGCTAATTCGGGTTTTTTTCCTAAAACGCCTAACTGTCTAAAATGTGCTAAAATTGCACTGCGGGTGGTTTCATATTCATTGTAAGGTAAATTAAATTCCTTAGTAGTTTCCTTTACAATTTTAGCTAATTTCTGATAATGGATATGAGAAATATGTGGAAAAATATGATGTTCAACCTGATGGTTTAGCCCCCCTGTGTAGAAGTTTACAAACGAATTACTTGGGGCAAAGTTAGAAGTTGTATATAATTGGTGGACTGCCCAGGTGTGTTCTAAATTTCCATCTTTATCTGGAAGTGGCATTTTTGTATTCGGTACAATATGTGCCAATTGAAAAACCAAACTTAAAATCATTCCTGCGGTATAATGCATGACAAAAAAACCAATAAAAATTTTCCACCAAACAATATCTAAAACGAATAAAGGTAAAACGATCCAAAGCGCGTAATAACCAATTTTTGAAATGACTAATTTTGTCCACTCTCTAGCTGGGTTTGGTAATTCACCATAAGATAATTTACGTTTCAAATAATTATGCATTTGCTTAATATCTGTAGTAATTGCCCAATTAATTGTTAGTAAGCCGTATATAAATACAGAATAGTATTTTTGAATTTTATGAATTGGAAGCCAACTAGAATGTTGAGAAAAACGAATAATCCTTCCTGCATCTATATCTTCGTCATGATCTTTTATATTTGTAAAAGTATGGTGTAATACATTATGCTGTACTTTCCAATTGTATACATTTCCTGCTAAAATATACATGCTGCTTCCCATGAGTTTGTTCACCCATTTCTTACTAGAAAAAGAATCATGATTACTGTCATGCATTACATTCATTCCAACACCTGCCATTCCAATTCCAGTAACGACCATTAAAAGGAACATAACCCATTGGGGCATTGCCACCGTTAATATTAAAATAAAAGGTACAAAAAACAGCGAGAACATAATCACTGCTTTGGAATATAGTTTCCAGTTTCCAGTTCTTTTTAGCTGGTTTTCTTTAAAATATAAATTTACTCTTTTATTGAGAGTTTTAAAGAATTTTGCTTTATCTACTCTCGAAAAATTAATTGTTTTCATCTAAGATTATAAAATACTTTGCAAAAATATGCTTTTTAATTTTGCTTCATATGATAAATGTTGGTTTTTGTGAAGAATTGTTGACAACAAAAAACTATTTTTGTAGGCTAAACATACTTATTGATGGAAATTATACACAAATATTTTAAAGATTTATCGGAAACACAAATTGAACAGTTTTCGAAACTTCAAGAATTGTACAAAGATTGGAATTTAAAAATAAATGTAGTTTCTAGAAAAGATATCGATGAGTTGTATTTACGTCATGTGTTGCATTCTTTAGGGATTGCAAAAGTAATGCAGTTTAAATCCGGTTCTAAAGTAATGGATGTTGGTACAGGCGGTGGTTTTCCTGGAATTCCATTAGCTATTTTATTTCCTGAAACCCAATTTCATTTAGTAGATTCTATTGGAAAAAAGATAAAAGTAGTGAATGAAGTTGTAGAAGGATTGGCTTTGGAAAACGTAAAAACAACTCATGGTAGAGTAGAAGATGTAATAAAAGACACGTACGATTTTATTGTAAGTAGAGCAGTGGCACAAATGGAAACTTTTGTGGGTTGGACGAAAGGCAGAATTGCTAAAAAACAAAACCACGATTTAAAAAATGGAATTCTCTATTTAAAAGGAGGTGATTTAACAGAGGAGTTAAAGCTGTATTCATCTGCGACCCTCTACGATTTAACAAATTATTTTGAAGAAGACTTCTATGAAACAAAAAAATTGGTTCATTTAGGAATGAAATTTAAGGGATAAACTTCCTATATAATGAGTGCTTAAGATAGTTTCCAATTTTATAATTAACTATTCGTACTACTTTAAAACATTGAAATACTTCATCATTAACCTATATTTTATGCCTTATCAAGACATGTTTGTTGTTTTCTGGGAACAGGTAAAACAAAGTATCCAAGAAGAACGCTTTGCCAAATTAACCATGGCAAAGACCATCGGAAAACCTGATTTAAAAAATATATTTGTGAGACCCGTCCATGCTGAAGACGGTTGTAAAGTCTTAGTGAAATTTCGGTATAGATCTAAAGAAACGGAAGATGTGGAAAATGAAATGACATTGGAAGCGGCTTTTGATCTCTTAAAACCTCATCTCAGAAAGTCTTTTTCATCAGTGCTATTATTTACCACGACAAAAGATGTTACTTTTAAAATTAATAAGAAGGGTGCTGGTAGCATATCAGAAAATTCGCCAACATTTCACAACGTTACCAAAGCGGAAAGTAATCAAGAATAACTATTTTTTTCTTCTTGTGTAGGCAGCAATTAAATGTACTTTTTATGTATTTTCTATAAGATAAAAAAATGCTGTTTTTAAACAACTTCCACAAACAAACCTTCGTCAGTTTTAGCAACTTTAGCCATGTTGTTTTTTGTCAAACCTTTGATGGTTTTATCCCATTTTTTGTTAGACAAACCAGATTGTATTTTTAAAGTATTTAAAGCTACTTTTTCTTCTTTTTGAAGAATTGCTAAGACAGTTTTCTCTTCTTCATTCAATTCTATAGAAGGTGCTTTCTTCTCTGGTCTCATTTGGGGAAAGAATAAAACCTCTTGTATCGATTGATTGTTTGTTAAAAACATAATTAAACGATCCATTCCGATTCCCATTCCAGAAGTTGGTGGCATTCCATATTCTAAGGCACGTAAAAAATCTTCATCTATAAATTCAGTTGCTTCATCATCGCCTTTTTGCGCTAATTTTAATTGATGTTCAAAACGTTCACGTTGATCAATAGGGTCATTCAGTTCAGAATATGCATTTGCAACTTCTTTACCACAAATCATTAATTCAAAACGCTCTGTCAACTCAGGATTGTCTCTATGTTCTTTACAAAGTGGAGACATTTCTTTAGGGTAATCTGTAATAAAAGTAGGTTGAATGTAGTTTCCTTCACATTTTTCACCAAAAATTTCATCAATTAACTTCCCTTTTCCCATGGTTTCATCTACAGGAATATGCATCTCTTTTGCAGCTTCTCTAATTTCATTTTCTGTTTTACCATTAATATCAAAACCAGTAAAATGTTTAATAGAATCCGCCATAGTTATTCTTGCATATGGCGCCTTAAAATTGATTTTATGCTCTCCAAAAGTTGCCTCAGAAGTTCCGTTTACAGCAATTGCGCAATGTTCTAAAAGTTGCTCAGCAAAATCCATCATCCAGTTGTAATCTTTGTAAGAAACATAGATTTCCATGGCTGTAAATTCTGGGTTATGTGTTCTGTCCATTCCTTCATTTCTGAAGTTTTTAGAGAATTCGTACACACCATCAAAACCACCAACAATTAATCTTTTCAAATATAATTCGTTTGCAATTCGCATGTATAATGGAATATCCAAAGAATTATGATGTGTGATAAAGGGTCTTGCAGCTGCTCCCCCAGGAATGGGTTGTAAAACTGGAGTTTCAACTTCAAAATAACCAGCACTATTAAAAAAAGAACGCATTGCATTAAACAATTTTGTTCTCTTGATAAATACTTCTTTTACATGTGGATTCACCACCAAGTCTGCATATCGTTGTCTGTAACGCATTTCTGGATCTGTAAAAGCATCGTAGGTAACACCCGCTTTTTCTTTTGGTATTGGTAAAGGCTTTAATGCTTTTGAAAGTAGTTTAAATTCTTTAACCATGACTGTTTTTTCACCAACTTGTGTTGTGAATAGGGTCCCAGAAATTCCTACAAAATCTCCTAAATCTAATAATTTTTTAAAGACATTATTATATAAAGATTTATCTTCTCCTGCACAAATTTCATCTCTATTAAAATAAAGCTGTATTCTGCCTTCACCATCTTGCAATTGACCAAAAGAAGCTTTTCCTTGGACATTTATAACCATTAAACGGCCCGCAATAACCACCTCTTTACCTTCTGTAAAATTGTCTTTTATTTCCTTAGAATTAGAATCAACTGGAAATAAATCTGCAGGATAAGGGTTAATGCCTAAAGCACGTAATTTTACGAGCTTTTCTCTACGGACAACTTCTTGTTCTGATAATTGCATTTGATGTCTTTGTTTTCTGATGTTTATTAAAGGTTACAAAGATACAATCAAATGCATTAATAGACAATTGAGAATAAAATAAATCCGCTAAATTCAGTTAAAACCTAAACGTATTAGTATATTTGTTTGCTGCTTTTTGTTGAAGTAGTAAAAGTTGTGTTGTTTTGGCACTTTCGTAAAAGTGTCTTGGTTTTGTTAACCAATGGAAAGCTTCCCTGAAACGGGACGCTTTTTTTGTTCTATACCTTTTTATTTTTTTTTAGAAGCTATTTCCTGCTTTCCACTATCTCTTTTTTTTTCTTACCTCAACAAAAGGATTTCGTAGCAATTAGAGCTATACTTATTTATTAATTTATTTGAAAAATTAATAAGATATCAAAACGTATCAAAATTTAAAAAAATGCGCCTTTAAATTCCCAAAATTGAATAACAAATAACACAAAGTATATGGTAGCAATAGCAAACTTAATCGTTGCAGATGTAAGAAAACCGACAAAAGCACCAAAAGAAGCTTTTAATGCTCTGTTTGTATCCTTGCGGTCAAACAATAGTTCACCAATAAATGCACCCAAAAAAGCACCCAATAACATGCCAAACGGAATGGGGGAAAGTAACCCTAAAATTAAGCCAATTGTAGTTCCATAAACGCCATATTTTGTTCCGCCAAAACGTTTTGTTCCTATTGCAGGAATAAAATAATCGAGTACCCAAATGAATATTGCAATCCCTAAAGTAATTCCTAAAAAAGTCCAATCCATTGGAATGATTTCAGTCGTGTGCAATATGAATAATCCCACTCAGCTTGTTAAAGGACCAGGTAGCACAGGTAAAAAAGATCCAATAATTCCCAGACAAACAAAAACAAAACCTAGAAGTAATAAAAAGATATCCATAGCATTTTTTATAAAATTCGAAAGAAAACAGGTTTAAAAAGGACAACGTATTTTCTTTGGAACAAGTTAGTAAATATCAAGCAAGTTTTTATGATAATCCATTTCCTTTTTTTTTGTAGAATAAAAGTCATTAAAATTTAGTAAATTCACACGATAAATAGACCCAATGTTTTTGCGTGTTTTTACTTTTTGTTTGCTGATTTTTTTTATCACTTCGTGTGATAAATTTTCATTCTCAAAAAACACTAAAATTCAAGAGTTAGACACCCTTGTAAATTTTTCTTCAGTAGATACGTATCCTTCTTTTAAATCGTGTGATACGCTTTTTGAAAAAACTAAAAAAGCAGCTTGTTTTAGAGCTAATATCCATCAAAGGATAGGAGGGGAGCTACACCAGCATTCTTTTATCATTAAAGAGGCTATTGATGAAATTATATTTGTTGATTTGATTATTAATTCTAAAGGAATCATTGTCTTAGATAGTATTCAGTCTCCAATAATGATAAAAACCACCTTACCTAAACTAGATAGCTTGATAAAATCTAGTATTCAGAAACTACCAAAAATATTTCCTGCAATTAAAAGAGGTATTCCTGTCACTACAAAATACAGATTGCCAATTCAAATTCAATTGAAAGAGTAGTTTTGCCTTTGTAAGAAAAAGTATATTATTGAGGACTATTACATGATATTTCTCTCATTATCAAAACAACATTCGCTTTGACTAGGTTTATTATTCAATTGAAAATTAGTTCAATATCTCCCAAAGTTTGTCCTTTAATTCTTGTAAACCTTTTTGAGCAACAGATGATATAAACAAAGCCTCAACACCAGATGGTAACTCGGCTTTTATTTCTGCTTCCAACTCATCATCTAACATATCTGTTTTAGAAATAGCAAGTACTCTATCTTTGTCTAATAACTCTGGGTTGTGTTGTTTCAGCTCATTTAAAAGAATTTCATATTCTTTATTAATGTCATCACTGTCTGCTGGGATTAAGAATAACAAAGCCGAATTACGTTCTATATGTCGTAAAAAACGATGTCCTAAACCTTTTCCTTCTGCAGCACCTTCTATAATTCCTGGAATATCTGCAATTACAAAAGTTGTATGATTCCTGTGTTCTACAATTCCTAAGTTTGGTTTCAGGGTTGTAAAAGCATAGTCTGCAATTTTCGGTTTCGCAGAAGTTAGCACGGATAATAAAGTCGATTTTCCTGCATTAGGGAAACCAACCAAACCAACATCTGCTAATAATTTTAATTCCATTCTAAACCAGCCATCAAAACCATCCATTCCTGGTTGTGAATATCTAGGTGTTTGATTTGTAGACGATTTAAAGTGCCAGTTTCCAAGTCCACCTTTTCCACCTCGTAATAAAATGACTTCTTTTTTGTCTTCGGTGACTTCTACAATAATTTCATTGGTATCAGCATCTCTTATAATTGTACCTAAAGGGACGTCTATATAAATATCTTCTGCATCATGACCAGTACTTCTACTAGCACTTCCTGAACCACCACCTTCTGCTCTAAAGTGACGTTTAAATTTCAGGTGAAACAAGGTCCACATATTTTTATCGCCACGTAAAATAATGTGTCCTCCTCGACCACCATCTCCACCATCAGGTCCTCCTTTGGTGACGAATTTTTCTCTATGTAAGTGCATAGAACCTTGCCCTCCTTTTCCAGAAGAGGCGTATATTTTTATGTAATCGACAAAATTTCCTTCGGTCATTTTTTATTATTTAAGAAAATTTAAAATACCTAACAGCTACTAGCTGTTCTCCTTTAAATTTCAAATCTTCTGTCATTTTTTTTATGTATGCGTTTATTTGCTTAGCTGTTTAATCGTATTTACGAGAAAACAAATAAACATTTCAACAATTTATAAAGTGTCAAATACTTTTGAAATTCGTCGTGTAATTTCTTCAATAGAACCAACACCATTGATTCCATAGTATTTGTCTTGAGCTTCAAAATATTCTTTTAAAATAGCGGTTTTCGTATTGTATTCGTTGAAACGATTTCTAATTTTACTTTCATCAGTATCGTCTGTTCTACCGCTTGTTTTTCCTCTTTCTAATAAGCGAGTTACTAAAATATCTTCAGCAACTTCTAAGGCAACCATTCCATTTATTTGTTCTCCTTTATCTCCTAAAAAAGCATCTAATGCTTCTGCTTGGGATTGTGTTCTAGGAAAACCATCAAAAATAAAACCATTGGCATCTGTATTTTTTTCAACTTCAGCTTTTAGCATATTTATAGTTACTTCATCAGGAACTAAATCTCCCTCATCCATATATTTTTTAGCCAACAAACCCAATTCCGTTTTGTTTTTAATGTTGAAACGAAAGACATCTCCTGTAGAAATGTGTACTAAATTGTACATGTCTTTTAAGAATTCTGCTTGTGTTCCTTTCCCTGCTCCTGGAGGGCCAAATAATACAATATTTTTCATTTTGGGTGTTGTTGATCGTTGATAAATTGCTGGGTAATTTCTACCTAAACCGTTATAGTCTAATCCGTAGCCAATAATAAATTTATCTTCAATACTTTTTCCGATATAATCTATTGGGAGTTCTTTTCTAAACACCGATGGTTTAAAAAACAGCGTCGCTACTTTTAATTGTTTTACATTTTTCTCTCTAAAGATATTATAAATTTCTTGGAGAGTTGTTCCAGTATCAATAATATCTTCTAATATAATGATCGTTCTTCCTGTTAAATCTTCATTGATGCCTACTAATTTTTTTACATTTCCTGTTGAAGAAATGCCATTATAAGAAGCTAATTTTATAAATGAAACTTCACAATTTCCATTGAATTCTCTTATAAAATCTGCAGCAAATAAAAAGCAACCGTTCAAGATTCCTACAAAAATAGGGATTTCTCCTTTTGGTAAATCTGCCTTTACTTTTTTTGCTAAATACTTTACGATTATGGCAATTTCTTCCGAAGAAATAAACGGTTTGAAATAGAGGTCTTGAAGTTTTATGAGTTTCATTATTTATTATCAACTAACTCTATTAGGTTTCTTTTCTTTAGTTTTAGGGCTAACAAATAGCTTAATATTGTAAAAATTCAGCTAATTGAACATCTCATTAGAGGCTATTATAGACCTTTACTTTTGCGACAAATATAAAGGTCTTATTTATAAAACCTTGTAAGATAAAAAAACCGTTTTCTTATGGTATACTGAACCAAGTCCAACACAAGAAAACGGTTTTAATTTATTTTTAAATAAATTTATTTTCTCTTTTCTTCTTTATTAGAGGTATCATACATAATTGGTGTTGCCACAAATAATGATGAATACGTACCAACAGCCACACCAATAATCAGTGCAAACATAAACCCTTTAATTGAGTCTCCTCCAAATAAGAAGATTACAACCATTACAAACAATGTTGTTAAAGAGGTGTTTATAGTTCTTCCTAAAGTTGAACTTAATGCTTTGTCTACTACTTCACTATATTTCCAGTCTTTATGAGCTCTTGAGAATTCTCTAATTCTATCAAAAATGACCACGGTATCATTTAGAGAGTACCCTACTACTGTTAGTATTGCCGCAATAAAGGATTGTCCAATTTCCATATCAAAAGGCATAAAGTTATAAGTAATTGAGAAGATACCCAATACAATTAATACATCATGGAAAACTGCAATAACAGCTCCAATAGAGAAAGATACTTTTCTAAAACGTAGTAATATATATAAGAATACAATTAATAAAGAGCCAAAAACGGCATACAATGCCGATGTTTTAATGTCATCTGCGATGGTTGGCTCTACTTTTATTGAACTCATTACACCAGCACCTTGTTTTTCAAAACCTGGTTTAAAGTTTTCATAAGTTGTAGCTCCCAAATAGGTTTTTAATCCTGTAAATAACGCATTTTGAACTTGCTCATCTACTTCTGAACCTTCTTCTTCAATTTGATAAACAGTTGTAATTTTTAATTGATTGTCTTGTCCGTATGTTTTTACTTCTGGAGCAGTACCAAATACTTCTTTTAGTGATCCTGCAACATCTGTAGCACTTACTGTTTGGTCAAAACGAACAACATAAGAACGACCTCCTTTAAAGTCAACCCCTTGTTTTAATCCGATAGAGAAAATTGAAACAATACCTGCAACAATAATTGCACCAGAAATTACATAGGCAATTTTACGTTTTCTTAAGAACTCCATGTTAATGTTTTGGAACCATCCTTTAGAAATAGATGTATTGAAGGGTAAGCTAACGTTTTTATGAACAGCGCTGTCGATTAAGATCCGTGTAATAAATACAGCAGTAAATAATGAGGTAGCGATACCAATCATTAATGTTAACGCAAAACCTTTAATAGGTCCTGTTCCAAAAACATATAAAATAATTCCTGTTAATAAGGTGGTAATGTTTGCATCAATAATTGCAGACAAAGCTCCTTTTACAGAGAATCCTTCATCTATAGATTGTTTTAAACCTTTCTTTTTAAATAATCCTTCTTTAATTCTTTCAAAGATGATTACGTTCGCATCAACAGACATACCAATGGTTAATATAATACCTGCTATACCAGGCAATGTTAACACCGCGCTGAAAGAAGCTAGAATACCGAAGATAAATAAAATGTTAACTACTAAAGCAATATCTGCATACACACCTGCTTTTCCATAGTATAAAATCATCCAAAGTAACACCAATAAAATGGCCAATCCAAAAGAGATGAAACTGGCATCAATTGCTTCTTGTCCTAAAGAAGGACCTACTATTTGTGCTTGAATCATTCTTGCAGCAGCGGGTAATTTACCTGCTTTTAAAACAGTAGAAATATCATCTGCTTCTTCAATTGTCATTGTGCCTCCAGAAATTTGAGTATTTCCTCCAGTAATTGCTTGGTTTACAGAAGGTGCAGTGTATACATAGTTGTCTAAAACTACTGCTACAAAATTCCCAACATTATCTGCGGTCATTTTTGCCCATTGCTTTGTTCCTGAACTATTCATGGTCATACTAACAACAGGTTTGTTCAATTGATCAAACTCTTGTCCGGCATCTAAAATAACATCTCCTTCAATAGTAGCTTTGCCATTTCGACTTCCTTTAATAGCATATAAGCCAATTAAATCTGATCCATCGGTACCTTTATTGGATTTGTAATCCCATAAAAATTTAACGTACTTTAATTCTTTTGGTAATAAAGCTTTAACTTCTTTTCTTTTTAACAAGTCATTTATAGTTGCAGTATCTAAAACCTTCGCTTGCGCAACTAAAGAACTTAGTTCTTGTTGCGATTGTGCTACGTTAGGAAATAAATAGCTAAAAAGATTTTTCTGATTGACACTAGTTGAATCTTTTGTTTCTCCTAATAAATCATCAATATCATCTTTTTCAGTAGGATCTTCTACTTCTTCTACAATATTCTCTTTTAAAAGCTCTGCTACTTTTCCGTTCGCAGCAAAAAAGTAATTTTGAACCTCTGCATTTGTGTACACTTCCCAGAACTGTAATTCCGCTTTACTCGTAATTAACTTTGTAACACGTCCAATATCTTTTGCTCCAGGTAATTCAATTTGAATTCTACCTGAATTTCCAATTCGTTGAATCTTTGGTGAAGAAACACCAAACTTATCAATTCTACTTCTCAAAACTTCAAGAGTCGTAATAATTGAACTATTAATTTCTTCTTGTAGCGTTTCTTTAACAGTTACATTTGCCTCATCAAAAGTGATTTTTTCGCTCAAAGCTTTTGTTCCAAAAATAGAAGGATCACTTAACTTTGTGGTTCCAGCAATTTTTTCAAACTCTTGAAAGAATAAGTCTAAATAATTTGCAGTATCACTTTTCTGTGCTTTGTCTGCTGCTAGAATTGCTTCATTGAAAACATTATTTTTAGAATCGTTTGATAAGCTTTTTAAAACTTCTTTTACCGAAACTTGTAATATAGCATTAATACCACCTTTTAAATCGAGACCAAGATTCATTTCTTTGTCTTTTACGTCATTGTAGGTATATGTTGTGATACCTAAATCAATAACTTCTATGTTGGCAACACTGTCTAAATACTTTCTTTCAAAAGTAGCTTTCTGCCTTGCATCAATTTCGACTCCTTTACTTGTTGCATAGCTTACAGCATCTTCTTCAACTTTGTTTGCTAAAAATGTAAATGATAATTGATATAAACTCACTAATCCAAAAAGGATTGCGAATAATTTAATAAGTCCTTTGTTTTGCATGTTATTTATTTTATGTCGACTTCTTTTTTTTAAAACGAGCAAATATAGTATTTCAAAGTCCTTTAAACAATTATTTAACAATATTTGTGTGCCTGTTTTTGATGTTTTTATGATTTGTCAAATTTCGAATTAAGCTAGGTTTTTAAATAGCGCCTTTAAATACTTGGAATTAAATAAAACTAAGATGTGTATAAATGAAAAAAAAATCCAACCTATGGTTGGATTTTTAGAAATATGTGTATGTAATTATTTCTTTAGATATCTAATAATCCATTGGTTTTAGAAACACCAATTGCAGATTCTTGAAGATGTGCTTTTTCGGTAGCACTTAAATTAATTTCAACAATACTTTCAATCCCGTCCTTCCCTAAAACAACAGGAACTCCAATGCATAAATCATGTAATCCATATTCTCCTTCTAATAAGGTTGAACATGGAAATATTTTTTTAGTATCACAAGCAATTGCTTGCACCATACCAGAAACTGCAGCTCCAGGAGCATACCAAGCAGAAGTGCCAAGTAGACCTGTTAATGTTGCGCCACCGACCTTCGTGTCTTGTAGTACTTGTTCTAATCTTTCTTCAGAAATAAATTCTGATGCGGGAATTGAATTTCTTGTTGCTAGTCGAGTTAATGGAACCATTCCTTTGTCAGAATGACCACCAATAACCATTCCATCAATATCAGAAATAGGAGCTCCTAAAGCTTCTGCTAATCGATATTTAAAACGAGCAGAATCTAATGCGCCACCCATTCCTATAATTTTGTTTTTTGGAATCCCTGTAGTTTTGTGAACCAAATAAGTCATTGTATCCATAGGATTGGAAACAACGATAATAATGGTGCTTGGGGAGTGCTCAATTAAATTCGCAGCAACTGTTTTTACAATTCCGGCATTAATTCCAATCAACTCTTCACGAGTCATTCCTGGTTTTCTAGGAATACCAGAAGTAATTACACAAATATCAGAATTTGCAGTTTTAGAATAATCACTGGTACTTCCAGAGATTTTTGTATCAAAACCGTTTAAAGAAGCCGTTTGCATTAGATCCATTGCTTTCCCTTCAGCAAAACCTTCTTTAATATCTAGAATGACAACTTCTGATGCGAAGTCTTTAATAGCGATATATTCTGCACAACTTGCGCCTACTGCACCTGCACCTACAACTGTAATTTTCATATTTTTTTTTTAAAAGTGTATAAAATTAATTCTCGCAAAAATAAGGTAAATTATTGTTATAAAAAACAAAAAAAAATAGGGCTTTTGAATTCCGGACTAGGAGAAAGTATTTAAGTGGTTTTATACTTTTTCCTGCCTTGAGAACCTATTTCTTCTCCGCCTCTTATAGTATTAGTATGACTAAGATCTGAATTACCATTTGACAAATCTAATTTTGACTTGTTTTTTTTAAAAGCTATATCCAAATACGTTTTCCGTATATTTTCTTTGTACTATATACTGATAGTGTTCAAAAACTGTTTTATAATGCAATACCTCTCCACGAAACATACTATTCAAAGGTAATAGATGCCATTGAACTCCTGTTTTTATTTTCAAAACGCATACCAAATCCATTCAACACGCAAGGGTGTCAGTTATTACAATTTTCAACCACTTGTTACGTTAAGCTTTATTGTTTTACTAATAAGTAATAGATTGCAAAAAAAAGTCGAGGTGACTTATGTATAAAAAAATGATAAAAACTATGAAAACTATGAAAAATTTTAAACTTATGAAAACAGTATTCTTACTTTTTGCGCTAGTAGCTTTTAGTAATTGTGAAGATAATGAACCAATAAAATCAGAATTAAAAACAAATACCTCAACTCCAATTGCCATAATAGGCTTTGAAGGGCAAGATATTTACCAATTGGATAATACTGTAGATATCTCTGAACTATTAGCTACTGCAAGTAGTTTCTTAACAGCTGAAATAGAACAAATTGCACTAAAACTAGAGGACTATAGCGGTGCATCTATCGATGGGACTATGACAGTAAGACTTGGTTCAACTACATTATTTGAATCAGAAGCTGTAACTTTAACTTCAGACAATACAATTATTACAATACCTTCAACCTTAAGAAATATACTTACTCTTGTCAATTCAGGAGAATTCAAAATATATTTAGAAGGAACTACTTCTATACCTATTGAAGACAATAGTTTTAAGCTAATAGTTACTCCACAAATAAGAACTACAATAGAGATCTAAAAACTAATCAAATTTTATTAAATGAAAAAAAAGAGCACAATTTTATTTTGTATGTTTTGCAGTATAATGTCATTTTCTCAAATTGATTTAGAATCTATTTTGGAAGGAGGTTTAGAAGATGCTCAAACTCTTTTAAAAGGGTATGTTCAACCATTTGCAAAAGGATTTGGAAATGGTATTAATGGGGGATGGTCTTCCACTGCAAAAGCACACAAGCTTTTGGGTTTCGATATTGCAGTAATAGCAAATGCGGCATTTGTTCCTAAAAGTGGTGAAACATTTACATTTAACAACGCGGATTATTCATCAAAATTGCAATTAGATGATGCTACCATTTCTTCAGCGGAACTACCAACACTTTTTGGCTCTAAAAATTTAGTAGACAGACCATTGTTAAAGTTTACTGATAGTGATTCAAATTCAATATCTACATCAGCTTTGCCTGGGTCTGGTTTAAAAGAAGCTATTGGATATAATATTGTTCCTTCTGCGATTGTTCAATTGGGAGTTGGTCTTATTAAAAACACGGATTTAAAAATTAGGTTTATTCCAAAACAATCTACGCCAGAATATGAGTTTTCTACTTTTGGTATTGGACTTATGCATGATTTAAAACAGTGGATTCCTTTTGTGAATAAATTACCATTTGACGTCTCTGCTTTAATTGCCGTGAATAATATTAAGTCAAAATTTTTCTTTGATACAGATAACAATCCAACACAAGCTTTAGAATTTAATACTAAAACATTCTTATTTCAAGTTTTAGCGTCAAAGAAATTATCAATTTTCACATTATATGGTGGCCTTGGTACTTCTTCTTATAACACGGATGTTAATTTATTAGGTACTTATTCAACTACTAATAACAATCTGATTCCTGACAATCCAATAAGTTTGGATTACAAAGGGAGCTCCGTGAGAGCGAACCTTGGTTTGTCGATAAAGTTATTCTTTCTTAAATTAAGTGCTGATTATGCATTACAAGAATATGACACTTTTACAGTAACTGCAGGCTTTACTATTAGGTAAAACTTAATTCTTAATAAAAAAAAGGTGTAAGAAATTAATTTCTTACACCTTTTTTTTGTGAACTATATAGTCGTTAAAATATATTATGCATCAATATTCGCATACTTTGCATTTCTTTCAATAAAGTCTCTACGAGGTGGTACTTCATCACCCATTAACATAGAAAAGACTCTGTCAGCTTCTGTTGGACTGTCTATAATTACTTTACGTAATGTTCTAAATTCGGGATTCATTGTCGTATCCCAAAGTTGATCTGCATTCATCTCACCAAGACCTTTATAACGCTGTATGTTTACAGAACCTCCCATTTGTTGTGCAATTAAATCACGTTGATTGTCATCCCAAGCATATTCTCTTTTTTGACCTTTTTTCACTAAATATAAAGGGGGAGTCGCAATATAAATATAACCTTGTTCTACCATTTCTTTCATGTATCTAAAGAAGAAGGTTAAGATTAAAGTGGCAATATGAGAGCCATCTACATCGGCATCACACATAATAACAACTTTATGATAACGTACTTTAGATAAGTTCAGCGCTCTTGGATCTTCTTCGGTACCAATAGAAACACCCAATGCGGTAAACATGTTTTTGATTTCTTCGTTTTCAAAAACTTTGTGTTGCATGGCCTTCTCAACGTTTAAAATCTTCCCACGTAGTGGTAAGATTGCTTGAAAATTACGATCTCTACCTTGCTTCGCTGTTCCACCTGCAGAATCTCCCTCAACTAAGAAAATTTCACATTGTGCTGGATCTGTTTCTGAACAATCAGATAATTTACCAGGCAACCCACCAATAGACATGACAGTCTTACGTTGCACCATTTCTCTGGCTTTACGTGCTGCGTGTCTTGCTGTAGCGGCTAAAATTACTTTTTGAACAATTATTTTAGCATCATTAGGATTTTCTTCCAAATAGTCCGTTAACATTTCAGAAACCGCTTGACTTACTGCAGCAGAAACTTCTCTATTTCCTAACTTTGTTTTTGTTTGTCCTTCAAATTGTGGTTCTGCTACTTTTACAGAAATAATTGCGGTTAATCCTTCACGGAAATCATCTCCTGCAATTTCGAACTTTACATTTTTAAGCAATCCAGAATTGTCTGCATACTTTTTTAAAGTCCCTGTTAGACCACGTCTAAAACCAGACAAATGCGTTCCTCCTTCATGCGTGTTGATATTATTTACATAGGAATGTAAATTTTCTGCATACGAAGTATTATATACCATGGCAACTTCAACGGGAATTCCGTTTTTTTCGCCTTCCATAGAAATTACATTCGCAGTTAATTGCTCTCGTGTAGAATCTAAATACTTTATAAACTCTGGTAAGCCTTCTGTAGAATGAAACGTTTCTGTTGGGAAATTACCTTCATCATCTGTAGTTCGTTTATCAGTTAAAGTAATCGTAATTCCTTTATTCAAATACGATAATTCGCGCATACGGGTTGCCAACGTGTCGTAATTAAATTCGGTCGTTTGCTTAAAAATAGATTTGTCGGGTAAAAAAGTAACAACTGTACCCGTAAAATCACTCTCTCCAATAGTTTTTACAGGATATAATACTTTTCCTTGAGAATATTCTTGTCGCCAAACCTTACCGTCTTTATGAACGGTTGCTATTAATAAATCTGAAAGCGCATTCACACAACTGACACCAACTCCGTGTAAACCACCAGAAACTTTATAAGAGTCCTTATCAAATTTTCCACCAGCACCAATTTTAGTCATTACAACTTGTAATGCAGAGACGCCTTCTTTTTCGTGCATTCCTACAGGAATCCCACGACCGTTGTCTTTCGTGGTCACAGAATTGTCTTCGTTAATTGTCACGTTTATGGTATCGCAATAACCACCCATTGCTTCATCAATAGAGTTGTCTACAACTTCGTATACCAAATGGTGTAAACCACGGATTCCAACATCTCCAATATACATGGATGGACGCATTCTTACATGCTCCATTCCTTCTAATGCTTGAATGCTGGAAGCATCATAATTGTTTTTTTTGTCTTCGCTCATTTATTTTGACTTTAATTAGTACGATTTGTTACTTCTATACACCCAAAGCGTGTGTGTCAAGAAGTAATAAAAACAGCTTAAAATTGGCATATTTTCTAAACTCAAATTTACATTTTTTAGAAACGATTTAAAAGCTTTTTATTGATTTAAGGGTATAATTATCAACATTTGTTGATTTCTTAAAAATGCTTTAAATCGCTTAAAAACGTGTTTAAAATCTATACGATCCTTTTTTGCTTTCGTTTGAAATTAGGAATAATTTAAAATGCCTTAAAACATTTATTTTTGGATTTTAAAACTTTAGGTATTGCAATCAAATAATCCTTTTCAATCAATCATTTCTAAAGATTCATGAAGCCGCTCTTGGCTTTAAGTTTGCTTTATTAGATATTTAATGAATTGGAACCAGTAGGCAAATATTTCAAGGGTAAAATGATTTTTATTATATTTGTACTCACAGTACTTAAGCCCCCCCCTAATTTCTTAATTCACAAAAAATGAAAAAATTAAAAAAAGGCATACAACTACTTCTCTTATTGCTAGTGATTTCATGTGAGAAACCATCACTCAGTGTCGTAATGGAGGATCCAGATGTTGCAGTAACACCGATCGTTTCAACTACTTTTTCTGAGAATTTTGGACCCGAAGTTAATAGCGATTTTATTGGTAGTGTTCTCGATATAAATAGTCTTCCTGTAGCAGGTGCAAATATTATTATTGGTGCTGCTACTGCAACTACTGATGAAAACGGTGTTTTTATAATTAAAGGAGCCACTGTTAATGAGAAGTTTGCATATATTAAGGCATCTAAAAGTGGCTATATTAATGGTTCAAGAGCTGTCATTCCAGTAGCAGGAGCAAACAATATTGCGATTATGCTTTTAGAACAAAATGAAGCAGGCACAACAAATAGTGGAGAAGTAAAAACGATTGTCTCAAATGGAGCCTCGGTAACTTTAAATGGAGCCTACGTAAAAGAAGATGGATCTAATTATACTGGAACGGTAAAGGTACATCTACATCATTTAAACCCTATTGATGAAAATATGTCCGATCAGATGCCAGGCATGTTATACGCTGAAAATAGTGACGGAGAAGAAAGGATGTTACAAACTTTAGGAATGCTTTCTGTGGAATTAAAAGGAAGTGCAGGCGAAGATTTAAATATTTCAACAGGTTCATCTGCAAAAATTACAATCCCTTTAGATCCAAGTTTACAACCAATTGCACCCAGCACAATACCTCTTTGGTATTTTGACGAAGAAAATGGTTATTGGAAAGAAGAGGGCGAAGCGGTTTTAACAGGGACAAACTATGTAGGTACAGTCACACATTTTTCTTTTTGGAATTGCGATATTCCTGCAGAGGCAGTAAGATTTAATGTATCTGTTACGGATGATGCTGATATTCCTTTGGTATTTTCTTATGTTACGATAACAAGCAGTACTTTTGGAACTAGAGGTGGTTTTACAAATGAAAACGGGGTTGTTAGCGGTTTAATTCCTTCAAATGAAGTGTTAATATTAGAAGTGTTTGATGCTGATATATGTGGGGCGAATTCAATATATACAGAAAGTGTAGGGCCTTTCAGTAATGATGCCTCATTAGAAATTACGGTGCCATTAAATACGGATATAATTTCTGAAACCATCAAAGGGAATTTTACCAAATGTGACAATACCACTGTTTCAAACGGCTATGTTATTGTTTCTTATGGAAATGATCGATATATAAATACAGTTACCGATGGGAACTTTGAGGTTCATTTACTTCGTTGTACTACAGAAACTACTTTTTCTATTAAAGGATATGATTACGAGAATTTACAGGGAACAGGAGAAATAAATTATACCTTTAGTACACCTACGACCAATTTAGGAACTTTAATTTCTTGTAATTCTATAAAAAAATTTATTTCCTATCAAATAGATGATGATGAACCTATTTTCATTCTTGACCCTCCAGTAACTTTCTCTCAAAACCCAAATTCAGGAAGCCTAGTTATTGAAATTGGAGCATATAACCAAGATGTTAATTGCTTTTGGTTGCGAGGTAATTTAACGCTTAATAATGGATCTTATGTAGGGGAATATCTTGCTAGTGATAATGATTTTTATTTTATAGAAAACTGTCCTTTTTATGCTGATAAGTCACTAAATGAGGTTGTTTTTAATGTTACTTCTTTTGGAGATGTAGGAGAGTATATAGATATTAATTTTGCAGGAAATTATGATGATTTTGAAGATGTGAGTCATTCAATAACGGGTACAATTCATGTATTAAGAACGAATTAAGTTGCGCAAAAAAGCGTCGCAAGTAGTAAAGATTTAAAAAGAGAAAGGCACACTCTTTTTTGTTTTATCATATCCATAATAATGCAGTTATATTTTATGAATATAGTAATCTCTTTCGGAATTTTTAAAAAAGAGTAGGTTATCTCTTTTTTCTCTATATATTTGTCGTTAACAAAAATCAATGATACACAATAACAACAATCGTAATTTCAATAATTCTAATTTATAGAACGGAAGGTTGTTGTCTAGAAATATATAAAGCCTTCCAAAATTTGGAAGGCTTTTTTTTGAATCTAAAAATAAAGACATGAGTAAAATAATGACAGTAGACATTTTGTCTAGTATTAAAGGAGCAAAGCCTTCCGAGTCGGTAAATAAATTATTTGATGTAATTAAAAACGCAAATAAGAATACTGCTTTAAATACGGTTCATACGAATGCAGTTACTATAGATGATTTAAGAGAAGATGTTGTTATAGACAGTCCACAAATGGAAAAGCAAATTATCATTGCAAACTTTCCGAAAGAAAAAAACGGTTATTTAGTAGTTTCTAAAGTAATAGAAGAATAATGATGGAATCTCAAATACATAAAATTCATCAGCAATTGGTGAACAAAGAAATTTCGTGTACAAAATTGGTGCAAGAAAGATTGGATTTATTAAAATTAAATACTCATAATACGGTCAATTCACTATTAGATACCTTGGCCTTAGCATCGGCTGCAAAAGTAGATGCTAAAATTGAAAGTGGACAAGAAATAGGCTTGTTAGAGGGAATTCCTTTCGGAATTAAAGATGTTTACATGGTACAAGGAACCTACACGACTGCCAGTTCTGATTTATTAAAAAAATACAAATCTCCTTATACCGCAACAGCAATTCAAAAATTGTTTGCTGCTGGCGCGATTCCTTTAGTAAAAGAGAATTGTGATAGTTTTGGTCATGGGTCCTCATCAGAAAATACAATTTTTGGAGCCGTAAAAAATGCCAACAACCCTAATTTAGTAGGAGGAGGGTCCAGTGGAGGTTCTGCAGTAAATGTTGCAAAAGATTATACTGTCTTTTCAATTGGTGGCGATACAGGAGGTTCTGTTCGTCAACCTGCTGGGTATAATAATGTGTATGGTTTTAAACCAACGTATGGAAGAATTTCACGCTTTGGATTAATGGCGTATGCCTCCTCAACAGATTGTGTTGGGCCCATTGCAAAATCGATAGAAGACATTCGAATTGTATTGAATGCGATGAGTGGAAAAGATATCAAAGATCAAACCACGTATCCCTCTGAAACGATTTCAGCCGCAACTATTTCAAATACGGACGCCATAAAAACGGTTGGATATTTTAAAAACTTCATTGAGAATGATGCGATTGATGCGAAAGTAAAATCAGATTTTCTAGCAACTATAGAAAAAATAAAAGCCAAAGGAATACAAGTAAAAGAGCTCGATTTCTTTGCATCAGACACTTTAGTTGCTACGTATTATACATTGGCAATGGCAGAAACAGCCTCAAATTTATCAAGGTTAGATGGTACCAATTATGGAAACCGTATTGAAGGCGCTAGTTTAAAAGACACCTATTCAATTACACGTTCTGAAAATTTTTCTGAAGAAACAAAACGAAGAGTTGTTGGTGGAAACCAAGTATTGTCTCAAGGTTTTTCTGATGAAATTTATTTAAAAGGATTGAGTGTTAGAGATCAAATTGCTGCTAATTTTGAAAAAGACTTTCACCAGGTTGATATTATTTTATCACCTGTAACACCAAGTTCGCCGCCAAAAATTGGCGATAGTTTAAAAGATCCTTTAGCCATGTATTTGTCAGATGCCTATACTGTAGGTTTTAGTTTAGGACAATTGCCAACTCTAACGGTGCCACAAGGAACTGAAACAGGATTGCAAATTACGGCAGCAAAAAATAATGATGCACTCGTTTTGAAGTTTGCGAACTTCTTAAAAGACACGATATAATGGAACAGGAAAAATTAAATGAGCTCTTAAAAGCCCATGAGTTAGAATTAGTAATCGGGATAGAAACACATGTTCGATTAAATACAAAATCAAAGTTATTCTGTGCTTGTGCAAATCAAGAAATAGCAACGCCAAATCAAAATATATGTTCTGTTTGTACAGGACAAATGGGGGTTTTGCCATCCATTAATAAAGAGGCAATTACCAAAGCTATTTATTTCGGTAAAGCAGTTCGTTCCTCCTTTTCAAACGAGATGATCTCGTGGGATAGGAAACATTATGAATATCCAGATAATCCAAAGAACATACAAATTACACAGTTTCACAATCCTGTAATTCCTGACGGACAAGTTTCTTGTTTTAGAAATGATGGTTCTCAATTTACAGTGAGTTTAACGCAAGTTCATATTGAGGAAGATGCCGCAAAATTGATGCACGAGAAAAACATTTCTTTAGTCGATTTTAACAAAGCAGGTGTTCCGTTGATCGAAATTGTTACTGATCCTTGTATTCGTCATATTGAAGATGCATCCACCTATGCACAATACATTCAAAGAATTGTTCAGAATTTAAAAATATCGGAAGCAAACCTTGAAAAAGGAGAGTTTAAATCAGATGTTTCTGTGTCTCTTCGTAAAAAAAATAGCACGGATTTAAATCCAAGAACTGAAATCAAAAACTTGAATTCTTTTAAGTTTATGGTAGATGCTCTCAACGAAGAAATAGAAAAACAACTCAACTATTTTATAGAAAATAACCAATTTAGACCAGAACAAACAACGGTTTTATGGGATGCAGATTTAAAGCAAACCAAAACAATGCGTACAAAGGAATTTGAAGCCGATTACCGTTTTATTTCTGAACCAGATTTGCCTTTTGTAAATATTAAACAAATTGTAGATCGTATCGATGTAGATGTTAGCTCATTGCCTTTTGAAGTTGAATCTATTTTGATAGAAGGGGGTGTTTTACCTCAAGATGCAAAGTTTTTTACGGCAGATGCTTTGCGATCAACAACTTTTGTTGGTATTCAAAATGTGATTCAAGATGCGTCTTTTGTTGCAAAAACACTTACAAACAATATTAAACCAGAGCAATATACGAGTATCCAAAATATCGATGATTTAAGTGCTATTTTCTCTTTATTAAAAGAGGGAAAAATAACGGTTTTGTTGGCTCAAAACGCAATTAAATCGTTATTAGAAGATGCCAAATTTGATTATGCATCTTACTTTAAGGCAAATACAACTTCCGCAGCTCAAATTCAAGACGCTATTCAAAAAGTAATTGCAGAGAATGAAGCAATAGCGAAGGATATCAAAGAAGGAAACCAAGGTAAGGCAGGTATTCTTGTTGGTAAAGTAATTGGAATTATTGGTAAAGGGGCTTCTGGGAAAGTGATTCGAGAAGGAATTTTGAACAATCTTTCTGGAGCGCAAACAAGCAACAAGAAGCAAGCAATAAATAGAGAACAACAAGGAACCAATAATCAAGAGCCAACAACTAACAGCCAAGAGGAATTACAAAAAAATCCGATTATAATAAAAGAAGAATACAGAACACATAAAATTTCTCAACTCTCTGAAGATTCAATTAATGAGGAAGTTACTTTATCTGGTTGGGTGGCGAGTGTACGTGATCATGGAGAATTGATTTTTATTGATCTACGAGATTCAAGTACCCAAATTTTTCAAGTACGTTTAAGTAAAGAAACATTCCCGAACATCGATGAATTGGTGAAACTAAAATCGGAGTCTGTAATTTCTGTGACAGGAACTGTGGTACAGCGTAGCGAAGGTGATTACAATGCAGGTTTAAGGACGGGTAAACTTGAATTAGAAACAGCCGTTTTAGAAATTTTAAACCTCTCTAAAACACTTCCTTTTGAAATAAAAAGAGCAATGAAATCGAATGAGAATGTTCGTTTTCAATACAAGTTTTTAGACCACAGAAATGAGGAGGTTCGGAAAGCAATCGTAAACCGTCATCGCGTCATTAAATTACTGCGTGATATTTTAGATGAAGAAGAGTTTTTAGAAATAGAAACCCCAATTCTTACTGCGGGTACCGATGAAGGCGCAAGAGAATTTATTGTTCCAACAAGAAAACAAACAGGCTCTTTTTATACCCTTCCACAGGCCCCTCAGCAGTTTAAGCAAATGTTAATGGTGGGAGGTTTTGAGAAATATTTTCAAATAGCACGTTGTTTTAGAGATGAAGATTCTCGTGGCGATCGTCAACCAGAATTTACACAGTTAGATATTGAAATGGCCTATGCAAGTATGCAACAGATCATCGATTTAAACACAAAAATGTTTAACGAAGTGGTGCGTAAAATTTATGGTAAAAAATGGATCTTACATCCTTTTGCTGTAATTACGTACAAAGAAGCCATGAATAAATATGGTTGTGATCGACCTGATTTACGTTTTGGTTTGCAAATGCAAGACATCACAAACATTGTAAAAGAGACCACTTTTCAGGTTTTCAGTAAACCTATTGAAGCAGGTGGAATTGTAAAATGTATTAAAGTTTCTGCAAAAGAGCAAGGCAACAAACGCGTTTCTAAAGGTCAGATTGAAAACTTAACCACCATTGCACAACAAAATGGTTTGGGTGGTTTGGCATATATTATTGTAAATGAAAACGATTTGCAATCGCCAATTATTAAATTTTTAGGCGAAGAAATTGCTGCTAATATTATAAAAGCGACCAATGCACAAATAGGAGATATTGTCTTTTTCTCGGCAGCAGATTATGCCACGGCAAACAAGGCTTTGGATGCAGTTCGTCAAGAAATGGGGCGTATTTTTAAACTTATCAATCCAAAAGAATTAAGACCTGCTTGGGTAGTAGATTTCCCAATGTTTGAAAAAACAGAGGAAGGAAGATGGACGTTTACACACAACCCTTTTTCTATGCCAGCACGCTACGATTTAGACAAGCATATGAATGGCGAAGCAATAGGAACGATTATTGCCCAGCAATACGATTTAATTTTAAATGGTTTTGAAATTGGTGGAGGTTCTGTTCGTGCGCACAAAGCAGAAATTTTAGAAGCAACTTATAAAAACATGGGATACGATAAAGAAGGAATGATGAAAAGTGTGGGTACCATGTATAAAGCATTCCAATATGGAGCGCCGCCACATGGAGGAATTGCTTGGGGTATTGATCGTTTAATGATGATTTTAGAAAAGAAAGCCTCTATTAGAGAAGTCATGGCGTTTCCAAAAACAGGTTCATCGGAAGATTTATTATTTAATGCGCCTTCTATCTTATCAGATAAAAAAGTAGAAGAGATGAATGTTCGGATTCTAAGAAAATAATTTTTTAGGAATTTTTAATAAAATTAAAATCTCGCAAAAGCGAGATTTTTTATTTTGAGTAAGCGTATTTTGCAGGCTTCAAAGGATTTAATCTTCTATCTATGACTAAACTTTGTTCAAAAATAAATCTTAATATTATTACAAAGCCCGCAATTACATTTTATTTACCTTGTTGCAGTTCCTGTTGGAAAGCTGCCTAAGTTTTGTACGAAACTATGAGTAACTGGTGCTAAGTCTGCCGTTACAGGTACATCAAGCATTAATGGTTTTAATAAAAACGGTGTAAGAGGGCTATTATCTGGATTTGGTTCTATGGTTATAACTACTTTCCTGCCCTCTTATGTCTAAAGGGAATGTTTCGCCTTCTGGAGCGTTTAAGAAAAAATCTTCACCTGGTACAGGTGGACCGTTCCTTTGAGTTCCGCTAAACGGATTTCCGCTATCCACCGTGTTAAACTCTGTGAATGTACCTGTAGAAATTGGACCTACATCGCCAATAACCCAACCTTCATAAACCCAACCAACTGGAAGGGTAGGAAGAACTAATCCAGCCGTTGGCGGAGCTCCTGGGGTGCCATACCAAACACCATTTTCGTCATTTCCGTTGTTGGTTCCTGTTTCATCCGTTGGAGTTCTTAAAAAAGCGACTCCTGCAGCTGAAGAGAAATCTCCTATTGCAGGAGCGGTTGTTGTAGAAATTGTTGCAGTAGTACCCGAAAAGTCTCCTGCAATTAATTTTTGATCCGAAGGGGTTGGGTCTGAATCTATTGCCGGTTCAATAGTAAGAACAAACTTTGTTGCCGCTGTTAGATCATTGGCATTTACACTATAGGTTTGTGGAAAAGTAACGCTTGAAAACCTACCTGTACTTATAGGACTTCCGTCAACGATAACCCATCCTTCATAGACAAAGTCATCACCAAGTGCTTCTAATCCTGATAAATTTACTTCTAAATCTGAAGTTGTTGATGTGTCATCATTATCATTATCATCATCATCTTTGTTACAGCTAATAAATACTTAAACTCCAAGAATCATGACTAAAAATAGTTTTAATTTATTCATCATATTTAATTTTATTTTATGCTTACTTCAGTTTAATGTCTTTTTCAGCTTAATTCCGACTTTCTATTTGACGAATAAGTAATCTATCCTTACAAAATTTAGGTTAAATTGTGTCTAGCAAGAGTCTGTGCACAAACCCCATTTTGTTTTTAAAATTAACAAATATTTGATATTGTTAGCCTCTCTAGGAGGTTTAAATTTAATTCATTTTCTAGAAAACAACACTTTTATGAGTTCTTATAGAACGAATATCTTGTTCGCTTTTCAACGTTTGCCAATAAAATTTGTGGGGGAGTATTAATTAAAATTACTCAACTATAAGTGTGTATTGTGGCGTAGGATTTAATGGGCAAAAGTAGACATACTCTCCTTCGGTTAGCATTGTAGGATTAGTTTTTTCAACCTTCCCATCTTTAACGACTGTTGTAACATAGGCCGTTTTAATATGATTTTCGACTTTACTTGCATCCTTGCCTTTTCGCACTAAAACGAAACCAACTTCTTTAGCTGCGTGGTTGTTTGATACTTCAAAAATATACGTGCCTTCACTTACCGTCAACGATTTTTGCGTAAACTCTCCTTTTGTTTGTTCTAAAGATATGGTTTTTATTGTTTTATTTTGTGCGTTAGAATTAAAAGTGAATGCTAATACGATTACTAGTATTGATGCTATTTTTTTCATTTTATTTAAATTTTAAAGATTAATTATTTATGGCATTTTATATTTAAACGCCCGATATTTATGCCTCTATTGTTTCTAATTCCTGAGCAATTGGAAAGTCAATTTCAATTTGAGTTAAATTATGTAGGTAATTCATAATTACTTTATCTCCTATAGCAATTATTACATCTACTAAAGTCCCTTTTGTATAACCAACGTTAAAAAAAGTTTCAAGCTTTTCGTTATCAACCTTTCCTTTGTTTAAGGTAATTTCTTTTGCTACTTTAACCAATGCATCAAATTTTTCATCAGAAGAGAAATAACCTTTTCTTAATTCCAATACTTGCTCATCAGTAAAACCATTCATTTTTCCAATTGCAGTATGAGCAGATTGGCAATATTTACACCCGTTTACTTGACTAACGATTAAATTCACGACTTCTTTCTCTTTATTAGAAAGTGATGTCTTAGCATTTTGAAATTGCAAATAATTACCTAAAGCAGTATCAGAATATGCAATTGTTGCATATAAATTAGGTACAAAACCTACTGTTTTTTTTAAATCATCAAAAATTTCTTGATTGTTTGAAGAAACCTCTTCTCTTATTGGCACATTAAAATTTGTCATAATATTATATTTTTAAATTTGTTTATCATTATTGATAGTACAAAGATGCGAACAGAATGTAGTATTTTGTTAGGGAAGTTTTCCTTTAATGTTGGCAATTTATCCCAAAAGAGAATTTTTTCGATATTTTGAAGGGGAAATACCTTCTTGTTTCTTGAAAAATCGGCTAAATGATTGAATATCATCATAGCCAACTTTAAAAGCGATTTCTTTAATTTGTATATCAGAGTAATGCAGTAGCCGTTTTGCTTCAAGCATTTTGCGATCTTGGATGTAACTTAATGGTGTTTTTGTTCCTCTTTTTGAAAAAATATTGGATATAGTTTTAGGAGATTTAAATAGAAGGTCTGCATACTCGGCTACCGTATGTTTTGTGTTAAAATGTTGTTCTACCAAGAAATTAAATTCTCTGATAAGATCAATCCTTTTTTCTTCTTTCGGAAAATGTTCTTGGCGTTTGTATAAACGTGTACATAATATTAAATAACGCTTTAACATCATTTGTAACATTTCTATTTGTAGGTTGTCTTTAGACTGAATTTCTATAGAAAACACTTTCCAAAGTATTTGAAAATGTTCTAATTCTTCAGTTGGAATAGTAATAATTGGTACTTGAGATGCACCAAAAAACAATACCCCTTTACAGCTTACTTCTGCATCATGATCTATTATACAGTAAAAAGGTCTGTTAAATCTTAAAAACTTAATCTCATCTTTTTTAGCTACTTTAATTTTATGAAATTCGGTAAGAAAAATGATTTGGTTTTTAGTGAAAAGATAGCTTTTACCATCAATTACAAACTCATTATAATCGGTTTGAAACCACAATACGGTTAAACTACTTGCTTCTGGATTGTCAAAAATACCATAGTCTGGAATCCCAAGTTCCTTCAGTTCTATAAAATCATCTATTTTTCCTTTTATTTTCATTTCTCTAATGATAGTCAACGGTTTTGGTTGCTAATAATAAGCGAACCTTTTTAGGGTTTCTATTTACTTTTCGCAGGCATAATTTATTCTATTAGGGATAACATGTAAATTATGTGCAATGGTCTCCATTAATTCTGTAGTACTTGATGTTCTAAACAATCTATCTGCAATTCCGTATTTCGTAGTTGTTTTTCAATTAGCTTGCAATAATGAGTATTGCCCTCTTTTTTGTAATGATAACAAGTTAAACACATTCGTTGTGTAGAGATGATATCCTTTTGATTCAAATGATAAATGAGTTGCATTAATTGCTTTAAAAAAACACCTTTTTCTGTTTCAGTTAGTGCGTCAATAGATTTGTTTAAAGCACTTGTAAACCGACTGGTTTTTTCAACGATTGCTTTACCTTTTGTAGTTAATTGAACGGTAAAACTTCTAGAATCTTTAGGATTGATGCTTTTTGAAAGCAATTCTTTTTGGAGTAGCACTTTAATAGAATCGCTAATTGTAGCTTTTGTTAAATCAAATTCGGTAGCTAAGAAACTCACTTTTAAATCTTCTTTTTTGTGGGTTCCACAAAAAATTAGCAATTGTATTTGAATCGGACTTATTTTATACAATTTACTTTCTTCCCAAAGTAAAACTCTAAAGGCTTTAGAAATTCGTTCTAAACCTTGTGTTATTTTTTGATTGATAAAACCATTCTCCATATTATTTTGTTGTTATCTCTTTTAATTCTATCACCTTACTTAATAAATCAGTATCAATACTACTTGAGTGATTGGTTGCAGCAATTAACAAGGTGTCGTTTAGTAATTGGTCAATCAATTGAACAACGGTGTTAACCAATCGTTTCATTTTGCCAGAATCTTTGCTATTGTAATAATGTATTTTTCTAATGTAATCAGACTCATCTCTAAAAAGAACAGCATTTTCGTGACAAGCTTTTTTAAAAACGTGTGTAATATTTTTAGCAGTTTTGCTAACTAAGGAAGAAACAATGCCTCCTAAATTGAGAATTCGTATTTTCTTGCCAAGTTCTTGTACAATTGCTTTTACTGTCGTTGTTTTTTTACAACCAGCATGCCCCAATAAAAACAACTTATGATCTACAGGTAGCTCATCTTGATTTATGGCTTTAACATATTTAGGCTCTTTAAGGAATCGGCTTAATAAACTTCTGTGTTTAATATTAAAACAAATTCCCTTTTGCTCAATAGTCGGTTGTTGTTTTAAAAATAAGTCAGATAATATCACCATTGCTCTTCATTTGAAAAAAAAACAAAGTTAGTAATCCTAATAGATTTATTAAAATTACTTCCAATAATTATTCGCGGCTGCTACTGTTTGGAAATTTAATGCGGCTATTTGAGAAGAAGCTAATAATCCGTTAGCATCTTCTGAGTATACAGGTCTTAATTTTTTTAATATTTCTATATTTGGTTGTGTCGATTTAACACCCATTCTTGATAATTTTACTGCCAATTCAAAGCCTTCTTGAGGCGTTTTTGTAATTAATGTTGGCAACCATGATTCTGCTTTTTCCATCTGTTTACTATTTAATTATTTATGTTGAATTAATTTTCTGCTTACTTCTTCGTATGAGATATGTCCAAACCATTCCTTCAGAATTTCAAATTCCGAGTTAAATAGCACAAAACTAGGCGTTCCTTTTAATTGGTTTAGGGTAAAAGTAAGGGCTATTTTATCTAATGAATTTAAATAATCTTTCACTCTTTTTTGGATTGCTTTTTTTTCAAACTCTGGCCATAGAATATAGTTGGGATTAATATTACAAATTGCATTAATAGTATATTTCAAATCTTCTTTTCTATTAATGCTCATTTTATCCATAACGATAGGAAAATCTAATGGGTAAGGTAGTTTATATAACCCTTGATTGTTCATCGTTTTTTTTGTTTCTCCAACCAATGTGCCTTTCTTTACTAATTCTTTAGTGTTCTCAGAAGTGTTTTTATCAAAATCTTCGAATGCTGTCGATACTGCCAAAAAAGAAACTTCTTCTGAATTAAACTCGTGATACAACTTATTAAAAAAAGGAAGAGCGTATGAAAAACATCCAGGGCAATTTACTTGAAATACAAGGAGAAGATTCAGTTTTTTTAGTTCAAATTTTCCTTGAAATTCTTCCTCAAAATGTAACTTTAGTTTTTTCATTGATTCTTGATTTTTTTTTTGTAATAAAAATCCAAGCTTTTTTATTAGATTTAAACGTCTCTAAAACTCTTTTGTAATCTGAAACTTCATACAGGTCTGTTTGAACAAGTTCTTGTTCTGTAATTTCAAATATTACACCTTCTATATAGTCTTTGCTATTTTCTGAAGGAATGGCAATAGGATGAAATTGTTGGTTACTTTTTGCCAGAACGTCCTTGTCGGTAATTTTAATTTTCTCTAATTTGTAATTATTCAGAGTATCCTTAGAACCTTTTAAAACTCTTCCGTAAGTTTCTATTTGAACGTTTTTTAATTGGAGTGTTCCGTAAGAAAACAAATATTGCATCTTTCTTTTCAAGGGCTAACAATTTTCCATTTCAATAATATAATACCCTTTCTTTGTAACAGAATCCTCTACCTCTTTTGGAGCCGTTTCCATATGGCAAAATTTACACTTTTTTGGGGTTAATTCAAAATCTGAAACTCCTTTTTTGTCTAGGTATTCTTTTCCGTATTTATATACATTTTCTGCACTATCTCCATCTTTTACAAGAATATCAAAATGCATTACTGTATTTTCATCTTTTGGTACGTATGTATCATAAACTAAAACTTTCATATAATTTAGTATTATAAATTAAAGTAGTGAACACTGTTTGCTCACTACTTTATTTTTTTTTTTTTAATCTGACATTGATGCGCCTAAATTTAGATGAAGAACATTTCCAGTTGGAGCTACCACTGCTGGCACAGATTCTACACCAGCTGTTTCAGCTTCAGAAATACGACTTCTTACTTCTCCTATGTTTACAATTTCTACATTGTCATTTCCGATTAAGTCTATGATATCCTGTTCTGCACTTACACAAACCGAACAACCTGCGTGATAAAAAATTGATTTACTTATAAGTTGATTTATTTAAATTTTAATATTTATTTAATCTTTACTGTATATGGAAGAGATAAATCTCCTGATGCGACACTATATACCGCATAAACTCCTAGCATTGGTAGATTTTCTTTCTGCCAATTTGTATTTACCTGCATATAAGCGGAAACGCCGTCAAAAGAAAAAGTTTTTACATTGTTGATTCTAAATTTAGGGACAACCACCTTAATAGTGTTACCTAAAGTTACCGTATTATATCCTGGAGAATCCATATACATAGGCATTCCTGGATTTATAGCCGGTAGTTTTACGTTTTCATCACTCGTATCATACATTTTCACACTTAAACCCCCAGGAACTCTTTCATCCTTTGTTAAAACAACCCAATGTGGATGCCAAATAATGCCATCGTTTGCATAGTTAGAATCAAAATCTTCATCCCACATGGGAGTGTCATCAAAATCAGGATGAGATGTTAAGGCAAGTGCAACGATTCCATCTGTTTTAGAGAATCCAACATCCGTAGATTTTAAATTTGTAGGGAAGACATACCCTAATGCAGGCGCTCCGTTAAGACTACCAACTGCAATTGGTTTTACTTTTCCAGCAGTACCTTTTACCTGAATTTCAAAAATGTGATGCTCCAAACTAGTAACATACGTAACTTTTACTTTGGTAATCTTAAGATCGTCTGACGACTTAAATCGAGTATCTTCATTTGTCGTAATTTGTGCTGTACATGACAAAACTGATGCCATTAAAAAAAGCACTACTATATTATTTCTTAAATATTTCATTCTTGTATTTTTAATTAGCAATCCTAACTATATTAATTAAAAAATTACCCTTTAACATCAGCCATTGAAGCACCAAAGTTAATATGAAGTGTATTCCCTTTTGAGGTTACTAATGCTGGAACGGATTCTACACCTGCATTTTCAGCTTCGGAAATTCTGTCTCTAACGACTCCAATGTTTACGATCTCTACATTGTCTCTACCTATTAAATCTATGATATCATGTTCTGCACTTATGCATACTGGACACCCTGCGTGATAAAAAATTGACTTACTCATATTTTATATTTTTAAATGTTGTTTGGCTTTATTGCCTGTGTAAATATAGTTAGTAATCCTTACTATATGATATTATATATACCTATTTAACATTTCTTTAACATTTAAAACTGCATTATCCATCATTAAAACATATAACTAGCTTATGTCTATAAGTCCTATTGTTAATGGTTAAACACGACATCTGTATCATCATTCTCATCGGAGTTAAGGACTCGTTAAGATTTAGGCAATAGTATTAAAGTTGTTTTTAGTTATACCTATACTCGTGGTATAGGTATGTGTTTTTTAAAGAAAAAAACACGCTGTTATCACAATTTAATGAGGTATTCCAGTCCTATATTTCCTTAAGTTGATAGTAATCTTTCCGAAATTAGCTTGTTACTGATTTTTAGAGCTGTATTATGATACAGATCCATATACTTTTTATCATAAAGAAACTTACTAGGAATTGTATTTAGATAATCCCAAGCAGACAAAAGTTTCATTTTTAGCAGATTCTCTGTGTTTTAAGTTTTCTACCTTTAAGGCGCTGTTTAGCGTTTCGTCATTGAAATATTTCAACATTTTAAAAGACGATAAGTTTGGTTATATGTGCTTTACTTCCTTCTTGTACATAGTTTCATTTCAATTTTTGCTAATGGTTGTGTATAAAAACAATAAGGGATTAAAATGAACTTACTTTTCGGTTTAGTGCTTAGCCAAATTTACAATTTTACCGTTATTTTTCTTTCAACCGTCAAATTTTAAATTTGGCGGATTTTGTTAATATGTACAGACTTTAGGCTTGGCACTTAGCTCTTATTATTCTTATACCTAGTTAGGTGAAGCTGTTTTTTAGATACTCCATTTTATTTCTCCAATAGACACGCCTTTGAAACAATCATCAGCACAATTCTTTGGTGTATATCCACAAACATTTAGTATTCCAATTTTGTCAACTTTAAAATGTATGACATTTTTATTTTTATCTGCTGTCAGATATTTATCTGAACAATCTTTATACAGCTGGTCAATTGTAATGGCTGGGTTACCTTCGTTATGTGTATTTAAATTGGTTTTATCTTCTATGAACGTTGGTTTGTCAGCTGTTTTTTGGTTTGGTAGGTTTAGTAAGTTTGTTGGGTATGTTTCATAAAACGCTCTTTTTATAACTTCTCCCTCCTTCACGGTAATGATAGTTGTAGTTCTGTATCCAGAGAATGAACTAAAACCTACAGTATAAGTATATGAATGATTATGCTCTTTCTTGGCTTTGTTCCACTTTGCAATACTTGACTCATACGATTTAGAATTCATATTCATTTTGTCAATGTCCTGAGTAATGTGTTCCTTTTCAACCTTCGTTTTATCCTTGTTAATAGAACAAGAAAAGAATATTAGATTAATTATAAAAATGAAAATTATCTTTTGCATAATAAATTGTTATATAGTTTTAGATAATGTGTTTTTGGTTTCTATTATTTGGCGACTTAGTAAATAGACTAAGGTTTTGGGTTAAATACTAATCGCCCAATTTGCTATATATAGTGTTACCACCTTTATTTTGTATGTTTTATTTTTTTCCAATTCGAATCAGCTTCTTTTTTTAAAGATGTAGGATTTTCTTTTAGCCAGCTTTCTAATGTGTTATTTCCCCAAGAGTTGTAAAAGAGATATAGTTTACCGTCTCGAATTTCAAAATTTTCTCCATCAATACTAACTTTTTTGCCCTTCGTTCCCATTGCATAGGCGCACCATCCACCATATTGAGGAGCATATTCTGATGGATTTGATTTAAATTTAGCTAAATTTTCTTTGTTAATGAATTTGTATTTAGCTCCATCATAACTTGTGCTATAAGTTACTTTTCCTTCTATTGTTATATCACTAAAATAAGCAACAACATCATATCCTTCAGCAATGTATCCATTATCTAAATTATAATTTATTTTTTGTCCAAAAGATAAGATTGAAGAGCAGGTAAGTACTATTGTTAAAACAATTGATTTCATAAGGTTAAATTTTTAAATTTTTTTCCAATAATTGGGATTGATTTTCTTTGTGTGTATAATATAAACAATGAGGAAATTAAAACAAAAACAGCAGTGTAAAATAAAACGCCTCCATCTCCATTTATTTCAACTCCTAAATCGGTTAAATGCATCATAACTGCACCACTTATTACTCCAGCCGTGATTCCTGCACCTAACCAAGCAGTTCTATTGATTAGTAATAATATGCCTGCAATTAATTCAATAATTCCTATTCCAATTCTGCCAAAAGGTTCTAACCCTACTTTTGTAAATATGTAAACACTATCTGGATGAGCTGTAAGTTTAAACCTAAGTGTTTGAATCAATATAATTGCTACTAATATTCTTAATGCTAATATGCCGTATTTTTTCATTTTTTTCAGTTATTATTAATCTTTGAGAGTATTCCTTTTATTGGTGGTAACGATTTGAATATGGTTAGTGCTGATTAAAAATACAACTATTTTCGGTTTAGCACTTAGCGATTTTTTTTAAATTTTATCTTTATTTCCTACTGAATGCAAAATTTGAAAAATTTTGCGGACTTTATAAATACGCCTGAACTTTCGTTAAGCACAGGCTTTAAGCATTAACTATATTTGTTGTTGTGCCTAGTACTTTCTTTCATATTTTCGAGAACCATTCCGCATTTACAGTAACTTCTTCGATAAGTTCTGTTTTCACTCCGAGATTAAATTCCTTTAATTTTTCACACAATAATTCTCCATCTATTAAATCAATTGGTGGAGCTCCATCTCTTGTAGCTTCTTTAATTGCTTCTCTCGTATAATTTCCTGTTGTGATAAAAAGTCCTTTGTCAGCTCTACCTTGCATTGCTCCCCTAAAATCTCGAATATCTCCAGAACCAACAGAACCTTTATATCTTTTAGATTGAAAAAAAACGTGAAAACTTAAAAATCCATTTAGCCTGACTATTCCTTTTCCATCAATTCCTCCATCACTAGATTTTCCTGTAACTTCGACTTGCACAAATCCACTTTCTCTTAATATTCTTTGACAAAGTCTCTCAAAAGCAGAAGGTTCTATTTTTAGAATTACAGATATTAAGTTTTCTTTCCAATCAACATCATCTTCGATTTCTTCCTCTATTTCTGAATCAATTTCTTTTTTTGTTTGTTTTTTGTCAGCTTTTGGTTTTCTGACTTTCTCTCTAACAGTTTTTAAAATTTCATTAGAGTCTAATTCAGTTGTGTCAATTTCATTATCTATTAATGCCCAAACTCCACGAGAGGAATTGTCTATTAATCCATACTTTTTTAAATAAGTCCTTGCCCAAGCTAGTCTGTATTCTACTTTTGATTGAACTCCATTTTCATCGTGAGGAATTTCTAAAATTTCATCATCATATTCAGTGACTTCATAAACTTTTTCATTTATTTCATCAATTGAACCAGAACCTCCCAATAATTTCAGAGCTTCCAAAGTTGGAATCATCATTTTATCGTGAGTTGGTACTTTATCAAATTTTTTTTTTCTTCCCATTCGGTTTTTCTCGTATTAGGCACAACACCTGTATAAAGACTATTGTTGATATATTGCGTATAGCAAGACTATTCATTTTCTTTTTTTTAATTCATTTTCCAGAAAACAACTTGTTCCTAGCGCTATAAAAACGAAGAGTTTTGTTCGTCTTTTAAGCGTTTTCCGATAAAATTTGTGGGGGAGTACTACCCAAAGATAGTTTTTTAAAACGACTATTTGCCTATTTGAAGCAATTTTTTGAATGCTTTAGTAAAATTAAACTTGCCTTTTTTTTGGTTTAAAAGGTAGACGAAGAAACCACAAAAGAGGCAATCCAAAGTTGAGGCATTGATAATTTCTATTTGTTTTTGAGTCTCGTTCTATTGTTGGAGCCAGTTATTGTATTCAACTCCTAAGAGCTAAATGTTTCTTTTTGACAATGCTTTTTAGTTTGTCCCTTTTTCAGCAACTACACAAAAGATTTTTTATTCAGTATTGTGAATTATCTTAAAGAGCCTACATAAGTAAATTATAAATAAAATCATTTTAAAGGTTGTCTAATTTAAAAATCTATCTTATTTTTGTATCAAGAAATGAAAATAAATAAAAAAAATACATGGTGGTGGAACTCTCTTAATTCATAAGTGAGAACAAACCTATATGTATATAACATCATAAAAGGCTTATCTCACGATAAGCCTTTTCGCTTTTTAAAGCGTTTTGTGCTTATAAAATAAGGGACCTTGCACAGCGTTTATGGAAGTGAAGAAATCTCTTTATCAACAAACAGATTGTTTAGCAAATCAAAGATTTGTTTCGCAATAACACAAATGAAGAATGAAAAAAATACAGTTTAAAACAATTTTTAAAACGAAGATGGCAGACACAGTTACTCCAGTAGGGCTGTACTTGCGTTTTAGAGATGCATATGCAAATACACTTTTATTAGAGAGCTCAGACTATCATAGTAAAGAAGAAAGTTTTTCTTTTATTGCAATTGAGCCTGTGATTTCTATCAAAGCAGAAAACCATCATTTGAATTTTTCTCATCAAGGAGTTCTGTTAGAGAGTCAAGAAATTGGAAGAAATTTCAATACGATTTTTAAAAGTTACAGTGAAACCATCGCATTAGATTGTCCAGCAGCATTAAAATCATTCAACGGATTGTATGGGTATACCACTTATGATTCTGTTCAATATTTCGAGAATATTGAGTTGAAAGTCAAAGAAGCCCCTTCTGCAATTCCTTTAATGCAATATAGTTTTTATAGATTCATTATTGCAATCAATCATTTTAATGATGAAATGACGTTGATTGAAAATATTGAAGAAGGAACGAATTCTCGAATTAAAGAGATTCAAACGATCATAGACGCACAAGCATTTAATACCCAAAAATTTGAGATTCTAGGCGACGAAACTTCAAATGTGAAAGGAGAAGAATTTATTGAATATGTAAGAAAAGCAAAATCGCATTGTAAAAGAGGCGATGTTTTTCAATTGGTTTTATCACGCCAATTTCAGCAAAAATTTAAAGGCGATGAATTCAATGTATACAGAGCATTGCGTTCTATAAATCCTTCACCTTACTTGTTTTATTTTGATTATGGTTCTTTCAAATTGATGGGGTCTTCCCCGGAAGCACAAATTAAAATTTCTGAAGGAAAAGCGACGATCAACCCAATTGCGGGAACGTTTAGAAGAACGGGAGAAATGGCTGAAGATATCAAGCTCGGAAAGAAGTTGTCTGCAGATAAAAAGGAGACAGCAGAACATGTCATGTTGGTAGATTTGGCGCGAAACGATTTAAGCAAACATGCAGATAATGTTGTTGTGGATGTTTTTAAAGAGGTACAATTTTTTAGTCACGTTATTCATTTGGTTTCTACGGTTTCTGGAAAGTTAAAAGGAGATCCAATAGAAATTGTTGGCGATACTTTTCCAGCTGGAACCCTAAGTGGTGCACCAAAATATAAGGCAATGCAGTTGATTGATACTTATGAAAATCAATCGCGCGGATTTTATGGAGGTGCCGTTGGAATTATCGGTTTAGACGGTTCCGTAAATTTGGCAATTGCCATTCGTTCTTTTGTGAGTAAAAACAACGTTTTGTATTACCAGGCAGGCGCAGGAATTGTCATTCATTCCGACGAAGAAAAAGAATTACAAGAAGTAAATAATAAGTTAGCGGCGTTAAAAAAAGCGTTGATTTTGGCAGAAAATATTTAAGTAAATAAAGTTTGAAAAGTATAAAGTTTTTAAAGTTAGGTGCTTTATAAGTTATTTAATCATTCAATTTTTTAATAAAAATATGAAACGAGCATGTTAAAAGCATTATCACCCAAAGGAATGATTAATAGCGAACAGCATGTGTCCTTAAAAAAACAATAAATATAAACACATGAAAATATTAATTTTAGATAATTACGATTCGTTTACCTACAATTTGGTTCACATGGTAGAAAAAATTACAGGAATTTTTCCTGCTGTTTTTAGAAACGATGAAATCAGTATTGAAGACATCAATTATTACGATATGATTATGTTGTCTCCAGGGCCTGGAATTCCAGAGGAGGCAGGCATCTTAAAAGAAGTGATTAAAACCTATGCAGGAATTAAACCAATTTTTGGAGTTTGTTTGGGTTTGCAGGCAATTACAGAAGTTTTTGGTGGTGAAATCATCAATTTAGAAGCTGTTTTTCATGGCGTTGCAACAAAAATGACGGTAACCGACAAAAATGCGACTATTTTTAAAGAAGTACCAGAAACATTTTTAGCAGCGCGTTACCATTCTTGGGCAGCAACCGATGAAGGGTTTCCGGAAGAAATACAAGTAACAGCAAGAGATGAAGCCGGTTTAATTCAGGCAATTGAGCATAAAGTGTTTCCAATTTCAGCCGTTCAGTTTCATCCAGAATCAATTTTAACGGATGTTGGAGAGCAATTGGTAAGAAACTTTATAAATTCTCATTTCAATCTTTCCAAAAGAAAGGGTTAGCCAGTTTGGAGTCAAAAAAAATAGTAGTTTCCTACGTATGCAGGAATGACAAGTATAAAAATATGAATTGAGTTTTTCCCTTTTTGGGGAAATTAAAAGGGGATTATGAAAGCAATTTTAAACAAATTATATAATCACGAAAGGTTATCAAAATCTGAAGCAAAAAAAATCTTAATAGATATTGCTGCAGAAAAATACAATGACGCACATTTAGCGTCATTTATGACCGTTTTTATGATGCGTCCTATAACCGTTGAAGAGCTTTCTGGTTTTAGAGATGCATTAATAGAGCTCTCTATAAAAGTAGATTTATCTGCTTACAATACCATTGATATTGTAGGTACTGGAGGTGATGGGAAAGATACGTTTAACATATCCACTTTAACTTCATTTATTGTAGCAGGAACAGGACAAAAAGTAGCAAAACACGGTAATTACTCTGTGTCTTCTCAATCGGGTTCTTCTGATATGTTAGCGAGTTTTGGTTATGAGTTTACCAATGATGAAAACGTTTTAAAGCAACATTTAGAAAAAGCTAATATTTGTTTTTTACATGCGCCAAAATTTCATCCGGCAATGAAGGCGGTTGGTCCAACAAGAAAAGCATTGGCCTTAAAAACCTTCTTTAATATGTTAGGTCCTTTGGTCAATCCAAGTTCACCAAAAAACCATTTATTAGGGACTTTTAATCTAGAAATTGCCCGTTTGTATCATTACATTTTACAAGAAGAAGATATTAATTACGGTATCATTCATGCATTGGATGGGTATGATGAAATCTCATTGACAAGTGGTTTTAAGTTCTTTACAAAAAACGGAGAGCAAATTATAAATCCTGAAGATTTAGGACAAAAAAGAATTCAACAGTCCGCTATTTTTGGTGGGAATTGTGTGGCGGATGCTGCAAAAATTTTTAAAACTATTATAGAAGGAAAAGGAACAGAAGCCCAAAACAATGTGGTGCTAACAAATGCAGCCTTTGCCCTAAAAATAGTGAATGAAGCAACGTCTTTTGACACTGCTTTTGAGGAAGCGAAAGATTCGCTTTTTGGTTTAAAGGCAAAAGAATGTTTACATACTTTAATTGAGAGTTAGAATGCACGAATTATGAAAAAGGATATTCGTTAAGAAATAGAACGTTAAATAATTGAAGGAGATAATTTTTTAATCATTCAATCTTTAAATAATAAAAAATGACAATTTTAGATAAAATAATCGCATTTAAAAAGAAGGAAATTGCTAAGATCAAAGCAGAGGTTCCTGTTAAGAAACTAGTGGAAAGCCCGAATTTTGACACCCCTACTTTTTCATTGAAAAAATCTTTGCTAGAAGTTGGTTCTACAGGAATTATTGCAGAATTTAAAAGGCAATCACCTTCCAAAGGAATTATCAACGATCAAGTAACGATTGCTGAAGTGACCAATGGGTATTTGGATGCAAATGTTGCTGCGCAATCGATCCTGACGGACACTTCTTTTTTTGGTGGCACCATGGCAGATTTGATGGAAGCGAGAGTTATCAATAAACAAAAACCAATCTTAAGGAAAGATTTTATTGTTGATGGTTTTCAAATAGTAGAAGCAAAAGCAATTGGTGCGGACGTAATTTTGTTAATTGCTTCTTGTTTAACTACTGAAGAATTAAAGAATTATGGAAATTTGGCAGCAGATCTAGGTATGGAAGTTTTATATGAAGTGCATACTCAAGAAGATTTAGACAGAATAAATGATTTGGACCATAAAATAATTGGAATTAATAACAGAAATTTAAACACTTTTGAAGTTGATTTAGAACATTCAATCAAATTAGCAGGACAAATTCCTGATACTTCGATAAAAGTCTCTGAAAGTGGCATCTCCGATCCTAGAGTTATTTCAGGATTAAAAGAATATGGATTTCAAGGTTTTTTAATTGGTGAAAATTTTATGAAGGAAGAAAATCCTGGAGAAGCGTGTCAAACTTTTATCAATCAAATTCGATAAAAGCCCATCCTAACCTTTTCAAAGGAAAGGAACTCTTACTCTTGAGAAATTAAGTTGAAACGATTAAATGAATAAATAATTAAAACCTTTTCATAATGAAATTGAAAGTTTGCGGAATGAAATATGTAAATAACATCCAAGAAGTTGTAAATTTGCAACCTGATTATTTGGGGTTTATTTTCTATGAAAAATCGAAGAGAAACTTTGAAGGTATCATTCCAGAGCTCCCAAAATCTGTAAAAAAAACAGGTATTTTTGTAAATGAACATTCTGAGATTGTCATTTCTTTGGTAGAGGAATATCAATTAGATGCACTTCAGTTACACGGAGACGAGTCTGTAACATATATAAAAGAGTTACAAAGCCAGTTAGCAGAAAGAAACGTTTTATTTATTGAAGAGAACAAGCATCAAAAAAAGAAAAAAAATAAACACAATATTACAAAGGATAAAATTGAAATTATTAAAGTATTTGGAATTAAAGATGCATTTAATTTTGATGTTTTAAAACCTTACTTGGAGGTGGTAGATTATTTTTTATTTGATACAAAAGGAAAAGAAAGAGGTGGAAATGGAGTTCAATTTGATTGGTCAGTTTTAGATACCTATCCCTATAAAGTTCCTTTTTTTTTAAGTGGAGGAATTGGTTTGAAAGAGACCGATAGCGTGCTGTCATTTCTAGACAAGGAGGCTGCTAAATATTGCTATGCATTGGATGTAAATAGTAAATTTGAAATTGAGCCAGGAAAAAAAGACATCGCAGCATTAAAAGAGTTTAAACAACGCTTAACTGTTTAATTATTCAAACGAAATAACAGTTACGCGATTACACATTAATAAATATGAAATCAAAATTTCACCCAGACGAAAACGGATATTTTGGACAATATGGAGGCGCATTTATTCCTGAATTGTTGTACCCAAATGTGAAAGAATTAGCAGATAATTACATCCAAATTATCGAGTCTGATGAGTTTCAAAAAGAATACAAATCTTTATTAAAAGATTATGTTGGTCGTCCAACGCCTTTGTATTTAGCAAAACGTTTGTCAGAAAAATACGGCGCTACCATTTATTTGAAACGAGAAGATTTAAATCATACTGGAGCTCATAAAGTAAATAACACCGTTGGTCAAATTCTCATTGCAAAGAAACTAGGGAAAACAAAAATTATAGCAGAAACAGGAGCGGGACAGCATGGAGTTGCGACGGCAACAGTTTGTGCTTTAATGGGGTTAGAATGTACTGTTTTTATGGGCGAAAAAGACATTGTACGTCAATCACCAAATGTTGCCAGAATGAAAATGTTGGGAGCAAAAGTGGTGCCTGCAACAAGTGGGAGTAAAACCTTGAAAGATGCTACAAATGAAGCAATCCGGTATTGGATTCAAAACCCAGAAACGTTTTATTTAATTGGTTCTGTCGTGGGACCACATCCACATCCAGATATGGTTGCACGTTTACAAGCGATTATTTCTGAAGAAATGAAATGGCAATTAAAAGAGAAAACAGGCAAAGAAAACCCCGATACAATTATTGCTTGTGTGGGTGGAGGGAGTAATGCCGCTGGTACTTTTTATCATTATTTAGATGATGAAGATGTGGAATTAATTTCCGTTGAAGCTGCTGGTTTAGGAGTCAATTCAGGGGAAAGTGCTGCAACTTCTCAGTTAGGAGAAGTAGGAATTATTCATGGAAGTAAAACGATTTTAATGCAAGATGAGTATGGACAAATTTCGGAACCTTATTCTATCTCTGCAGGTTTAGATTATCCGGGGGTTGGGCCACTACACGCTTTTTTATATGAAACCAAACGAGCAAAATTCATGAGCGCAACTGACAAAGAAGCGTTAGAGGCTGCTTTTGAATTAACGAAGATTGAAGGAATTATTCCTGCTTTAGAAACAGCGCATGCTTTGGCTGTTTTACCGAAAATTAAGTTCAAAAAAGATCAAGTTGTCGTCGTCAATTTATCGGGTAGAGGAGATAAAGATTTAGAAATTTATATTAAACATTTAGAAGTATAATGAATGCAAAAATTTTATTTATAGAAAAAGAACTACAGCCAATATTAAAAAAAATAAATGGACATAGTTTATACAAAAGCCTTATAACAGTTGAAGATGTTAAGGTTTTTATGGAATCTCATGTATATGCAGTTTGGGATTTTATGTCCTTGTTGAAAGCCTTACAACTTAATTTAACCACTGTTACCATTCCTTGGATTCCCAAGAAAAACTCCAATCTTGTTCGGTTTATAAATGAGATTACTGTAGCAGAAGAAAGTGATATAGACAAAGACGGAAATTGTAAGAGTCATTTTGAAATGTATTTGGAAGCAATGAAAGACATGCATGCAGATACCACTGCTGTTTTAGCATTTACAAATCAAATAACCAACATCAATTCTGTTCAAACTTCTTTAGAAAACAGTTCAGAATTAGAAGCTGTTAAGAATTTTGTTGCCTATACATTTGAAGTTATTAAAGCAAATAAGCCACATGAAATTGCAGCTGCTTTTACTTTTGGTAGAGAAGATATTATACCAGAAATGTTTTTAAAAATTGTAGCAGAGGCTTCTATTAATAGTTCAGCGAATTACGATAATTTTTTATATTATTTAAACAGACATATAGAATTAGATGGAGATGAGCATGGACCACTTTCGTTACAAATGATTGAAGAGTTGTGTCAGGATGATCAAGAGAAATGGGATGAAGTTTTAGTGGTTGCAAAAGCGTCGTTACAAGTTCGAATTGATTTATGGAGCGGGATTGAAAAACAGCTTATTCAACATAAAGAACAGCTTGTATAATATGAAAACACTAGAAAGCGTATTCGCAAAAGACAAGAAGTTGTTGTCCATCTATTTTACGTGTGGATATCCAAAATTAAATGATACTTCCAAAGTAATCTTTGCGTTAGAAAAGAGTGGTGTCGATTTTATTGAAGTAGGTTTGCCTTATTCGGATCCTTTAGCAGACGGACCAACAATACAAGATAGTAGCCAAAAAGCTTTAGAAAATGGCATCAATTTAGATGTTGTTTTTGAGCAATTATTAGCGATTAAAGACACCAATAAAACGCCTTTAGTTATAATGGGATACTTAAATCAGTTATTAAAATATGGTGAAGATAAGTTTTGTAAAAAAGTAATTGAATGTGGTATTGATACTGTGATTCTACCAGATTTACCAATGGTTGAATTTGAAAATCATTATCAAAAACTGTTTGAAACTTATGGAATTACAAATGTATTTTTAATTACGCCGCATACATCAGAAGAAAGAATCAAAAAGATAGATGCTTATACAAAAGCATTTATTTATGTGGTCGCTTCTGCTTCAATTACAGGTGCGAAAGGAGAAATATCGAACAACCAAGTGGCTTATTTTGAAAGAATTAAAGCAATGAATTTACAAAGTAAATTAATTGTAGGCTTTGGTATTTCAGACAAACAAACCTTTACTACAGCTTGTGATTATGCAGATGGAGCGATTATAGGTTCTGCTTTTATTAAAAGTCTAGGAGAAAACGGATTAGCACATATTGATCATTTTATCAAACCAATCATATCCTAAAAATAAAAAAAGCGAAACTTAATAAGTTTCGCTTTTTTTTTATGATTTGCAAACCTGTTTAGTTGACGCTAATTAATTTTATGTCGAAAATTAAAACGGATCCACCAGGAATAGAACGATTTTGACTTGTTCCATAACCTAAATTATAAGGAATTAATAAAATACCTTCACCACCTTCTTTAAACAGTTGAACTCCTTCTGTCCAACCAGCAATTACCTGGTTTAACCCAAAAGAGTTTCCATTCGAGTCACTTTGATCAAAAATAGTTCCGTCTAAGAAATAGCCTTTATAAGCTATAGTAACATTAGAGCTACTTTATAGGTCTTGTTCCTGTACCTT
>Ga0209405_1000205_pt1 | contig 51708 bp, 31 predicted proteins | sample COGITO_mtgs_1105_6_FD_184803 | JGI IMG/M metagenome (GOLD analysis project Ga0209405, IMG submission 184803) | Pelagic marine microbial communities from North Sea - COGITO_mtgs_110516 (SPAdes) (version 2) | ecosystem: Environmental > Aquatic > Marine > Epipelagic ...
AAAACGCAATTAATTTATACAACGAAATAAGATTACACTTATCTTTAGATTATAAAACACCAAATAGGGTGTATAAATTATCAGCTTAATTCAATTTTAACCTGTAGCCATATTTCAGGACAAGACAGCTAAAAAAAATCTAAATGGAAATAACGCAACCAATTCAAGCTTTTTCAGACGCTTTAAAGGAAGTTTGTCCTGAATTAAATTCAGATGAAATAACTTTTATGTGTAATAAAGTGAAGGTTATTAGTTTAAAAGCTAATACATTATATCTGAAAGCTGGTGAAATTCAAAAAAGTATAGCTTTTTCTTTTAAAGGTTTATTAAGAAGTTTCTACATCAACGATAAAGGAGAAGAGATAACTATTGATTTTACAAAAGAAAATACTTATGCGGCAGATTACGACGCTTTTATTAAGCAAAAGTCTTCTAAATATTACATACAGACTTTAGAACCATGTTTGATAGTTAATGTACCATATACGGCAATACAAGAATCTTACACAAAATTTAAAAGCTGTGAAAAATATGGAAGACTGATTACCGAAATATACTTAAATAAAGTACAAAATAGAATCAATAGTTTTCTATTTAATAATGCTGAAGAAAGATACCTTAAATTTATTTCACGAAATATGGATATTTTAAATCGAATTTCTCAGGCACATCTTTCTACATTTTTAGGAATTAAACGACAAACGCTAACAAGAATTAGAAAAAAAATAATCGAATCAATGTAATTTTGACGCAAATGTGTCATTTAATAAATACTAAACAATAGAGTTTTGTAGGATTCTTAATAATCCATCAAATGAATCTAAAAAAAGCATTTAACATTCTACAAAAAATATCTCCTAGGCTAGCATCAAGAATAGCTTTCAATTTTATTTCGAAACCTAAAAATGGTAAAATAAGAGATTTTAAAAAAACAATATTAAAAGAAGCTACTAATAACAGTTTTCGATTTAAAAAATTTAGTATTAAAACGTATCACTGGGGAAATGGCAATAAGAAAGCATTACTTGTGCATGGTTGGGGAGGAAGAGCTTCTAATTTTGGTGCTATTATACCAGAATTAACCAAAGAAGGGTATAATGTTGTAGGTTTTGATGGTCCATGTCATGGAGCAAGTACAAAGAAAAAAACAAGCTTTTTTGAAATGGCTGATGTAGTAAAGTTGTTTCTACAAAAAGACAATTACGATTTAATTATTACCCACTCAATGGGTTCTGTACTTGCTTTTACAGCTATGGGAGCTATACAATATAAGGTAAACCAAATGATTATATTAACAAGTCCTAGTAGGTTTTTAGAATTTATAAAACTTGCTGTAATTCAATTTGGCCTTACCTCTAAAACAACAAAACTACTTATCAACAAAATAAGAAAAATAACAACAGAATACAACCCAACAACATTTAGAGCCAGTAATGTTATAAAAAAACTAGAAATGAAAGATGTTACGTTTATTCATGATAAGTATGATAAAATAATACCTATAGGAATAACGAAATCAGTAAGTTCACATATTAAAAACTCAAAATTTATTGAAATAGAAGGAACTGGACATTTTAAAATGCTTTGGTCTAAAAAAGTAATAGAGATTATAAAAACACAGGTTTTAAATTACAATACTCAAAAAATAATTGATAATGATTAGTTGTTAAGCAATAAAAAACTAATGAATATTTCGAGAATACGGAAAACCATTAAGTTTAGTAAAGCCAGTGGCTAACAAATAAACATTCGGGCTGCCTGCCGATAGGCCAGCCTGAATGCTCTGTTGACTGATCCGGAGGTTGTTTTTAGGCACTAAACTGTATATTATGCTATGAAAACCCCGCTGCCGCCTTTATTAGACCATAATGTCTATCATTCTATTTGAAGCTATCCAACGATAAAAAAAAGAAGTAAAGGACTAATGCGGCAGATAGTACCTTAATGAACTTGCACGAATCTTAGTTCACCTTTACTTTTCTCTTTAAAGATAATAAAATACCTTAATACAAAGTAAAGGCACGAATCCTTTCATGGGTTTATGAAGCTTATTTGGGAACGCGAAAGATTCGCGCACCAGCAGAGGTTTGAAAAACACCACAGGATCTACGCTTTTTTGTCCACTAACACCATAATAGGGCTTGGTCAAACGATACAAATAATTTAAATCTAAGACGTTTCCTAACTGTCGGTAAAAATTGTCTTTTGGGATCCGTTCGCTCAACTGAAAGTTAGCAAACAGCTTTTCTTGGTAAGTCTTTTTTCCTTGCATCCATAAATTTAAGAATTTTTATGAAAAAAGTAAAATTTATTTCTGTAATTTTATAACTAGTTGTGCAACAGGCACAACGTATATAATTTATTGCTATTAATAGCTAATTTACGAAAATCTTTGCTAACATAAAAGCTCCTGTTTTATTTATTAACTTAACCACGCAACAAACCATATAAATCAATGTTACCCCACTGCCGTACGAATCCTTTCATGGGTTTATGAAGCTTTATTTAGGAACGCGAAAGATTCGTGCACCAGGGGGATAATATCCTAAATTGATACTTAAGAAAACCCTAAAAAGTAGATTTTAAAATAAACTGACTAAAAAAATCGATAAAACTTTAAAAGTCAGCTCTTTTATTAATAAATTTGTAAGATAATTTTATAATCTATACTCTAATGAAAATTCAAAAAATAGTATTTTCTATTGCAATTGCTTCTTTAATGTTAATAGGATGTAAAAATGAAATAAAAAAAGAAACACTCCCTGCAAACACGCAAAATGTTACTTTATCAATTTCTGGAATGACCTGTGAAATTGGATGTGCTAAAACGATTCAATCTAAATTATCTAAAAAAGAAGGCGTTTTAGATGCAAACGTTATTTTTAAAGACAGTATCGCTACGATAGCATTTAATCCAAATAAAACATCTCAAAAAGAATTAATTGCCTTTGTAGAAGGTATTGCTGGAGGAGATTTTTACAAAGCCTCTCTTGCTTCAAAAAAAGCATGTAAGTTAGCATGCGATAAAGAATGTTGTACTGCAAATAAAAAAAAAGATATTAAAAAAGAATGCTTAGCAAACTGTAAAAAAGCGTGTTGTACTAAAAAAACAGAATAGCAAAAAAAATTAAACAAAAAAAAGCTGCCTCTTCGTTAAGATGCAGCTTTTTTTTGTCCTATAAAATTCAATTACATTTTCTGTAACCAAGTTTTAACAGCAACTGCTGCTTTTATCATTTCTTTTAAGTCCGTAATTGCAACTCTTTTTTGCTCCATTGTATCTCTGTGTCTTATCGTAACACATTTATCTTCTAAAGTATCATGATCTACAGTAATACAAAAGGGAGTTCCAGCGGCATCCTGACGTCTATAGCGCTTTCCAACTGCATCTTTTTCATCATAAAAAACATTGAAATTCCATTTTAAATCATCCATAATTTCACGGGCAACTTCTGGCAGTCCATCTTTTTTAACCAACGGAAAAATTGCCGCTTTAAAAGGTGCTAACACTGCCGGTAATTTTAAAACCGTTCTTGTCGTTCCGTTTTCTAAGGCTTCTTCTTCTAAAGAATTAGAAAAAACGGCTAAAAACATTCGGTCCAAACCAATAGAAGTTTCTACAACATAAGGAGTGTAACTTTTGTTTTCTTCGTGATCGAAATATTGCAATTTCTTTCCAGAAAATTTTTCATGGGCTTTTAAATCAAAATCTGTTCTTGAGTGAATTCCTTCTAGTTCTTTAAATCCAAAAGGAAAATTAAATTCTATGTCCGCTGCTGCATCTGCATAGTGCGCTAGTTTATCATGGTCATGAAAACGATAATTAGCTGCGCCCATTCCTAAGGATAAATGCCATTTTAAACGGGTTTCTTTCCAAGCATCGTACCATTTTTTTTGAGTTCCTGGTTTTACAAAAAACTGCATTTCCATTTGTTCAAACTCACGCATTCTAAAAATAAATTGCCTTGCAACAATCTCATTTCTAAAAGCCTTACCTGTCTGTGCAATTCCAAAAGGAATCTTCATTCTCCCTGTTTTCTGCACATTTAAAAAATTCACAAAAATCCCTTGGGCTGTTTCTGGACGTAAATATAGATCCATCGCAGTTTCTGCAGAGGCGCCTAATTTTGTGCCAAACATTAAATTGAACTGCTTAATATCTGTCCAATTTCTTGACCCCGTTAGCGGATCTGCAATTTCTAATTCTTCAATTAACAACTTCACATCGGCTAAATCTTCTTTTTCTAAAGACGCACCCATTCTTGCTAAAATCGAATTTATTTTTTCTTGATATCCAACAACTCTTCCATTTGTTGAAATAAATTCTTCTTTGTTAAAAGCAGCTCCAAAACGTTTTGCTGCTTTGGCGACTTCCTTATTGATTTTACCTTCAATTTTAGCACAATAATCTTCAATTAAAACATCTGCTCTGTAGCGTTTTTTAGAATCTTTATTATCAATTAAAGGATCGTTAAAAGCATCTACATGACCAGATGCTTTCCATGTTGTTGGATGCATTAAAATTGATGAATCTAAGCCCACAATGTTTTCGTGCATTTGCACCATTGCTTTCCACCAATAATCTCTAATATTTTTCTTTAACTCAACTCCATTCTGAGCATAATCATATACCGCACTTAATCCTTCATAAATTTCAGAAGACTGAAAAACATAACCGTATTCTTTTGCGTGCGATAAAACTTTTTTAAACTGATCTTCTTGTTTTGCCATAATGAGGCAAAGATACACGTTTGCATAAATTTTTCAAGAAAAAACAGTTCAAGTTTTTGAAGTTTGAAATTCAATTATTTAGTATGGCTATTTTTATGTACTTTTAAAAGGAATTGCTATTCAAAACTATGAAAATTTTAAGTAACTTCTTTGGAATATTTTACCCTGAATTATGTGCGAATTGTGACAACCCATTGACTCAAAATGAACGTGTAATCTGCACTTTTTGCAGGCATGACCTACCTTTAACTAATTTCTTAAACTACTCAGAAAATAAAATAACAGCAAAGTTTTATGGGAGGGTTGATATAGAAAAAGCCTATTCTTTATTACTTTATAAAGAAAAAGGAATTACAAAAAAATTGATTCACGAGCTAAAATATAGAGGGAACCAAAAAATAGGAACCTTTTTCGGGCATTGGTTGGGAGAAATTCTAAAACAAAATAAGGAGTTTGCTGACATCGATTTTATCGTGCCTGTGCCTTTGCACAAAAAAAAACAACAACAAAGAGGGTATAATCAAGTTTCCAAATTTGGAGAATGTCTAAGTTATCATTTAGGAAAACCATTTTTAGAAAATATTTTATTAAGAACAGTAAGATCAAAAACCCAAACTTTTAAGAATCGTTTTGAGCGTATGAATACTATTGACAAAATATTTGAATTAAACAATAGGACAATCTTTACAAACAAACACATTTTACTTATTGATGATGTAATAACTACCGGAGCAACATTAGAAGCCTGTGCAAAAGAAGTACAAAAAACAGAAAATGTAAAAGTCAGTATTTTAACAATGACACATACAGAGTAAAGTTTATCATTTTTAAATGAAAAATATATTGTTAATTTGTATAAAATTTAATTTTTTGTGAAACACCTTTTTAACGCTATTTTTTTTAGCCTTTCAATTATCATTTTAACGCACTGTGCAAGAACAGGAAGACCAGAAGGGGGCCCAAAAGATGAAGATGCGCCTTTATTTGTAACTTCAAATCCTGCGTATGAAACGGTTCATTTTGACAAAAAAGAAATAAAATTATACTTTAATGAATTTATAAAGCTCAAAGATTTAAACAAGCAGCTTATCGTTTCTCCTCCTTTAAAAAACCCTTTATTAGTAACCCCTCAAGGAACTGCAAGTGAGTTTCTAAAGTTACAAATTCTTGATACTTTAACTGAAAACACCACCTATATTATCAACTTTGGTAATGCCATTGAAGACAACAATGAAAGAAACAAATTGGAAGCTTTTAAATACGTTTTCTCTACAGGAAGTTATATTGATTCTCTGAGTACTTCGGGGTACATAAAAAATGCTAATCGAGATGAAAAACCTAAAAACACGAGTCTTTTGCTGTATCAAATAGACAGTTCTTTTACGGATTCTATCGTTTTTAAAGAGAAACCCAATTATGTAACAAACACCTTAGATAGCGCCTCATTTAACCTGACAAACCTAAAAGAAGGTAAGTATTTACTGATTGCTCTAAAGGAAAGTGTAAGTGACTATATTTTCAACTCAAAAGAGGATGAAATCGGTTTTTATACAGACACAATAACGTTGCCAAAAGACAGTATTATAGAAAAATCAATTTCACTATTTAAAGAAACGCAACCTTATAAATTTAAACGTGGTAAAGAGGTTTCTAGAGGTAAAATTGCCTTTGGTTATGAAGGGGAAATAAAGGATTTGAAAGTTGAAATTATTTCCGAAACACCAAAAGACTTTAAAAGTATTTCAAAATTTGAAATAGACAAAGACACACTTAACTACTGGTATACTCCCATAGAAACAGACTCGTTAAACTTTATTGTTTCGAACGAAAAATTTAGAGATACCATAACCGTAACACTTCGTAAAAAGAAAATAGACACACTTCTAATTAGCAATTCCATAGGAAGAACAATGCATTTTAGAGACACTTTATTTCTCAAAGGAAATAATCCATTTGTAAAAATTGATACAACTCAAATCACTTTTACGGACAAAGATACGATCGCAGTTTCTTACACTAGTTTTATCTCTGCAAAAGAAAACAAAATTGGATTCCTTTTTGATAAGAAACCAAAACAAAATTATGCTTTAAGGTTACTTCCTGCAGCGTTCATTGACATATTTGAGCAACAAAATGACACTTTAAATGTTAATTTCAACACAAAAGAAATTGAAGATTATGGTAAAATTACCGTGAATATTATAAACGGTGATAATAAAAATTTAATTGTCGAATTATTAGAAGGCAAAGATAAAAGCAAGCTCGTTGAAAGAAGGTTTATAACAAATTCTGAGACCTTAGTTTTTGATCTTTTAGAACCTAAAGTGTACTACATTAGAGCTATTATTGATGAAAATAAAAACAACAAATGGGATACTGGAAATTACCTCCTAAAAAAGCAACCAGAAAAAATCATCTACTTTAACACAGAACTTGCTTTAAGAGCTAATTACTTTTTAAACGAAAGTTTTTCTATAGAATAATCGCTCAAAGAACAAATAGCAAGCATAAGAAATAGCTGCTATAAAAATTTCTTAATCGACCTAATGATTCCATAATGAATTCCTTCATGGAAATTATTAAATTCTATGGCCGTTTCTATAGACGATAGCACAAAACCAGTACTTGTTGGGTATTCGGCATAGGTCTCAAAAATACCCGCTTCAAAATCTTCTTGCAAGGTATCTGGTAAACCTAATAGTAATTCTTTTACCTCATCAAATTCTTCTTCATTAAAAGTTTTTGTTGCCAATGTTCCTTTTTTGTGAGTAGCAATTAAGTCCTCGGGACACAAACAATTTAAACCCGACAATTTATAATGCAGCACTTGTTGAGTTACTACTAAATGTGCAACATTCCAGGCAATATTATTTTTAAAACCTTTTGGAATAGTATGAACTTGATCTAAAGTTAAACCCTCTAATTCTTTTAAAACGAGTTCACGAGATTTTCTTAAAACATCAAATTGTATTTTCATTTTTATGTGTAATTTTGATGCTGTAAATATAATCCATAAAAATGAAGAAAGTCTATTTTTTACAAACTTGTGATACCTGCCGTAGAATTTTAAAAGAAGTAAATACAGAAGGCTTTGAGAGACAAGAAATAAAAGCAAACAATGTGACCGTGAATCAGTTAGAGGAAATGCACCAACTTTCGGGCAGCTATGAAGCCTTATTCAACAAGCGTGCTAAGTTATTTAAAGCGATGGATTTAAAAAATCAAGTAGTATCTGAGGCAGATTACAGACAATTTATTTTGGATGAATACACGTTCTTAAAACGCCCTGTTTTTATTGTTGAAAAGGAAATTTATATTGGAAATAGTAAGAACGTTATAGAGGAATTAAAAAGTAAAATTGGTTGATTTATTTCTAAATATAATGGAATTATCTAAGGATTATTTTTGTAATTTAGCTACATAAAATCTCATATAAAATGTTTTCTAAAAAAGCCAATCAAATTTTTGATAATGTAATAAAAACATACAAAAGCAATACAGCGGTTGAACAAAAATGCATAAATCCTTTTAACAAAAAAGACAATTTAATTGATTTCTTACTTCAAGAAAAATGTTGGATAGATGCAATTCAATGGGCTTATGAAGATATTATTCGGGATCCAAACATTAACGCGGAAGATGCCTTAGTTTTGAAAAGAAAAATAGACGCCTCCAATCAAGTCAGAACAGATACTGTAGAATATATTGATCACTATTTTTTAGAAAAATACAAGAACATTACTGTCTCTGAAGGAGCAAAAATAAATTCTGAAAGTCCTGCTTGGGCAATTGATCGGTTATCCATTTTAGCACTAAAAATTTATCATATGCATTTGGAAACGATACGAGAAGATGCTTCGGATACTCATAAAGAAAATTGCTTAAAAAAATTAACTATCTTGCTAGCACAACGAACGGATTTATCGGCGGCTATTGATGATTTATTATTTGATATAGCGCAAGGAAATAAATACATGAAAGTATACAAGCAGATGAAAATGTATAATGATGAAGACTTAAACCCTGTTTTAAGAGCCTCAAAACAGTAAACTTTCTTGTCCAACACAAAAAAACATATTTTAATTATTCGCCTTTCTGCCATGGGAGACGTTGCAATTATGGTTCCTGTTTTAGAAGCTCTTTTAAGACAAAATTCTAATTTAAAAATTACGATTCTAACGCAAAAATTCTTTGCACCTATTTTTAAAAATCTTAAAAACACACATGTCTACGCTGCTGAAACCAAAGGAAAGCACAAAGGCATTTTAGGTCTCTGGAAGCTATATAATGAACTAAAAATTAATAATTTTTACGCCATTGCTGATTTACATAACGTATTAAGAAGCAGTGTATTAAAACTTTTTTTCTTTCAAAAAAAGTATATTCAAATTAACAAAGGCAGAAAAGAGAAAAAAAATTTAATTTCTAAAAAAACGTTCAAACAACTAAAATCCTCACACGAACGTTATGCCGATGTTTTCAGGAAGTTAGGTTTTACAATTGATTTATCGAAACCAAATTTTCCAGCAAAAAAACCAATCCCAAACATTCTAAATAATTTTTTAAACACGGAAAATAAATGCATCGGTATTGCACCTTTTGCTGCTCATAAAAGTAAAATGTATCCTTTAGAAAAAATGAAAATTGTTATTGAACAACTTTCTAAAAATTACACCATTTTATTGTTTGGAGGAGAAAATCATCTTAAATTGCTAGAGACCCTTCAGACAAACAAGAATATATTTGTAGTTGCAGGAAAACTGAGCTTCTCTGAAGAGTTAGATACCATTTCTAATTTAGACTGTATGATTTCTATGGATTCTGGAAACGCACATTTGGCAGCAATGTATGGTATCAAAGTGATTACAATTTGGGGAGTAACTCACCCTTTTGCTGGTTTCGCTCCTTTTAACCAACCCAAAGAGTATGCCTTGTTGGCAAACAATAAAAAATACCCAAAAATACCAACCTCAATTTATGGAAACAAATATCCAAAAGGCTACTTAAATGCTGCCGGAAGTATTTCCCCAGAAAAAATAATTGAAAAAATTCAGCGTATTCTTTAAGCAAATTTGCGCAATACAATAGCTACAAAACGCGCTTCTAAATCTTCTTGTTCAGACCAATCGTAATCTGGTTTTACCATTTTATTTATAAATTTCTTTGCTTCTTTTTCTGTAGCATAGGTATTTAGTTGAGAAACGACTCTATTAAAATCTTCTTGACTTCCATTGAACAAATTCTTTACAAACGCAATTCGGTCATTTAAACCAATTTGAATATTTGCTAATTTGTCATTTAAAGATTTTGGCACAGGCAAATCAAACAAAGTAGCCATTTGATCTACAGAAATAGTGTCTTCTAATTCTTCTTCTAAGGATAAAATTTTGATTTCCTCAGGCTGACTATCTTCTTTTATAAAATCTGATTCCGTTTGAGAAAGCATTAATTCCTCTAATTCATCAAAGGGTTGTTCTAAAACTTCTTCAATTTCAAGAGCTTCGATTGTTTCTTCAACTTCTATTTCCTCAACAATTTCTGTTTGAGGAGCTAATTTTTCAACCTCATCAACAACTACATCCTCTTTTTCCTTAATAGCTTGCAACACAAAGGCTTTTTCTAATTCAGAGACGAGAGCTTCTTTCGATTCTGTTGCATTTGGTGTTGTGTTTAGATATTCTTCTACAAAAGCTAGTAAAGACAATTTTTCGTAAATTTCTTTTGACTTTTCTTTTAAAGCAAACACATCTGCTTTACCCTTCATTTTCAGAATACTATGAGCTAAACTCATTAAATCGGTTTCTAATCTTTTGTGCATAAGTTGTCTTTAAGTACTGAAATGAATTCAGCATAAATTGTTTTTAACTCGTAAATATTCATAAATTTGTTCAAACTAAAAGTACAATTAAATTTAATATTCTAAACGATAAAACTACAAAATGTTTCTCGAAAACACAGTAAATCATACAGAACAATTTGGTTGGATTGAGGTAATTTGTGGCGCGATGTTTTCTGGCAAAACAGAAGAACTGATTAGAAGGTTAAAACGTGCTCAAATTGCAAAACAGCGAATAGAAATTTTTAAACCTAGCGTTGATGTACGTTATGATGAAAATGAGATTGTTTCTCATGATGACAATAGAATTCGATCTACCCCTGTGCCAGCTGCTTCAAACATCAGGCTCTTAGCAAACGACGTAGATGTTGTTGGTATTGATGAAGCTCAGTTTTTTGATGATGAAATTATTGCTGTTTGTAATGACTTAGCAAATAGAGGCATTAGAGTCATTGTCGCAGGTCTAGATATGGACTTTAAAGGAAAACCTTTTGGACCCATGCCAGCACTAATGGCAACTGCAGAATATGTTACAAAAGTACACGCAATATGCACCCACACTGGTAATTTAGCGCATTACAGTTTTAGGAAATCTCAAAACGATGCGTTGGTAATGTTGGGCGAAATGGAAGAATACGAACCTCTAAGTAGAGCCGCTTATTACAAAGCTTTAGCAATTCAACAAAAAGGAGAGGCTTCTAAAAAAGAACCGAAATCGAATTTAAAAAATCCGGAATCTAATTGAGCATAGAAATGAATAATCACGTTACCGTTTTAGAAATTGATGGAAATGCTTTACTGCATAACTTAAATTATTTCAAACAAAAACTACATCCAAAAACTAAAATATTAGCTGTTGTTAAAGCTTTTGGCTATGGAAGTGATGGTGTGCAAATTGGTAAATTCTTAGAAAATAAGGTAGATTATATTGCGGTTGCTTATGCAAATGAAGGAATTGCTTTACGTGAAGCTAACATAAAAACACCTATTTTAGTTTTACATCCCCAAACGCCCAATTTACAATCCATTATAGATTATAAACTAGAACCTAATTTATATAATTTTAAAATTTTAACTGCTTTTATAAAATTGGCAAATGAAATTTCATTAAAAAAGTATCCTGTTCACATCAAATTTAATACTGGTTTAAACCGATTGGGTTTTTGTGGTAAAGACATTCCTGAAATAATTAGCATTTTAAAAGAAACAACACACTTAAAAGTACAATCACTATTTTCACATTTAGCGGCAAGCGAAGACATAGAAGAACAGGGTTTTACCAGCAACCAAATTAATAATTTTACAAACATTGCAGCACAATTCAAGAAACATTTGGGACACGAACCGATATTACATCTTTTAAATACTTCTGGAGTTGTGAATTACACAAAAGCTCAGTTTGACATGGTCAGAGTTGGAATCGGCCTCTATGGTTTTGGAAATGATGATAAAGAAACAGCACAACTTAAAAATACGCACAACTTAACATCGATTATTTCTCAAATTCACCTAATAGAAGTCGGGGAAACGGTTGGCTACAACAGAGCTTTTACAGCTAAAAAAATCACTAAAACCGCAACAATCCCCGTGGGGCATGCAGATGGTTTGTCTAGAAAATTAGGAAATAAAAAAGGATATTTACGCATCAATAACCAAAAAGCAGCAATTATTGGTAATGTTTGTATGGATATGATAATGGTTGATATCACAGAAATTGATTGCAAGGAGGGGGATGAAGTTATTATTTTTAACACTCAAGAAATGATACAAAACATATCGAATACCTCAGAAACAATACCTTATGAAACCTTAACAGCAATTTCTCAACGTGTTAAAAAAACATTAAAAGAATAGTTTTTTTACTACTTTAGCTATCTAATAACTAAAAAAAAAGATATGCTTAAAGAATTTAAGAACTTTGCAATGAAGGGAAACCTTATTGATATTGCAGTAGGTTTTGTTATGGGTGCCGCATTTAAACAAGTGGTCACTTCTTTTACAGGAGGAATTATTTCTCCATTAATTGGTTTACTATTCAATAGTGATTTAACAGATTTAAAATGGATTGCTAAAGAAGGTGTTGCAGATAGCACAGGTAAAGTCGTTGGTGAAGTTGCCGTCTTATATGGGGATTTCTTAACCAATGTAATCGACTTTATTATTATCGCTTTTGTAATGTTCTTAATTGTAAAAGGTGTAAATGCTTCTAAAAAGAAAGAAGCTCCTAAGGCTCCTGCTGGACCAAGTCAAGAAGACTTATTAGTAGAAATAAGAGACTTATTAGCTAAAAAATAAAGAAATAATTTTCTTTTCAAACAAAAAAGACCGCCTTTTCAGGCGGTCTTTTTTATTGTATTTCTTTTAAATACAATACCTAAATCTATACCTTTTTTAAACTTTCTTTTGCATGAACTTCAGTCCTTAAAACACTACTAGAAAAGCGATGTTCTCTTATATTATAAAAAAGTAGGATGCCCTTTTGCTCACAGTAGTCTCTCCCAGTAAATTGTTTATTGACATATTCATCCCCAATAATACGAACATCTAACTTAAAAGAGCGTAAGATATCCTCTAAGTCTTGTTCCGTTGCATAGGGTACTATTTCATCAACATATTTACACGCTTTTAACTGAATATATCTCTCAACTACGGATTGAACGGGCATGTTCTTTTCTGGACGATCTAAGGTTGGGTTTGTTTGTAAACCACAAATCAAATAATCACATTGTTCTTTTGCATCTTCTAACATTTTTACATGTCCGGCATGAAATAAATCAAATGCACTAAAGGTTATTCCTATCTTCATTACTTAGCTTTTTTTTACAAATATATGCTTTTTTTATCCTGCAAGAAACATTTCTTCATCAACTAAAAATGGTTTATATTATTTCTGCGACCACAAACGTACTTCCTCCAACATAAACTACAGCTCCTTGATTGGCATTTAATAGTGCATTTTCATAAGCTTCTTTTACAGAAGAATACTTTTCTCCCAACAAACCGAAACGGATTGCTTTTTCCTGTAAAATCTCTTCAGAGAGACCTCTGGGTATATTTGGCTTACAAAAATAGTACGTAGCTTCTTTTGGGAAAAGTGACAAAATCACCTCTAAATCCTTATCAGAAACAACACCTAAAACGAAATGTATTTTTTTGAATGCTTCATTTTTTAATTGATTTAAGACAATACTTAAACCTTCTTTATTATGAGCAGTATCGCAAACAACTTTCGGGTTTTCTTGCAAAACCTGCCACCTTCCTTTCAAACTTGTGTTTTTCACAACGCTTAGTAATCCTTTTTTTATGTGTTGTTCAGAAATACGAAATCCTTTTAATTTCTTAATAACGGCCACTGCTGTTTTTGTGTTTTTCTTTTGATAATCGCCTAGTAGATCGGTTTTATAATTTTCATCAATAGCTGTAGCAAAAGAAATTGGTGCTTTTTTTTCTTCCGCTTTTGCGATAAAAACATTTTTTACTTCTTCTTGTTCTTCACCGATAACAACGGGAATATTACTTTTGATAATCCCTGCTTTTTCAGAGGCTATTTCGGACAATGTCTCCCCTAGAAACTGTGTGTGATCTAGACCAATATTCGTGATTACAGAAACTTCTGGGGTAATAATATTTGTTGAATCCAACCTTCCGCCCAAACCAACTTCTATCACTGCAATATCTACTTTTTCATTTGCAAAAAAATCAAAAGCTAAACCAACTGTCATCTCAAAAAAAGAGAGTTCCTCTCTTTCTATAAAATCTTTATGCTGCGCTATAAATGAAACAATTTTCTCTGGTGGAATTTCAACCCCATTCATACGGATTCGTTCTGTAAAACTCTTTAAATGTGGTGAAGTATACAAACCTACTTTATATCCCGATTCCTGTAAAATTGACGCCAACATATGACTTGTAGAGCCTTTCCCATTTGTACCACCCACATGAATTGCCTTGAATTTTCTCTCCGGAAAATTCAATTCTTTTGAGAAAGCCAGGGTATTTATTAAGTCTTTTTTGAATGCTACCTTACCTTCTCTTTGATACATCGGTAATTGTGCAAACATCCAATCTAATGTTTGTTGATATGTCATTTTCTTTTTTTAAAATGAAATTCCTGATTTACTAAATTGAATTCTGTATGCATCGCAGGAATGATAAGGATCCAAAAATACGTGATCATTTGGAGAGCGTAAACTTATAAATAATCGTTCCTACTTGTTTTGTCGGGGCTTTGCTATCTGCATTCCATTGCGTTCTTAAAGCAGCTTGTTTTGCTGGTTTTAATAAACAAGGTGCTGAATTCGTTGTCCCCTTAATACCAGCCATTGCCTGTACTACTTTTCCATTTTTATCAACTTGAATTCTCACAACAACCGTACCTTCTTCTTCACAATCTGGCTGCTCTTTGGGTTTTAAAAGTGCTTTTCTACCTGCTAAATTATAAGCTCCATCGGAACCACTACTGGTATTCCCATAATATTTTAAGGAATTCGCATCGCTTTTTTCTTCCCCTTTTACTCCTGGTACCATATCATCACCTTCTCCTTTGGGTTTTCCATCTGAAGAATTGGCATTCAATAAATTAGTTAAAGCATCTTGAGATTCTTTGGAAAGTTTTGGCTTTGGATTTTCTTTGAGAACTTCTTTTTTCTTCGCCACAACAGGAACATCTTTCGAAGTATCGCTACTTATGATCTCTTCTTTAAGAATTTCCTTCGGGGTTTCTTTCATTTTTTCTACCACAAAAGCTTGTTTCTCTGCCACTTTTTGGGTTGCTTTTTTTTTAGTTTTTTCAACGGGGGCAACACTTCCAAGTGCTGAATTTCCATAATTTATTGCCAATCCATATTCTTCTGGCGGATCTAAATATTGCATTCCAAAATTTAAGACTCCTAAGATCAGAAGCATCAAAATAATCGCTGTAATTGCAGCAGATTTACGTTTATGTTTGGTGTTTAATATTGACATATGTCGGGGTCCTAAGAGAATTTTTTAACCTTGAAAGAAAACTTATTTACCTCTTACAGCTAAAATCATTTTTAGTTTATTTTTATTTGCGATATCAATGACTTGCATCACATTCTTATACGGAACATCTTTATCTCCTCTAATAACGATTGTTTTCTTTTTTTCTGCGCCTACTTTTCTTAAAATTTCACTTTCTAATTTTAAGAAACTCACCTTTTCTTTATCAATATAAAACAATGATTTACTGGTAATCGTTACTGCAATCGACTTACTATTTTCTGTTTTCCCACTAGCTTTTGGTAATAAAATGTCAATAGCACTAACAGTAACCAATGTTGAAGTAAGCATGAAAAATATCAACAACAAAAAAACAATATCTGTCATTGAAGACATATTGAATGATGGATCTACTTTATTTCTTCCGCGTAAATTCATTTTTTTATTAAAATATTTAAAAGATTAAGGTGCAACCTTTGAATTACTAAATCATTGAATCTTTCAATAATTTTACACTGGCTCGTTTAACAAATCTAAAAATTCTACTGATTTTGCTTCCATTTGATAAACTACTTTGTCCGTTCTTACCACTAAATGATTGTAAGTTATATAGGCAATAATTCCAACAATTAAACCTGCAACTGTTGTGGTCATTGCGGTGTACAATCCGTCAGAAAGCATTTTTATATCTATCTGCCCACCAGCATTTGCTATTTCGTGAATGGCGATAATCATTCCAATAACAGTTCCTAAAAAACCAATCATTGGAGCTACTCCGGCAATTGTTGCTAAAACACTTACGTTTTTTTCTAGTTGATAAACTTCCAATTTACCCGCCGTTTCAATGGCTGTATTTATATCATCCAACGGCTTACCAATTCTAGAAATCCCTTTCTTTATCAAACGTGCTGTTGGTGTGTTTTTACTTTTACATAATGAATCTGCGGCGGCTATTCTTCCGTTAGAAACATGCTCTTTAATATGGTTCATGAAATTTTCATCAATTTTTGCTGCCGATTTTATAGCGAAAAAACGTTCGAAATAAATATACAAAGCAACAGTTAACAACACAAACAGTAGGGCTATAATTACCTGTCCTCCTATACCTCCATCCATAATTAAATTATAAATAGAAAGTGTTTTCTCTTCTGAAGTAACTGCTTCTATAAGCACTTTATTATCTTGAAAAAATAATACCATTCAATTCTGTTTTTTTTAAGTTCTATTTAGGTAACGGCTATTCTTTTTTATAATTGCTTCACACAAAGAGAATAGCTGCATTTTTATCAAAAAAAAAGTCATTCTGCAATTTCACAAAATGACATTTCTTTCAATTATTTTATATAAATTATACAAACATTCTAATCACAACGAATGCTGCAGAGCCGACTAAAAATCCGACGAATGCCAACCAAGATATTTTTTTAAAATACCAAAAGAAATCTATTTTCTCCATTCCCATTGCAACAACTCCTGCTGCAGAGCCAATGATCAACATAGAGCCTCCAGTACCTGCTGAAAATGCAATAAAATGCCACAAAGGGTTATCTAACGATTCTGAGAACATTCCTAAACTTGCAGCAACCAAGGGAACATTATCGATAACTGCAGATCCAATTCCTAATAAAATAATCACTAAATCTGAAACAACCGTCCCATCTAATTCAGAGCCTATTAAAGGAATGCCTTGTTTTAAATTATCTGCAAAATTAAATAAAATACCCAAAGATTCTAGGGCAGCAACTGCCATTAGAATTCCTAAGAAAAACAAAATACTTGGCATTTCTATTTTAGATAAAGAATAATGTACGGGACTGTGATGTGCCTGCGCATCGGATTCTTCACTATCGATATCTGTTATCGAAAACTTAGCTCTACTGTAAATTTCTGCAAAAGTTGCAACAACAGCTAAAGACAACATCATACCTACATATGGAGGCAAATGTGTGACTGTTTTAAAAACCGGTACAAATAAAATAGCCCCTAAGCCTAAATACAGCATTCTTCCACTGTGCTGACTTTTTGGTTTTTCAACTTCGTTTTCATCAAACTCAATATCCCCCTTAAAAGCAGGTAAAAAGGTTGCGATAAAAGCAGGAACAATCATACATAATAATGAAGGAATAAATAGATACGTAAATAACATACCTGTACTCACCTTACCTCCAATCCACAACATCGTTGTTGTTACATCTCCAATTGGCGAAAAAGCGCCACCAGCATTTGCGGCAATAATAGTCAAACCTGCAAACCAAATTCTGTCTTCTCTTTTCTTTACAATTTTCTGTAAAATTGAAATCAATACAATTGTTGCCGTTAAATTGTCAATAATTGCTGATAAAATAAAAGCTAATATTGAAAACATCCATAAGAGTTTCTTTTTACTTTTAAAATTGACGTACCCTTTAATGGTCGAGAACCCATCAAAATAGTCAATAATTTCAACAATGGTCATCGCTCCTAAAAGGAATACTAAAATTTCGGCTGTCTTTCCTAAATGATGTAACAATGTTTCTTCAACTAAATGTAATTTATCATCATGAACCATGGCCGCAAAACCATCGACCAAACCATGTTTGCTTGAGTCAAACCAATTTGTAAAATTATCAACACCTAGGGCTACTAATGCCCAACAAACTGCCATCATAATTAAGGCAGGAATTAATTTATCTATTTTTAAATTATGTTCTAGAGTAATGGCTAAATATCCCATTACAAATACACTAATAATTAATAATTCCATTTGCATTTATTTAAATTAATTCTTTTTGCTTTATTTCAAAAAAGCTTTCGTTTATTTCTGATTCCAGACAAACTTACAGCAAAAAAAGGATTGCTCAAAATTTTTCAGTTTCAATTTGGGTAAAAGATTTTGCCCGAAGAATGGTCTTTGCGAGCGCCGGTGACTGACCTTAAGCAATTTACCTGATGTTCCTGCTTTAACACCCCTAAAAAAGCAAAAATAAACGCTTCTTTAAAATTGATGAGCTGCTTATTTGGCAACTTAATTTTAGCATTCGCATGCTGTTCAATCCTTTCAATTAAAAAGGAATTAAAAACACCTCCACCAGTAATTAATACGGAATCATTTTGATAAATCACACTTCCAATCTGCATTGCAGCATGCTCTACAAATGTTCTTAAAATTGTTGAAATCTCAATTTCGAAAGCAGCTATTAATGGATAAATTTCTTCCTGTACCCATTCTAAGCCCAACGATTTTGGTGCCTCCTTTTTATAAAATTTAAGTGAATTCAACGCAGCTAAAAGCGGTTGGTTTATATTTCCTTTTGAGGCAATAGCTCCAGAATCATCGTAGGCGAAACCTAATTTATTTGCGTAATGATTCAGGACAATATTTACAGGACAAACATCAAAAGCAATTCTTTTGTCCTTCTTTTTAAAAGAAATATTCGAAAAACCACCAAGATTTAAACAAAAATCATATGCAGAGAACAATAATTCGTCTCCTACTGGAACTAAGGGAGCTCCTTGCCCTCCCAACTGTACATCTTGCGTTCTAAAATCGCAAATAACTTTTTGATTTGTTTTATTTGCAATCACTTGCCCATCACCAACTTGAAGCGTAATTCCTTTTTTGGGTTGATGCAAAACGGTGTGTCCATGAGAAGCAATAAAATCAATATCATTAAGTTGATTTTTGCCTATAAATTCATGAATCACATTTCCTAAAAGTTTTCCGTACTCAATATTTAACTCTTTTAAAGCCTCCGAAGAAAAATTGATTGCGTCTTGTAGCCTTGCCTTCCATTTTTTTGAATAAGAAACCGTTTCTGAATGTAAAATCTCAAAATCTTGATATGAATTCTTTAAAAATTTCACGTACACCAAATCGACTCCATCTAATGACGTTCCAGACATTACACCAATCACAAAAACTTCCATCTTACTCATAAATGTAAAAATAACAAAAGTCACTCTAACTTTGTTACGAAATCGATATCTTTGAATTCAAAAATTACGAATATCATAAGAATACATACCCCATGGATTTTAAACTAACCGAAGAACACCTTCTAATTCGCGATGCCGCAAGAGATTTTGCACAAACAGAATTATTGCCTGGCGTGATAGACCGAGACAACAAACAAGAGTTTCCCGAAGAATTAGTCAGAAAAATGGGAGCGCTTGGTTTTTTAGGAATTATGGTCGACCCAAAATATGGAGGAAGCGGAATGGACACCATTTCTTACGTATTAATTATGGAAGAGCTTTCTAAAATTGATGCTTCTGCCTCCGTTATTGTTTCTGTTAATAATTCTTTAGTTTGCTATGGCTTGGAAGCTTATGGAACCGAAATTCAAAAACAAAAATATTTAACAAAATTAGCCACAGGAGAATTTATTGGTGCCTTTTGCCTTAGTGAACCAGAAGCGGGTTCAGATGCAACTTCACAAGCAACGACAGCAGAAGACAAAGGAGATTATTATCTAATTAACGGGACAAAAAACTGGATTACAAACGGAGGTCGGTCAGATATTTATTTGGTAATTGCACAAACAGACAGAGAAAAAGGTCATAAAGGAATCAATGTGTTTATTGTTGAAAAAGGAACCCCAGGTTTTCATATTGGTCCCAAAGAAGACAAGTTAGGAATTCGGGGATCAGACACACATACGTTGCAATTTAACGACGTAAAAGTACCTAAAGAAAATAGAATTGGTGAAGATGGTTTTGGTTTTAAATTTGCCATGAGAACGCTTTCTGGAGGGCGAATTGGTATTGCAGCACAAGCTTTGGGTATTGCTGCTGGCGGTTATGAACTCGCTTTAAAATACGCTAAAGAAAGGAAATCATTTGGAACTGAGATATGCAATCATCAGGCAATCGCATTCAAATTAGCCGACATGCACACAGAAATTGAAGCAGCAAGAATGTTGGTTATGAAAGCTGCCTGGGACAAAGATCAGGGCGATAATTATGACATGTCTTCTGCAATGGCAAAACTCTATGCAAGTAAAGTTGCAATGGAACAAACCGTAGAAGCAGTTCAAATTCATGGAGGAAATGGTTTTGTAAAAGATTATCATGTTGAACGTTTAATGCGTGATGCAAAAATCACACAGATCTATGAAGGAACTTCTGAAATTCAAAAAATCGTAATTTCTAGAGGAATTATAAAAGGATAATTAACTCCCTTAGTATAATATCTAAAAAAGATATCTATTTGTAAGGTCGATTTTTCTTTTGGGCGCAACCTTTCAGGTCAAGCTTTCCGCACTCGCTTTTTTTCTGAAAAAGAAAAAAGAGCTCAAACAATTGCTACAATCCTTTGCGCAAGCATCCCTACTAGCCAAAGAAATATTTAAAAATCCAACTGAATATCATACAACTGCAAACCAGAAGAAGGTGCTATATTTCTAAAATACATTCGATCATTGTCTTCTTTTAAAGAAGCAGCTATAAACTCTAAATCAAGATTCCCTTTACCAACTTCAAACAAGGTTGCCATCATTAAACGTATTTGATATCGTAAAAAACCAGCACCCCTCACCTTTAATATATAGGACGTTTCTGGAAAAAAATTTGCAGTTAAAACAGTATTCTCTACAAGCTCACATGTATCTATGGTTCTTTTAAAGACAGTATGCTCACTTGGCTTGGTACAATATTTATGAAAATAGTGCTCGCCCTCAAATAGTTTTGCAGCTTTCATCATCAATTCAATATTCAAAACCTCATCAATGTTTACTAAAAAAGGAGCCGCAAAAGGATGGTTCTTTTCTCCAAAAGAAAAGTAATAATGATACTCTTTTACTTTAGGTGCATTGATAACCGTAAAGTTGGTGGATACTTCTTGAACAGAAATCGCTCTAAAGTCAGGAGAAAAGTTAGAGTTTAGAGAAGTTATAAAAGAAACCTCTTCAATTTTAGTATCTCTAAACAATTGCAAATAATATGTATTTGCAGAAACTTTTGCATCTGTTCTGCCAATACCAATGGTTTTATAATTTGTATCCTCAAAAACAAATGATAAGGTTTTATCAACCATATCATGTAATGTGATGGCATTTGTTTGTTTTTGCCATCCAGAAAATCGAAATCCAAGAAACTGGATACGAATGATATAAGAAAAAGAATATTTCATAACTGCAAATGTACGATAATTGCATTTTTTTTTACAAAAAGGGCATTTTTATGAATATCTCAAAAAATTAGTCTTTTTTTTTAAGACCTAATACTTTAACCCCCTCAGAAATAAAAATATAAATTTAAATAAGTATTATCCCTATTTTTTTAGGGGTATTATCTATAAAATACTGTTTTAAAAAAAACTACCCCCTTGTTAATTTAAAATAAATATATATATTTGCATCGAATTAATTAATAAAAATCATTTAACACTAAAACAAGTATTATGAAAAAAATTATTTTAACTTTATTACTAGCTGCTAGTTTCGTAGGAACAGCGCAAGAAAAAGAAGAGGAAAAAGGAACTTTCACTTTAAGCGGTACAGTAGACGTTTATGGAACTGCTAATTTTGTTGACGGACCTGGAACTCCTGGAATTTTAATTGCAACCCCAGAAAGTGCAAACGGTTTTGGTTTAGGTTTCGCAAACACAGTTTTTGCTTATGAAAAAGGAAAATCTGGAGTTGTTGCAGATATCGCTTTTGGACCAAGAGCTGATGATGCTAACATGGCTGGAGCAATCAATCAATTGTATGCTTACTATAATGTAAGTGAAAAAGTAACAGTAACTGCTGGTCAGTTTAACACATTTTTAGGGTACGAAGTTATTTCTCCTGCCGCTAACTTTAACTACACTGTTTCTTATTTATTTAACGCAGGTCCTTTTTCTCATACGGGGATTAAATTAGACTATGCGGCTTCTGAAGATTTATCTTTCTTATTAGCAGTTACAAATGGACATGGTATTTCTAGCATAGATTCAAACGTAACTGGTGACATGCAAGTAGGTGGACAAATTGGTTATAAAGGTCAATTTTTAAACGTAATTTATGGTGCAACAGGAGCTGACGCTACAAATGATGATCTTTATTTAGATTATACAGGTGGTTTTAATGCGTCTGAATCTTTCTATGTAGGAATCAACGCTGCGTATGCAAACTCGGCTGATGCTGATGCAGGATACCAAGGTGCGGCTTTATACTTACAAAACTCTTTCTCAGATAGTTTTGCTTTAGGTTTACGTTCTGAATTTTTTCAAGCAAACGGATCTTCTGATGCTAGTGTAACTGCAGTTACTTTAACTGCGAACGCTTCTTTAACAGAGAACTTAAAGTTAATCACAGACTTAAGATTAGACTCATCTGAGGATGCTGCTATTGAAGTATTTGGAGCTGAAAAAAGCGTTGCTGCTTTAACTATCGCTGCAGTATACTCTTTCTAAGAAGTTTTTCTGAAAAAGAAAATAAAAATCAACCTACGAAGGTCACACTTCGTAGGTTATCAAAAAACAATTTTAAAAATCACATAACTACTTATCTATGAGTTTATTTTTAACAGCAGTACAAGAAACAGCTGCAACAACTGCAGATTTAGCAGCACAGGTTGCACAAATAAATGGAGACATGGGAATGCTTTGGATGCTAATTGCAGGTATCTTAGTTTTCTTAATGCAAGCAGGTTTTACTTTAGTAGAAGCTGGAATGACACGATCTAAAAATGCGGTAAACATTGCCATGAAAAATGTCCTAGACATCTGTGTAGGTTCACTTTCTTACTGGCTAGTAGGATACTCTTTAATGTATGGAGACACCTCTAACGGATGGTTTTTCTGGAGTGGTTTATTCCAAGGAGAAGGCGCAGATTTATTCTTTCAAACAATGTTTGCTGCAACAACTGCAACCATTGTATCTGGAGCAATAGCAGGAAGAACTAAATATAGTACTTACATTATTTTCTCTCTAGTAATGACTGCAATCATCTATCCAATTTCTGGTGGATGGGAATGGAATGGCGGATGGTTAAATGACACTGCTGGTTTAATGCCTGCTGAATTTATCGATTTTGCTGGTTCTTCTATCGTACACTCTGTAGGTGGATGGGCTGCTTTAGTTGCTGCTTTCATGGTAGGACCTAGAATCGGAAAATATGTAGATGGTAAAGTAATGCCAATTGCAGGACACAATCAAATACTAGCAACTTTAGGGGTATTTATCCTTTGGTTTGGATGGTTTGGATTTAACGGTGGATCTCAATTAGCATGGGGTGGCGCAGATGCAGTAGCTGCTTCTAACGTTGTATTGATCACAAATTTAGCTGCAGCAGCAGGTGGACTTGGAGCATTAATAACCACTTGGTTCTGGTACGGAAAACCAAACTTAGCACAAACATTAAACGGTGCGTTAGCTGGTTTAGTAAGTATCACTGCTGGTTGTGGAAACATGACTGCAGGAGGCGCTGTACTTGCTGGTTTAATTGGAGGTATTATTGTAGTATTCTCTATAGAGTTTATAGAAAAGAAATTGAAAATTGACGATGCTATTGGAGCTGCTTCTGTACACGGTGTTGCCGGTGCTTGGGGTACTTTAGTAATTGGTCTTTGGGGTGTAGATGGTGATACAGGTATTGGATTATTCAACGGTGGTGGTGCTGCTCAATTAGGCGCACAAGCAATCGGAGTTTTAGCTTATGCTGTATGGGCTGTTGCCTTATCTTTTATTGTTCTTGGAATATTAAAAGCAACGATAGGTTTACGAGTAAGTAAAGAAGTAGAAATCGAAGGTTTAGATATTTCTGAACACGGTTCTATCGCATACCCAGGTAAAAGAGAAAGAGAATTAGAAAATTAAAAAAAAGTTTTTATTAGTTGATTATTAAAATCACACAACCCTATTTGGGTTGTGTGATTTTTCAGCGATAGAAATTTTCACTAATTTCGCGACTAACTAATAATAATAAATAATACGATAAAATGAAAAAAATAGAAGCGACGATCAGAAAATCTAAATACGGTGCCGTAAAGGAAGCGTTACAAAAAGTGGGTGTTACCTTTTTCTCATACTGGGATGTAACTGGTATTGGCAACGAAAAAGAAGGACATGTTTATAGAGGAATTAGCTATAGCACTAGCGATATTCAGAGAAGACATATTGCCATTGTTGTAAATGATGCTTTTGAAGAAATTACCGTTAAAACAATTATTGAAGCGGCTTCTACAGGAGAGGTCGGTGATGGAAAAGTTTTTGTGAGCGACATTACGGAAGCTTATAGAATCAGAACTGGAGAAAAAGGCGGAGAAACATTAAACTAAACTTAAACTACTACAAACTTAATTATGGAGTTACTAACTACAAACAATGTATGGATGATGATCTGTACAGCACTCGTTTTCTTTATGCATACAGGATTTGCATTTTTGGAGATTGGTTTAACAAGACAAAAAAACACCATCAACATTTTATTTAAAAATATTTTTATCATAACCGTAGGATTACTTTTATACTACATCGGCGGTTTCAACTTAATGTACCCTGGATTCGCAGAAGGTTCCGCAGGAGTTTTAGATTTCGCAGGATTTGGAATTACACCTCCAGAAAATGGAATGACTGCAGCTTACGCTGATGGCGGATATACTTGGTGGACAGACTTTTTATTTCAAGGAATGTTTGCAGCTACTGCCGCAACGATTGTTTCTGGAGCTGTTGCTGAACGAATGAAAATTGGATCATTCATGATTTTTACAGTACTCTATGTTGGACTCGTATACCCTATCGCTGGTTCATGGAAATGGGGTGGTGGATTTTTAGACCAAATGGGATTCTATGATTTTGCAGGCTCTACATTAGTTCACTCTGTTGGAGGTTGGGCAGCTTTAGTCGCTGTTTGGTTACTTGGTTCTCGTATTGGGAAATTTAAAAATGGCATTGCACAAGCAATCCCGGGTCACAATATACCTTTAGCAACTGCTGGGGTTTTAATTCTTTGGCTAGGATGGTTTGGATTTAATGGAGGTTCTGTTTTATCTGCAGACCCAGAATTAACATCACTAACACTTGTAACTACTTGTTTGGCAGCCGCTGCAGGTGGTGTTGTAGCCGCACTTGTCTCCTTTCTTAAATACAAAAACTTAGATTTAACAATGTTCTTAAATGGTATTTTAGGAGGTTTAGTCGGTATCACTGCAGGTGCAGATGTCATGACACCTGAGAGTGCTATTATTATTGGCGCAATCGCAGGAACCATAATCGTATTTGCTGTTGCCTTTGTAGACGCTATTAAACTAGATGATCCTGTTGGAGCAATTGCAGTGCATTTAATTTGTGGTATCTGGGGAACGTTGGCTGTTGGCCTCTTTTCTACCAACCCAGAACATACTTTTTTAATACAACTAACAGGGGTCGCATGTTATGCAGCTTTTTGTATTATCACATCTTTCCTAATTATCTTTACGCTTAAGAAAACAATAGGTATTCGAGTAAGTGAAAAAGAAGAATTAGAAGGTTTAGACTCCCACGAACATGGTATGGATGCTTATTCAGACTTCCGTTTGAACGAGCACTAAAACATCTTAAATAGGTACTAAAAAGAGTCTGTAAATGTCAAATTTACAGACTCTTTTTGCGTTTTATGAATTTGATAATTAAAAAAGGTTTTGATTATCAAAAATTATCTTTTTCAATCAGTTTATTGTTTTCATCATAAAAATCACATTAAAACAATCTAATTACTAAGCTATTTTTAATAAAAGCCATAAATTTGTAAATATAATTGAATAGAATATGAAGAAACAAGGACTATACTTACCAGAGTTTGAACATGAGAATTGCGGTGCTGGTTTTATCTGTAATTTGAATGGTGAGAAGACAAATCAAATTATACATGATGCGCTAGAAATCCTAGTAAAACTAGAGCATAGAGGGGGTGTTAGTGCAGATGGGAAGACAGGTGATGGTGCCGGTTTATTAATAGATATTCCTCATGCTTATTTTAAACGCGTGTGTGATTTCACGATTCCTGACCAAAGAGAATATGCTGTTGGAATGGTATTCCTTCCAAAAACATCAAATCAATACAATTATTGTAAAACTACGTTTGAAAACGAATTAAAAACACAAGGACTTGCCGTTTTAGGATGGAGAGTCGTTCCTGTAGATCCTACTCAATTAGGAGAAATCGCTTTAGCATCAGAACCAAACATAGAACAATTATTTATTGGTAAAACAGATGAAATTGATGAAGCTACTTTTAAAGCTAAATTATATGCTGCGAGAAAAATAGCAGAACATACGATCAGAAAATCTAAAATTTCTGAAAGTGATTATTTTTATATTCCAAGTTTATCAATCACCACGATTATATATAAAGGTATTATAATGCCTGAAGATATTGGTCCTTATTATAAAGATTTACAAGAAATAGATTTAGTGACACGTTTGGCATTGGTACACCAACGTTTTTCTACCAATACAATGCCCACTTGGGAGTTAGCGCAGCCTTTCAGACACATGTGTCAGAATGGAGAAATCAACACTTTACGTGGTAATGTAAGTAGAATGCGTGTTCGGGAAGAAATCATGAAAAGTGATGTTTTTGGACCGCAAATAGACAAACTCTTTCCAATAATTTTACCTGGAAAATCAGATTCTGCATCCATGGATATGGTCGTAGAATTATTAACCCACACGGGTCGTTCATTACCAGAAATCATGATGATGATGATTCCTGAAGCTTGGGAAAAACATAAAACCATGTCTAAAGAGCGTAAAGCTTTTTATGAATACAATGGGTGTATTATGGAGCCTTGGGATGGGCCTGCTTCTGTACCGTTTACAGATGGAGATTACATTGGCGCTTTATTAGATAGAAATGGTTTAAGACCTTCCAGATATACTGTTACCAAAAGTGGTAGTTTAATTATGTCTTCAGAAATTGGTGTTGTTGAAGTAGCTCCAGAAGATGTAAAAGAACACGGAAGATTAGAGCCAGGAAAAATGTTCTTGGTAGACATGAATGAAGGAAGAATTATTCAAGATGAAGAAATAAAAAGTAAGATTGTTTCTGAAAGACCTTATCAAGAATGGTTAGACAAAACACGCTTGCATTTAAAAGATGTTCCCCAAACCAACGAAACATGTCCTATAGAAACCATTGATATTAAAACACGTCAGCGTTTATTTAATTATACTTTTGAAGATATTCAGGAGGTAATTACCCCGATGGCACAAGTTGGAAAAGAAGCTTTAGCATCGATGGGAATTGATACCCCCCTCGCTGTTTTATCTGACAGACCTCAATTAATTTCAAACTACTTTAAACAATTATTTGCCCAAGTTACAAACCCTCCTTTGGATGGTATTCGTGAAGAAATTGTGACGGACATCAGTTTAAATTTAGGAAAAGACAGAAACATTTTTAGTATTACGGACAGACAATGTAGAAAGTTACGTATTCAGAATCCTGTTATTTCAAATATCGATTTAGAAAGAATTAGAAATATTGATGTTGAAAGTTTCAAGGCTGAAACGATAGAAATTTTATATCCGAAAGCAAAAGGCTTAAACGGACTGGAAGACGCTTTAGATTCTATTGTCATTCAAATAGAAAAAGCGATTGAAAATAAAAATAACATCATTATTCTTTCAGACAGAGGTGTAAACAAAGAGTTCGCTCCAATTCCTGTATTATTAGCTTGTTCTTTTGTAAATCATCAACTAAACCGCTTGCGCAAGCGTTCTTTTTTCGATATTATTATTGAATCAGCAGAACCTCGTGAGCCACATCATTTTGCTACTTTATTTGGCTATGGCGCAAGTGCCATCAATCCATATATGGTAAACGAAATTATTAGAATGCAGGTAAAAGAAGGTTTCATCACTGGCATGGATGAGCAAAAGGCTGTTGATAATTTTAATACGGCTATTGGGAAAGGACTCTTAAAAGTAATGAACAAAATAGGAATCTCTACGTTACATTCTTACAGAGGTTCTCAGATTTTTGAAATTGTAGGTTTCAATTCTCAATTTGTAGAAAAATATTTTCCATATACAGCTTCTAGGATAGAAGGTATTGGTTTATATGAAATTGAAAAAGAAATTGACCAAAGATATAAACAAGCATATCCAGACAATCAAATTGACAAAAACTTAGGTTTAAATGTTGGTGGAGAATATCGATGGAGAAGAAATGGTGAACGTCATTTATTGAATCCAACAACGATTTCAAAACTACAACAAGCGGTTCGATTAAGTGATCAAGCAAGTTATGATGTGTATGCGAAATCGATCAACGAACAAGCAGAAAACTTAATGACAATTCGTGGTTTGTTTCAGTTTGATAATCTCGATCCGATTCCTTTAGAAGAAGTAGAGCCTTGGACAGATATTGTAAAGCGTTTTAAAACTGGTGCAATGTCTTATGGATCTATTTCTAGAGAAGCACACGAGAACTTAGCTATCGCAATGAACCGTATTGGTGGAAAATCTAATTCTGGTGAAGGCGGTGAAGACAGAGGACGTTTCCAAAAAGACACCAATGGTGATAGTAGAAACTCGGCAATTAAACAAGTAGCATCAGGTCGTTTTGGGGTCACTTCTCATTACTTAACAAATGCAAGGGAGATTCAAATAAAAATGGCACAGGGAGCAAAACCTGGTGAAGGTGGTCAATTACCTGGCTATAAAGTTTTACCATGGATTGCGGCGGCAAGAAATTCAACCCCTTTTGTAGGATTGATTTCTCCTCCTCCACACCATGATATTTATTCTATTGAAGATTTAGCACAACTAATTTTCGATTTAAAAAATGCCAATCGCGAAGCGAGAATTAATGTAAAATTAGTTTCTGAAGTCGGTGTTGGTACCATCGCAGCAGGTGTTGCAAAAGCAAAAGCAGATGTGGTATTAATTTCTGGTTATGATGGAGGTACAGGAGCTTCTCCTTTAACTTCATTAAAACATGCAGGATTACCTTGGGAACTTGGCTTGGCAGAAGCACAACAAACTTTGGTAATGAATGATTTACGAAGTAGAATTGTGGTAGAATGCGATGGACAATTAAAAACAGGTAGAGATGTTGCAATCGCAGCTTTGTTAGGTGCTGAAGAGTTTGGTTTTGCGACCGCTCCTCTAGTTGCCTCTGGTTGTATTATGATGCGTAAATGTCATCTAAACACATGTCCAGTTGGTATTGCTACACAAGATAAAGACTTGCGTAAAAACTTTAAAGGAACTCCAGAACACGTAATTAACTTCTTCTTTTACATTGCTGAAGAGTTAAGAGCAATTATGGCGCAACTTGGTTTCAGAACCTTAGATGAAATGGTGGGTCAAACACATAAGATTAACTCTAATAAAGCGATCAAACATTACAAAGCGAAAGGATTAGATTTATCAAGTATTTTGCACAGGCCAACAGGTTACAAAAGTAAAACTGTTAAAAATACAGAAAGTCAAGATCATAATTTAGAAGATGTTTTAGACTTTACGATCTTAAAAGACTCTCATCGAGCTTTGTATCGAAAAGAACAAATGGTGCTAAACTATCCAATAAAAAACACAAATCGTACAGTTGGAGCAATTGTAAGTAACGAGATTTCAAAAATTTATGGCCACATCGGTTTGCCTGAAGATACATTAAATATCAATTTCACAGGTTCTGCTGGGCAAAGTTTTGGTGCTTTTGGAGCACATGGATTAACATTTATTCTTGATGGGAATACAAATGATTACTTAGGAAAAGGGTTGTCAGGTGCAAAATTAATCGTAAAGAAGCCAGCGAAAGCAGACTTTTTAGCAGATGAAAATATTATTGTTGGTAATGTCTGTTTGTTTGGAGCCGTATCTGGATCCGCATATATTAATGGAATTGCAGGAGAACGTTTTGCTGTTCGTAATTCTGGAGCTACAACAGTTGTTGAAGGCGTTGGAGATCACTGCTGTGAATACATGACAGGTGGTGAAGTTATTGTATTAGGTAAAACAGGAAGGAATTTTGCTGCAGGTATGAGCGGTGGAATTGCTTATGTATACGACCTAGAGAATAAGTTTGTCAACGGTCTTTGTAATACAGAAACTATCGAATTTGAAGATATTTCTAAAGAAGATGCCGCAGGTTTAAAAGCAACAATAGAGAAACACGTTTTATATACTGATAGTAAAAAAGGTGCTGATTTGTTAGCCGAATGGGATACAAGTTTGAACAACTTCGTAAAAGTGATGCCAACGGAATACAAGCGTGCTTTAGAGCGTTTAAAAACAGAAGAACCAATGTTTGAAGAATTAACAATAGCATAATGTCATGGGAAAAATAACAGGATTTAAAGAATTTGAAAGACAGGATGAAACGTATACTTCTGTAAAAGATCGTGTAAAAAATTATAAAGAATTTACCGTTCCTCTTTCAGAAAAGGAAATAACAAAACAGGGCTCACGTTGTATGGATTGTGGAATTCCTTTTTGTCATAGTGCTTGCCCTTTAGGAAATCTAATTCCAGATTTCAATCACATGGTACATCAGGGAGAATGGCAAAAAGCTTCATGGATATTACATTCGACAAATAATTTTCCAGAATTTACAGGCCGCTTATGCCCTGCTCCATGTGAACAAGCATGTGTGTTAGGTATTATTGAAGACCCAGTTTCTATTGAAAATATCGAAAAAAGCATTGTAGAACGGGCTTTTAAAGAAGGCTGGATAAAACCTCAACCTCCAAAAAACAGAACTCAAAAAACAATTGCAGTTATTGGTTCTGGACCTGCAGGTTTAGCAGCAGCACAACAATTAAATAGAGCGGGTCATACCGTAACTGTTTTTGAAAGAGACGATGAAGTTGGTGGTTTGTTACGCTATGGAATTCCTAACTTTAAAATGGAAAAAGGAATTATCGAAAGAAGGGTTGCTATTCTAGAAGCAGAAGGAATCATCTTCAAAACGAACGTCAATGTTGGTGTGAATTATGATGTTAAAGACTTAAAAGCATTTGATAGTATTGTTTTATGTGGTGGTGCAACAGAAAAACGTAGCTTACCAACTCCTGGTATTGATGCGGATGGTGTTGTACAGGCAATGGATTTTTTAACACAACAAACAAAGGTATTATTTGGTAAAGAAGTAAAAGACCAAATAATGGCAACTGATAAAGATGTTATTGTTATTGGTGGAGGAGATACGGGTTCCGATTGTATTGGTACCTCAAATAGACATGGAGCAAAATCTGTAGTTAATTTTGAGATCATGCCAAAACCTCCAGGACATCGTTCTCCAACAACTCCATGGCCTTTTTGGCCCTTACAATTAAAAACGTCTTCTTCTCATAAAGAAGGTGCAGAACGTAACTGGCTGATTAATACCAAAGAATTTGTAAAAGATAAAAATGGAAAATTAATCGCTTTAAAGACAGTGAATGTGGAATGGAAAATGGTTCCTGGACAAAGACCACAGCTAATTGAAGTAGCAGGTACAGAAAAGACATGGCCTTGTGACATGGCGCTACTAGCTCTTGGTTTTACAGGTCCAGAGAGCACCTTGGCAGATAAATTAGGAATTGATAGAGATATTCGTTCAAACTATAAGGCTACTTATGGAAAATACCAAACGAATGTTCCAAATATTTTTACTGCTGGAGATATGCGTCGTGGACAATCTTTAATTGTTTGGGCAATATCAGAAGGTAGAGAAGCCGCAAGACAAGTAGATTTATATTTAATGGGTAAGTCGGAATTACCTTCAAAAGATATTACTGGTGATTTAGTTTCCATGTAAATAAATTATCCTTAAAACTTTAAATGAAAGGCTACCTGAAAAGGTAGCCTTTTTTATTTCCTTAGACCATTAGTGTTAAAATTTATGGTTTCTTTACATTAATTGATGTTCCCGAAAATTTATTTATTACATTTGTCATATTTGACTCTATTTAAGTTTATTCGGCTTTATATAAGTATATTCGATTTTATTGTCATTCAAAAAATAGTGCCATTTTAAACCTATATTAAGTTAATTTTAATTGATATTTATGTTTAGTATCCCCCAAAATAAAACATCAAAAGCGATCTCGCAGCAACTTATTACACCTCTTAAAAGGCTTGCCTTTTCATTGCTAATTGCTTTCTCTTTTTATAGCTATAGCGCTAATGCGACAGAAATCAAACCCATTACGTTTTCTACTGATATAAATATTTCAGAAGGGACTGCAGGAACGATTGTTAGACTAACGAACCCCACAACTCCTTTTGATAATTCAACAAATACGGATGACGTTCAACTAGCTGGCGGGGGGCCAATAAGTGGAGTCACTTTCGATGCGTCCGACAATAGTCTTGTTGTAACCATACCTTGTGGCGCAAGCTCTGGGAATTTTTCAGTAGATGGAGTTGATGTACTGAACTCTAGCTTTATTTATATAGCACCAAATATTACGACTGTATTGCCTGATGTTAGTTTATGTGTTGGTCAAACGTTTCCTGCAATCCCTTTGTCGGGTAATTGGTCGGGTACTTCACCAAATTTAACGTTTAATTGGACGAATACGAATACAACTATTGGTTTAACTGGTGCACAGAATAATGTTTTCGAAATACCAACCTTTACCTCCCTAAACGTTACTTCAGAACCTATTAGTAGTACAGTTACTGTAACTCCTGTAGTGAATGGCTGTGAAGGAGATGCTGTCACTTTTACAATTACGATAAACCCAGTACCCGTCTTAAATGCAATTAATAACAATACATATTGTCATGGAGAAACAGTGCCGTCAATAATATTATCTGCAAGCTCTCCAACAATTGGAACGGGCGTTTCATATGCTTGGTCTCGAACTGGTGACAACATCGGTTTCTCCCCTGCTAGCGGTTCAGGATCTCCTATTAACTCTTTTATAGCAACCAATACAGGAACGACACCACTAACAACTACTTTCACGGTAATTCCAACATATGAAGGTTGTACTGGTCTTCCAAAAGAGTTTGCAATTACAGTAAATCCAGCAAGTACTGGTGGTACGATTATAGCGACTGAAACAACTATTTGTGAAGGTGGGAGTTCAACTTTAACCTTAAATGGTGCTATTGGTACAATTCTCCGATGGGAAAGTTCTGTCGATAATTTTGTAACAAGCACACCTATTCCGAATACGAGTAACAACTTGAATGCAAGCCCAACAGTATACACAGAATACAGAGCGGTTGTCCAAAATGGAAATTGTAGCGAAGTAAACTCTAATGAAATAGAAATTATTGTTGATGCAACTACTGTCTCTGGAACGGTATCTGGTGGTAGTACAATTTGCGAAAATGAAACAAGTGGTTTACTAACTTTAACAGGCGCGAATGGTACGGTTACAACTTGGCAATCTTCTACAGATGCCGGGGCTACATGGGATGATCTTTCAGGTACTATAGGGACTACTTCTTATACTTCCGAAACGCTAGACCAAGCTACTTCATTTAGAGCAATGGTAACTAATGGGAGTTGTGCTGCAGAACCTTCTGCTGCAACAAACGTAATTATTAGAGATCAATTAAACGTAGGAGACTTAAATATAACTTCAGGTGCCACAACAGTTTGTGAAAACACAGCTGTTGATTTAGAATTGACTGGTGAAGTTGGTACAATTATAAGGTGGGAATTTAAAGAGAGTCTAAGTGTTACTTGGATTCCTATCTCGAATACAACAAGCACTTTCACAACTAATTTATTAGGAGCATCTACACAATTTAGAGTTTTTATACAAAACGGAAATTGCGGGAGTGGTTATTCTCCTGTGCAAGAAATAAATGTAGAAAAAACGCCTAACTTTAGTACTCTTTCTATTTCTTCAGGTTCTACGGGACCTATTTGTAGCGGAGCTACTACTGATTTAGATTTAACAATCACGGAAGGTATTTTAGTCAGATGGGAAACAAGAACTACTGGTGGTGGTACATGGAGTAACTACACAGAAATGGTCGTTTCTGGATCAAATACCTATACAACAGGAACCCTTACTAACCCTATAGAATTTAAAGCAATCCTTACTTCAGACGGTACAGGTATCTGTGGAGAGCAAGAGACAAATTTGATTACAATAAACGTAGAAGAGTCGGCAGTTGGTGGTACTTTAAGCACTACAGGAGCAGCAGCTGTTTGTCCTGAGACTGGTATTGATATTATATTAACAGGAGAAACGGGAACTGTTTCTCAATGGGAATATGCGCTATCAACAGCACCAAATAATTGGTTCACAGTTACCCCTAACAATACAACAACAATACTCAATACAGGAAATTTATCAGAGAACACACGATATAGAGCCTCAGTAAATAGCGGTGTTTGCGAAGCGTATTCTTCAGAAATAGAAATCACATTAAATACACTTCCAAATACAACGGATATCCCTAACCAAGAGGCTTGTTCTGGAGATTTCTTTACTTTTGGAAATCCTGCTACGACTCCAGGTTATAGTTACCTATGGTCAACAGGAGCAACAACATCTAGTCTTTCATTAACGGTTACTTCTTCTGGATCTTATTCGTTAATTACTACAGAAGATGCTACTGGCTGCTCTATAGAAGATAGTTTTGAAATCACCATGCAACCGTTACCAGATGCAACAGTAATTGCAGATGACAGTATTTGCGAGGGTGAGCAAATAGCGATTGGAGCAACAGATATACCGACATCTACCTACAGCTGGGTGGCTACTCCAAGTTATACTTGGACTATAAGTGACCCTGCTACAAGTGCGAACCCAAGTGTAGCACCGTTAGTAACAACTACCTTTACCTTAACAGAAACAGTTGCAGCTACAGGTTGTACGCAAACAAATAGTGTTACGATTACAGTGAAGCCAGACCCAACGGTTTCTTTAAATCGTGGGACAAGTATATCTTTGTGTGAAAGAGAGACTACGAATATAAATGCAACTATTACAGGTGGATATGGCACGACACTTTGGGAAGTAATTCCGGCTGCATCTGGAGATGTAAATATTCTAAGTTCAACTGAAATTGATTTTACACCCACTTTACAAGGAGTTACAAACGGTACTGCTATCGTAAGACTTACCGTAACGAATACTTGTGGTGATAACTTACCTTTTGTAGACACAACCATCACCATCGATCGCCAATCAATAGCAGACGCTGGTACTGACGGAACTGTCTGTGATACCAATAAAATTATGCTAGACGGTTCAGGTTCTCAGTTTGTAAATACATTTCAATGGTCAAAACCTACAGGAATTACAGGGAACTTATCATTTGCCAATACAGTAAACCCTGTTTATACGCCAAGTACAGATGATGTTTTAAATGCAAACACACTGTTTCCAGCGGGTATACCTTTTACACTTACAACCTCTTCAGGAACAAATTGCCCTCCTGGTACAAGTACAGTTAATGTAAACATCATACCGAGTCCAATTATTAGTGCAGGCCCAAGTACAACCACTATTTGCGAAAACACCACATACAGTCCAACTGCTACTACAGATGCAAATACAGCCGATTTCGTTTGGAGCTCAAGTGGGGATGGAATATTTACAAATGTAAACGCAACAAACCCAACATACACTCCTGGTGCAACAGACAAAGCTACAGGAATTGTTACCCTTACACTTACAGCAAATGGGAATACCCCATGTGCACCCGTTACTAGCGAAACTATTTTAACCATTGAGAAAAACCCAACAATTCAAACAATTAGCGATTCGGATGTTTGTGCAAGCCCTACAAACCCATTAATCTTAACGGCAACTATTGGTAACCCTGGTACTATTTCTTGGAGTAACAACGGTAGTGGTTCATTTAATGGTACTGAAGGTTCAGACTCTCCAATTTACTCACCGGATCCAACCGATACAGATGTTGTATTTACAATTACTGTAACTCCAATAAACCCTTGTGGAATAACAGCTACAGAAACATTTATATACACAATTAATCCGGATCCAATTATCACTCCTGGAGGAGATACTAATATTTGTACTAGTGAAACAAGCATCACTTTAAACGGTGCTGCAACAAATGTTACTTCAACTAGCTGGACAACAGCAGGGTCAGGTTTACTTAATGACGACAGCAGACTTGATGCTACTTATACATTTGCTCCAAGTGATATCACTGATGGGTCTGTAACTTTTATATTAACTGGTTTTCAAACTAGTTGTGATCCTGAAAGTCAATCAGTAACTTATACTTTTGAGGAGGCCCCAAGTGTAACTGCTGGTGCTGCTCAAACAATTTGTGAGGAAGATACTGTTACTTTAAACGGAACTGAAACAAATACAAGTAGTGTCTCTTGGACTACAGATGGTATGGGTATTATTGCTAACGGCAATACTGTTAATCCAACATATACGCCACATGCTAGCGAAATAGACACGACAATTAGTTTTACGATTGTTGGTCAGGGTCAAGGATCTTGTAATACACCAACAGATGCTGTCACTACAACTGTGACTATTATTCCACAAACATTAGCAGATGCTGGAGTTAATAAAACAATTTGTGAAGGAGATACTTTTATGATTACAACAGCAACTGCATCTAATTTTAATTCAAATGTAAATTGGTCATCAGGAATTAATGGTGGTACTTTTACCGGAGGGAATACACTGTCTCCAACATTTACTCCAAGTACTACCGATATTGAAAGAGGTTTTGCTATACTTACTTTAACAGCACCTACAAATACTCCTTGTTCTCCTGATGTAGTAGACCAAATGACCTTAACAATTAGTAGAATACCAACTATAACTTTCACAAACCCAACTGATGTTTGTATAGGAACGGCGGCTTTTCTAATTGATGGTGTTTCTATTCCAGATTTTGATCCAACAACCGACACTTTACAATGGACAAGAGAAAGATCCTTAGACACCCAGGGAATAGCTACTCCTAATTCAATCAATACAACTTATACTCCTTTACCCGAAGATACCGTTTCAGGTTTTGTGACCTTATCTCTAAAAGTTGATCGAAATATAGATGGTTGTACCTCCTCGGACGAAAAAACTATTACCCTAAATTATATAAAGGAACCTTCTGGAGATGCAGGGCCTACTATAGAAACTATTTGTGGTAACGACACTTATACAACCACATCGGCTACTGCCAGTAATTATTCAGAAGTTACCTGGATTTCAACAGGAACTGGTTCCTGGAATGGCACTGAAAAAAATCTTACTGCAGCAGCGTACACACCTTCGCTACAAGATATTGATTTAGGATCAGTAACCCTTACTTTGCGAATCATTGGTAATGGTTCTTGTTTTGCTATTTTTGAAGATACTTTAACCTTAAATTTTGAAGCACTACCAGTGATCACAACATTGGATGCTAGCATATGTAATACCAGTAATAGTTTCCGAATAACTGGCACAGATATTACAAATAATTACGAACCGGTTACCATAGGTAATTGGACTTCCTCTGGTTCGGGAACTTTTTCTCCCTCAGGAGATCCTTTAAAACCTCTAGAAAATCCTATATATACCCCTTCTCAAATTGATAAAGAGGGAACTAGCGTTACACTTACATTAGAAGTAACACCAATGGATCCTTGTTTACCAAAGCAAAGTGAAACTCTTATTTTATCAATTATACCAGCGCCAATTGCAGACGCAGGTGAAAATTTATCTAAATGTGAAACGCCTTTTACAATTACTACAGCAACATCAGATGCAAGTACTTACAGTCGTTTGGAATGGACGTCTGCCAGTGGAGGTACGTTTCAAGGTGGTGTTATTAATAGCATTAATCCGACCTATATTCCTTCTGCAACAGATATTGGGGCAGGTACTGTCGATTTAACTTTAACGGCTTTTCCATTAACTCCTTGTGCAATTGCATCTGTAAGCACGATTACAGTAAGCATAAAAAAAGAACCTGTAATTACGGTAACGAATCAAAACCCTATTTGTGAAGATGCTCTAAATACAGAAATTCTTGGTACGAATGTTTCACATGAGAAAAGTTTCGTTTATACTTCTACAACGGGAACTATTATTAATAATGAAACTACTTTAAATCCAACAGTAACTCCAAGTAATTTAGATATCAATAACGGATTTATTATCCTGACAATAACAGCAGATGCAGATGGCGCTTGTGTAACTCCAGTAACGGAAACCATCACAATTGCAATTCAAAGAAACCCAGCAGTAACTGCTGGTGCTGCTAGCACGTTTTGTGAAGGTGCTGTTATTACGACCAATGATGCTACTGCTTTTTTTGTAGGAACTGGAAATTTACAATGGAATAACAACGGTGGAGATGGAATATTCAAAACCCCTTCAAATACATTGATTACGGACTATGAGCCGGGTCCAACAGAAATTTCAAATGGACAAGTAAAATTGACTCTAACAGGAACTGCATCTTCACCTTGTTCAGCTAATTCAGTAGCAACAGTTACGCACGCGATTGTAAAAAAACCAACGTTGGTAATTAATCCTACAATCGTTTCTATCTGTGAAGATGAGGGATATCAAGTAACAACAGGACAGGTAACCATTACCGATTTTACCAATGTGGATAGCATTCTATGGTCTGCTTCTTCTCCAGGTACTATTGCAGTTGGAAACACCAAAGATTTGGAACCTCTTTTTACACCAAGTGCTACAGATATTGCCAATGGATTTTCAATTTTAACGGCAGAAGCAACTCCTATTGGGCCTTGTACAGATGCACTGATAGAAACAATTCGAGTAAATATTACTAAAAATCCAACGATTGATCTCTCTGGAAACAGTGCTGTTTTTTGTGAAGGAGAAAATAAACAATTGACAGCCACTTTTACGGATCAAGATGCTGGAACAATTGTATGGGAAATTGTTAGTGGAACAGGAATTCTTTCTAATGCAAATATTGCGACACCAGAATATATTCCAGCAGTAGATAGTGATGTGGTAGTAATCAAAGTTTCGGTAATAGGAAACACACCTTGCTTAAATAGTATTTCTGAAGATTTTACAATTAATAGAATTCAATTACCCGAAGTTACATTAACACGAAACACTGCAACGGTTTGTAGCACAGAAAATACAATTAATCTTGATGCATTAGTGACAAACACATCAGCAAACACCACCTATCAATGGACAAGCTCTAACGGCAGTTCAACCTTTGGCAACTCTACAAATGAAGACACTTCTTATACCTTTTCGCAAGCAGATAAAGATAATGGAGAAGTTACGCTAACATTAACAGCCACAAGTGATGTGGATTGTGCTTTAACCGATTCGGATAGTATTGTAATTACGATTGCACCAGCACCAATAGTAACGATAACAAATCCTGCAACAAAAATATGTAAAGATGCCATCTATAATGCTACTGCAATCGCAACAGATGCAACTATATATTTATGGGAAAAAGTAGGAATTTCTGATGGAACTTTTATAGATGCTAGTTTATTAAATACCCAATACATACCTGGGCCAAATGATATTTTAAACGGTGTATTTACAATTCAAATAACAGCAACAGGAGATGCCATTTGTACTCCTGTTACCACTTCAACAACTGTAAATATAATTCCAAAACCAACCATAACCTTTACTACAGATAGCGGAGAGACTTGTACTGAAACACCTTTTTCTATGCAAGGAGTTCTTGCAACGAATTATAGCAATTTAACTTGGAGTTCATTAAGTAGTGATCCAGGAACATTTAGTAATCCGTCAATAGAAAATCCTATTTACATTCCTAGTTCAACAGAAAAAGCAAGTAACAACCCTATTATATTAAGAGTTACGGTAGCACCAATTGCGCCTTGTGATACGAATACAGCAACTATTTTTAAAGATTTCACTTTAAATTTATTACCTGTTCCAACAGCTAATGCTGGAAATGATATTGCTATTTGTGAAGGTGAAGTTGTTACTTTAAATGGCGCTTCTACAAATGATGTTTCGCAATATTGGACATCTAGTTCAACAGGAACAACTGTTTTTGCAAATAATAAAGATGCTACTTATACACCAAGTATTTTAGATATAAACAATGGTACTGTGACACTTACATTGCACGTAGTGAGCAATACAAATTGTGACGAAATAACAGATCCTGTAATTATTACGATTGCAAAACAACCCACAGCAGATGCAGGGCCTACTGTAACGATTTGTGAGGATGCTTCTTATACATTATTAAACGGTGAAGCAACGGTAACGAATGAAACGTCTTATCAATGGACGCTTTCTGGAGGAGGAGCAATAACTCTAGGTACTCAAAACACATTAGAACCAGAATTTATTCCTAACCCAGGACAGACTGGTAATGTAACATTAACACTTACTGCTCTTGCAGATCCTGCATGTGGAGGTCTATCTGATGCTATCGCAACAAAAACGATTCGTATTATATCAAAACCAAATGTTAGTATTCCTGCAAGTGGTATTGTTTGTGAAGGAGAAGATTTCGTAATTGCTGCTTCAGACATCCTAACGTCGGATTTTAATACACTAAACTGGACTTCTTCAAACAATTTAGGAACTTTTATTCCTAACGGACTTACTGGAGAAACAATCTATAGACCTGTAGCAAATCAAATTGGAGATGTAACTCTAACACTAACTGCAACTGCAACTGCAACTGATGGAGCATGTACTAATGCGAGTGCAAACTTAGTGTTAAAAGTGAACCCTTCTGTAATTGTAGAAGCTGGTTCTGGTACCTCTATTTGTGAAAATGAAACCTACACGATTAATGATGCAGATATTACTAATGGAGGTGGTGTTTGGAATTGGTCTATTTCGGGTCCAGCAACAATTGCTGCAGGATCAGAAAATACTTTGAAACCAGAAATAGTTCCTAATCCTGGAGCTTCTGGTACCGTAACCTTAACATTAGTAGGGAATGGTTCTACAACTTGCCCGACCTCTGCACAAGATACGGTGACAATTTTAATAAATGCTTTACCAATTGTAGATGCAGGAGCCCCTGTTACAGCTTGTCAAGGAGTCACAGAAATCCCTCTAGTAGGGAACATTTCAAATGCGACAAGTTATAGTTGGTCACAAACTGGTGGTGCTGGAACAATTGTACCAACCCCTAACCCACTAGAACCAAAATACATACCGGCAGCTGCCGATTTTATAAACCCTACAGGAGAAACAATAGTTACAATCTATTTAGTAGCTGAAGGAATTAATACTTGTACTAATATACAAGATAGTATGACCATAACTTTACAAGCAAACCCTACTGTTTACGCAGGTGTTGATGTGATTGCATGTAAAGGCGATGTAATCGATTTAAATACTGCTGTAGCTTCTAATTTTGATTCCTTAGATTGGAGTACAAATGGCAATGGAACTTTCGATTTCACGACCACTGGTGGTGCGATAAACCCAATATACACATTAGGTAGCAATGATAATTCTTCTGTGATACTTACGATGACTGCAACTCCAAAAGGAGTTTGCAACGCAAATAGCTCAGATACAATTACAATTATAGTAAATCAAGAACCTACAATTTTGGCAACACAAAATGTGTTTAACTTTTGTGGAACAACATTTACCTTACCCGATGTAGTAACCGTTTCAAATAGTTTGAGTTATAGTTGGGAGAATACTACAATCGTAGGAAATAAATCTCTAGTCATTAACCCTACCTCTGAAACGCCAACGATTTCCCCAACACAAGATGAAATTAACAATGGCTTTATTTTATTGACACTAACTGCACAACCAAATACTGCTTGTACATCTGTGGCTACAGAAACTATAACAATTAATTTAACTCCTGAAGCAATCGTAGAAGCTGGAAATCCAAAAACAGTATGTGCTACAGACAATCTTATAAACCTTGATTTTTTAAATGCAAATGTTACTTCTAGTAATTTTTATTGGACTACAGATGGAACCGGAACGATTACTCCTGTAAATGGAATAAATAGTTTACAACCACAATATCAAAGAGGAACGAACGAAACAGGTGCCATTGAATTTACGTTACATGCAAACAATATAGCTCCTTGTACAGGAGAAGAAATAGATACTGTAATCCTAAATATAGACCCATTGGCAACTGCTGATGCAGGTTCAAACATTACAATTTGTGAGGGCTCTGATGTAAATATAACCGATGCAGCTATTGCAAATGCTTCAAGTATTGAATGGATTGCCTCTTCAGATATTTCAGGAACACCCCTCTCTGATGGATTATTTTTGAATGGTAATACGATTAAAAATCCGTCTTATCGACCAAGTTTTAATGATATCCAAAGAGGTTTTGTATACCTTATAATTAAATCAGCAAACACAAATAGTTGTAGTACTGAAGTTGCTTCAGATTATATGAAATTAACTATTGCTGCAGGTGCAGGGGTATTTGCCGGAAGCAATGCAAAAATTTGTATGGATGACACTTATGAACTTGCTGATGCTTTTGCAAATAATGCCTCTAATGGTGTTACTTGGAGTGCTGCCCAGAACTCAAATGGTACCTCTCTGGGTACCTATATTAGTGGTAGTTTCAGTAATTTAAACAGTGTAAATCCAACGTATACACCTAGTGCAGCAGACATCAATCAAGGTCATGTCTATTTATTTATAGAAGGTTCTGGAGCAAGCACCTGTTCTGTAACGGATAGTTTTATGCGTTTGGATATTACTTCAAAACCAAGCATAACTACTCAACAGAACATCTCTGTTTGTGTAGACAATCCAAGTATTACATTGTCGAGTACTGCTGAAAATTTCGATACCATTACATGGAGTGTATTTTCAGGTCCTGGAACGTTATCGAATATAAATAGCTTAAACCCGACATTTACACATGAAGTCGCAACCACTTCTACAACAATAGAAACAACAGTAATAAAAGCTATTTTAACACCTAAAGATGGTTGTGATAGTTCTGAAACAATCATAGAACAAGTTACCGTCACAATAACACCGATACCAACAGGATTCGCCGGAGATAGTGGTGCAGTTTGTTTTATACCAACACAGCCAATTCCGCTTTTCACTATAAACAATACAAATGTTAGCAATGCGAATACCCTTACTTGGACTTCAGACGGTTCAGGAGTGTTTTCTAGTGGAACGCCTACCACCTATCAATCTTATTCAAATACTTGTCCTGAAATTGTCAATTTAACACTAACAGCAAGTGGTAATTGTGGTACCTCAAAGGTGATTGGTGTTGTTCAATTAACAATCAACTGTGAAGCACCAAATTTGGGAACTATTACTTCTAGTATTCCAGCTCCTCAAAATGTCTGCCAAGAAACCACCGTTTCATATCAAGTACCCCCGAATGTTCTTGCTACAACATATAACTGGACGGCACCTACTGGAGCAGTAATAACATCGAGTTTACCTTATAGCAATGCAATCACGGTAGCATATGATGAAAATTCAACCTCAGGAATGGTCACTGTAGCAGCCTCAAATGACTGTGGAACTGGTACTAGTAGTACTTTTAACGTGACAATAAATCCTATTTTAAGAGCAACGACAATTAGTGGTCCTGCAATTATTTGTGAAAGTAATGTAAACGCTACATACACCGCTGCACCAATAAGTGGTGCAACAGGATATCAATGGTCATGGATAGACGGCATCACAACAAGAGACCTAGGCATCACATCGACAAATACACTTGACATTACTACTGCAACTTCATTAAATTCAGGATATTTACAGGTTAGCGGTATCAACGGTTGTGGTGAAGGAATCATTTCTGCTCCCTACAGAATTACTGTGACGAGTGCTTCTTTATCAAGTACAACAACCCCTTCAGATATATGTTCTGGTACTGGCTTTAATTATATTCCAACGAGTGCTTCTTCTGGAGTTTCTTTCGCTTGGCAGAGAGCTATACAGAGTGGTATTTTAGGAAGTGCATCCGCTACTGGAGCTATTGTTGAAGATATTCTAGTGAATACGACTACAATTTCTCAACCAGTTACCTACGTAATTTCATTGACCAATAGTAATGGCTGTATTTCTACCAAATCGATTACATTTAATGTTTTGCCTGTTGCTCAATTCGTTAATACTCCAGACTCAGAAGTTTGTTCTGGAGGAACGTTTAATTTTGTTACAACTAGTAATCCAACAGGTACTGTTTCCTGGAATAGAGCTGCAGTAGCAGGTATTTCAGAAACAAGCAAAACAGGAATAATAGGAGACATCAATGAAATCTTGACCAACACAACGAACACTGTTGTATCCGTTATTTATGAAGTTGTAATGCCTGTCACAAATGGATGCGCAAATACGATCGAATTTTCTGTAGATGTGCTACCAAAACCTTCAGATGCCTCTTCAATTTCGGGACCAATTTCTGTTTGTACTCCAAGCATGAACAATATATATACTGTAGCACCTATTACAAATGCGACCTTGTATGACTGGGAATTAAATGGCACTATCATCGGTACTACGGCAGTAAATCAAATTTCGATAAACTTTTCTTTGAGTGCGCCAGTAGCCTTAAGAGTTAGAGGTGTCAATAGTTGTACTAAAGGGGTGTTTTCAAATCCATTAACGATTAATAAAGCTGCTACACCAACACTTTCAAACAACCCAATAAATTCTGAGATTTGTTCAAATGAGTTGTTTTCTTATACGCCAACAAGTATTAGTGCGACTACTTTTAACTGGGATAGAGCATCTGTACCTGGAATTGCTACGCCTTCTAGTACAGGAATTGGTGCAATCAATGAGATTTTAGTAAACACCACAAATACCCCGAAGACAGTTTCATATACCTTTACGTTAATAACAGTAGAAGGATGTACAAATACAGAAAATGTCGCTGTTACTGTAAATCCGACTCCTTATATTATAAACTCACCTGTAACTTCTGTTTGCTCAGGAAGTAACTTTGCTTTTACTCCTTCACCAAATATAGCATCCAGCGTAAGCTGGCGAAGAATTCCTATAGCAAACATTACTGGAGGGCCTGCTACTGGAAATGGAGGAATCAATGATCCACTCGTAAATTTAACAAGTGTAATAATTCCAGTAACCTATGAAATTACATTGACAGATGGCACAAATAACTGTACAACTATAGAAACTATTGTTATAAATGTAAATCCATTACCAACAGCAACTATCGAAAGTAGTACAACTACCTGTTTCAATAGTGCTGATAGTTTTATCAATTTTATAGGAGAAAATGGAGTTACCCCTTATACATTTACCTATACCATAGATGGAGGACCTCAAACAACAATTTCTACAAATGGTATTGAAACTAGTGCGAAATTGCCTCTTTTTTCTGATGCTGTAGGTAATTATACGTACCGTCTAATAAGCCTAGAAGACTCTAGTGACATTGCTTGTGAACATACTTTTGATCCAACTGATGCATCGAAAGCAATCAATGTAGAAATTTTCAAAAGACCGACATTAGAAATAACACAACCAAACGCAATTTGCGAGTTGGAAACTATTGATATAAGAGGAAACACCTACATTACTAATTTTGACGCAAGTTTGACATATACCTATTGGAGAGATTTCAATACAACGTTAGCTTTTCTTACACCTGAGAGCGCAACTGGGGCCACATACTATATTAAAGCTGAAAACACAAATGGTTGTTCAGTAACAAAACCAATCATAGTCCAAGAAAAACCGTTACCATCAATTCAAATAGAAAATGGTCTCGATGAAGTTTTTGTCTGCGAAGGAAGTGACGTCGTTTTAAATGCAACTGGCGCTATAACTTACAATTGGTATCGATTAGATACTACTGGCAATCCAGTAACTTTATCAACTAGTGATGTATATACACATACACCTACAACTAATGAAAAAATTTATCTAACTGGTACCAATGCTAATAGTTGTAGTAGTACTTCAGAAATAAACATCAATTTACTACCTGCAATTAAAGCACGGATTACAGGGATTACAGCTCATGAAGTCTGTGTACAAAGTGCTGAACCAACGATTACTTTTACAGCAGAGAACGGTACAGCTCCTTACACGTTTACCTATACAATTGGTGGTAATGTTAGGACAATAACGAGTATTGGAACCAGTGATAGTGCTGTTTTACCAATTTCTACAAATGTATCAGGAGTATTCAATATTGTACTTACGGGTGTTGAAGATGGAGTAACAGCAAATTGTGAAAGTCCTTTATTGGAGCTTCCTATAAATGCAACGGTATCTGTTTTTGATTCAGAAATTACACCAGCAACACCAGCGACTATATTTCAAACAATTTGTGAAGCACAACCCATAAATACGATTAAATTTGATGTTTCTGCGAATGCGGTGAGTGGATATGTGGAAGGTTTACCAAATAATGTTACAGCCCTATTTTCAAATATTGATAATACAATAACTATTTCTGGTACATCAACAGAGACTGGAATTTTTGAATATACTGTGTTCTCTTCCGTAGGTACCAATTGTACATCTACTTATACTGGTAGGATTACGATTAATAGTAATAGTAATATTGTAGCTCCTTTAAATAAAGACCAAACGATTTGTTCGTGTGGAGTCATTACTCCTATTGAATTTGAATTAAGTGAAAATACTTTAGGTGCAACAGTAAGTGGATTGCCAGATGGAATAGATTGGAATGTGATCAATAATATTGTAACTATTTCAGGAAACTCTTGTGATACTTCTGGAGATTATGTCTATACAGTTTCTCCACAAGGATTCTGTACAAATACTCCAATAACAGGTAAGATAACGATAACAAACATAAGTCCTATTCAAGTAACCAGTGGAAATCAAAACGAAGGACTTTGTATAAATACCACATTAACAGATGTCGTATACCAAGCAGCAATAGGTGAAACGCTTAAATTTGTTGGAGTATTACCCGCAGGAATTACATTCGTAGAAAACCCTGCCTTAGGATCAGCAACCCTGTCTGGAACACCTGAGAATAGCGGAATATATAACTACACCATCACCTCAGACTCTGCATGTAGTGATTCTATAAATGGAAGTATATTGGTTAATCAAGACCCGTTTTTTAATTTAATGGCTGGGAGCATAAGTCAAGTAACTTGTATAAATTCTCCTATACAAACAATACGATACCAAATTGCTGAAAATATAACTGATGTTAATTTTACACCCATATTACCGAATGGTGTTTCTTATGCAATCAATAATGAACAATTAATTATTTCTGGAACCCCTTCATTATTACAAGGAAATACTACTTATACTTTTAATCCTATTGGTAGCTGTAATGATACTTTTTCCAGACAAATTAATCTAGAATTTACAGAAGAAACCACCATAAATTTAGAAGCAGGTTCTGGATTAACAACCCAATCTGTTTGTCAAAATGCACCAATAGAGCCGATCCAATTTACATTACTTCCCTTAGGAACTCAAGTAAATCAAAGTACGTTACCTGGTTTTGTAAACGTAACAGAGATAAACCCATTTACAGGTTTATGGGAAATAACAGGAACTCCATTGAGTACAGGTATTTTTAACTTTGACATAGAAAGTATAAATAACTTGAACTGTAGCGTTAGTTTACCAATTCAGATAGAAAACTTGTATGCAGCAGTAAGTGTGGTTTTAGACAGCGGTTCAGATAACCAAACATTGTGTAACTTTTTCTCCCCTATTGAAAATATCGTCTACAAAATTACAGGAAACATTCCTAATATTAATATTATTAGTGTTGAGGGGTTACCAGATGGAGTCACCTTTTCGAGAACAACGATTCTAAATGGACTCTTGCTAACCATCAGTGGTCAGGCAAATGAAACAGGTGAGTTTAACTACGAGGTAGTATATGATAATTGTGGCGTTATTCAAAATGGATTTATAAAGGCTTCATCACCGATATCTATAAATAGTACAGTAACTCAGGCCTCTTGTAATAGCGATGCAAGCATAGACCTAAATATTTATGGAGGAGTACCTTATGTAGATGACAGTGGAAATCCTTTTTATAACATAAGTTGGGTGGGGCCAGATGGTTTTAGACAAAATCAATTATCTATTGTCAATTTAGCTCCAGGGGATTATACTGTAAATGTGACCGATGCTTTTACTTGTGGATTGTCAGTAACTAAAACTTTTACAATAGAACCTTTAATCCAATTAAGTGTTAATTTATTGAGTACCTCTTTAGCTAATGGATGTAATCAAGAATTAGGATGTGCTAATTTTGAATATGTAGGAGGTTCAGAAATTTATACGGCTTTTTTACTAGAATCATTAAATCCCCAGACCCAAATATGGCAAGTGAAAAATCCTTTAAACAATAACTATTTTAATATTTGCGGTTTAGATATAGGTCTATACAGAATATCCGTTTCAGATAGTCAGGGATGTACTACAGACCCATATATGTTTAGTATTGAAAATGATAATCAATTTTTAATAGAATCCATGGTAGTTCAAAACAGTTTATGTGAAGGTAACGATGGTTCCATTATCGTTGAAGTAATATCTGTGGATGAAAATTTAACGTTTACTTATAATGGTAGTACCGTTTCATCAACACCCCTAGGAGACAATACATATGAGCTTCAAGTTATTGGTTCCGATGTAGCCAATGGTGTTTTAGAAATTATAGACGCAGGTGGATGTAGTATTTCAAGAAATATTAAAATGAAAACACTAGATTCAGATTTTGAATACACGTCATTTGAGTTTGAGAATTCTGGTTATTTTGATGTAAATGAAAGTATCGAATTTACAAATATGAGCTTTGTTGACGGAGGGGTATTCGATCCAAGTATCTACTCAAATATCAAATGGGATTTTGACGACAGTACTCCGTTTAAAACTTTTTCTTATCCTGATGATATGGTGATGAATAGTAATGGAGAAAGTATCCAAACAGTATTTCACACCTTTAAAAATGATGGAATATATAATGTTACTCTTACATCATTTAATGATGCTGGATGTTCTATTTCAGTTGATAAAACAATTGTAATTGGTAAAGGGTCTTCTGTTGCATTTCCAACAGTTTTCTCACCAAACAATGATGGTATCAATGATTTTTATAGTCCTACATATAGAGGTTTAACAGCATTTACAATGTTCATTTACGATCAATTAGGAAATAAAATTTTTGAATTTACATCAACGGAAGCAATCGCTTTAGAAAATGATAACACTTGGGGTTGGAATGGTATAGAAGCGATGAATACAACTCCTAAAAGTGGCCATTATCGCTGTTATTTTTCTGGAAAAACAATCGATAATAAAGTGATAGAGAAAAATGTTAGATTCTTAATTGTTAAGTAAAAATAAAAGACCCAATCATGACTAAAATATATATATACAGTGTTTTTGCTTTCTTGTTTATAAATCTTACGATGAATGCTCAAGAGAATTTAAACTTAAATCAGAATAAAATATTAGGGGCTTTAAATCCTAGTTTTTATGGTTTTAAAGAAGCACCAAGTATTGGAGTAGCATATACTAACCAAAGAATATCAAACGAGGATAGTTATATTCAGAATACATTTGCTTTTGGTTCGTTTTATTTTGAAGATTATAATTTTTCTTTGGCTTTAGATGTAAACAGTTTTCAAATTTCTGCTTTGGGTTTTAACGCTACGCAAGCAAACATTCATTATATCCACAAGACTCAATTATCTTATAGTTGGACCATGAATGCATCTCTTTCATTGGGTTACGGAAATAATAAATTAGATTTTTCTTCGTTGATTTTTGGAGATCAAATAGATCCTTTTTCTGGAAGTATTACTGGTTTTTCGATGGATCCAGTTACTGCTAATAACAATGTTAGATATTTTGATGCTGGAGTTTCTGCTCATGCTCATAATAATGAGAATATGTTTTTTGGTCTTAGTGTTAAACATTTAAACAAACCTAATATTTCTTTAAGCAATGATTCAAATGATACGAAAGACCTTTATATTTCTGTGCAGGCAGGGTATGAAATAGACATCAATCCTTTAGGGCGACGTTTTTTACCAGAAGATTCATTTTTGTTCTTATACAGTTCTTTTTCCAGACAGGCTTCAAAATCTAGAATTAGTCTGTATCAAGAAGTTATTTTAAATAATTTTTCTTTAGGGATCAATCAGCACCTTAATAGTTATGAGGAATCAGGTTTAGGAGCTATAGGAACAAGTGCTTCTGTTTTTTTCAATCAAATTGAAATTGGAATTAATTACTCTTTTGAAATCGCAAGTAAAAATATAACATCAATACCATATAACTATTTTGAGGTGTATATGGTCTTTGATTTTTCTAGAATTTCAGGAAGATACAGCAGAGCTACTAATAGTCGTTTTTCTAATTTCTAAGGCTGTAGAGAAAGTAGCTTATTAGATTTTTATAGTAGCTAATTGTTTCTGTAAATTGAGGTATATTTGACTTTTTAGACCCCTCATTTTGAGTTTATAGAGCAACCTATTTTAAATAACAGATACCAGTATTACTTCTGAATTAATGCTAGTAATAAGCTTAATTTACTACTAGTGACAGTATTTTAATTATTTGCTAAGGGAAATATCTCTAAAGAAAATAACTCCCTAAAATTAGATATAAGTGTGTGTACTAATATATCTTTAGTCAGATTTAACTGGAAGTGACCTCTTAGTAATCCGAATATAATTCGGTAACTAGAACTTACTATTACATACTAAAAAACACTTCAAATATTAGAAGTAATATTACTTAGACCAAATTACTAGAAGGATATAAGTGCTATTAGAACTCTCTATGACTCTTTTAGTATTGGTACTGTTAGCTACTTATCTAATGAATAATCACAAGTAAGAATAGTCTTTTTTCAATTCATTTTCTTAAAAAACAGCCTTATTGATTAGTTTCTAAAAGCAGATGGATCAAGACAGGGATTATCACTTCGACCTTGCCAAATAAAAGCCATAAAAAAACCTCAATTCGTTAAGAATTGAGGTTTACACTTGTTCTGATAAAATCAGAATAAAGAAAGGCGGCGACCTACTCTCCCACATAAATGCAGTACCATCGGCGCGATTGGGCTTAACTTCTCTGTTCGAGATGGGAAGAGGTGAGCCCCAATGCTATAACCACCCTAAAGGTTTAGTTGTTAGTCATTAGTATTGACTACTAATTGCTATTAACTCTCACGTTTTTAGCGTGAGTAATAAGTTAACATATAGTAAAATAATATTGTAAAAATCGAATAGAAAAAAGAGTGTCTCCCGCCTTTCGGCGGGAAGCGTACATAAGTCTATGGGTTATTAGTATCACTTGGCTATGACATTACTGCCTTTACACCTATGACCTATCAACGTTGTAATCTCCAACGACCCTTTAAAGAAATCTCATCTTGTGGTGGGTT
>Ga0209405_1000211_pt1 | contig 51369 bp, 40 predicted proteins | sample COGITO_mtgs_1105_6_FD_184803 | JGI IMG/M metagenome (GOLD analysis project Ga0209405, IMG submission 184803) | Pelagic marine microbial communities from North Sea - COGITO_mtgs_110516 (SPAdes) (version 2) | ecosystem: Environmental > Aquatic > Marine > Epipelagic ...
CAGTAATGCGTTCAGTACGTGCTATCGAACATGCAGATGTGTGTTTGTTGGTCTGTGATGCTCAACGTGGATTTGATGGTCAAGTTCAAAATATTTTTTGGCTAGCTCAACGCAACCATAAAGGGGTTGTGATTTTGGTTAATAAGTGGGATTTAGTTGAAAAAGATACTAAAACTACCAAAGCATTTGAAACTCATATTCGGGAGCAAATAAAACCATTCACGGATGTGCCTATCGTGTTTATATCTGCGTTGTCGAAGCAGCGTATTTATAAAGCTATGGAAACGGCTTTAGAAGTGTATAAAAATCGAACAAAACGTCTTAAAACAAGTGTGTTAAATGACGATTTACTACCTATTATTGAAAACAATCCACCCCCAGCATTAAAAGGAAAGTTTGTAAAAATAAAATACATCATGCAGTTGCCTACGCCGCAACCACAATTTGCATTTTTCTGTAACTTACCACAGTATGTAAAGGAACCTTACAAACGATTTTTGGAAAATAAATTAAGAGATTTGTACGACTTTAAAGGCGTTCCAATTACGGTTTATATGCGTAAAAAATAAGCTTATAAATAATTAAAAAAAGCACAGTCATACTTTGATGAGTGTCTTTTAAAGTTGATTTTTTAGTTTTATTAATTCGTTTTTAACGCGTTCTAATTTTGTAATAATTTCAAAATTACCCAACGACTTTTGGTCCTGCTCTTTTAGGTAGGTTTTAGCCCCTTCTAAGGTATATCCGCGTTCTTTAACTAAATTAAAAATTAACTTTAAATTCTGAACATCTTCAGGCGTAAATCGGCGGTTTCCTTTGGCGTTTTTTTTGGGTTTAAGGGCTTCAAATTCTTTGTCCCAAAACCGTATTAAAGACGCATTGACTTCAAAAGCTTTTGCAATTTCTCCAATACTGTAATAGCGTTTTGTAGGTAAATCTAAATGCATTAATCTAAAGATTGGTTTTCAAGGGAAGCGATGGCCAATAACGTGTTAAACTCTTCTGGACTTAGGTTCCCGTAATAAAAATTCACAGGGTTAATTCGTTTCTTGTCTTTAAAAACCTCATAGTGAAGGTGAGGCGCTTGAGATCGACCTGTACTTCCTACATATCCAATCAGATCGCCACGTTTTATTTTTTGACCTCTTTTTACATTGTATTTGTAAAGGTGTGCATATAAACTTAAATACCCATAGCCATGGTCAATTCGGATGTGACGTCCATAGCCTGAAGATCGACTGTCTGCACGCTTAACAACGCCATCACCCGTTGCATAAACAGGCGTGCCACGTGGTGCCGTAAAGTCCATCCCATAATGAAATTTACGGACCTTTGTAAAGGGGTCGCTACGATAACCATATCCAGATGCCATACGGGTTAAATCTTCATTTTTAATAGGTTGAATAGCAGGAATCTTAGCTAAAAAATTCTCTTTGTCTTTTGCTAATTCGGTGATCTCATCGAGTGATTTTGACTGCACAATAATGCGCTTTTGAAGGATGTCGATTCGTTTGTTGGCATCAACTATGAGTTCTGAATTATTGAAGCCTTCATATTTTTTGTAGCGGTTAACACCACCAAGGCCTTGTTTGCGTTGTTCTTCAGGGATAGGATTTGCTTCAAAATACAGGCGGTAAATAGCATTATCACGATCTTCAATATTTGTTAGGACCGCTTCTACTTCTCCCATTTTCTTGTTAAGAAGATTGAAGTGAAGATCTAAGTTTTCTAACTCCCTATTGAGTGCTTTTTCCCTCGGAGATTCAAAGTATTGTCCTGCAACTAAAACGATTAAAAAACCGAACATACTCGCAGCAAGTAAGAACACGAGAGTACGTTTAAAGGTAGTTCTTTTTTTCCGAATTATCTGACGATACGTAAGCGTTTCGGGATCGTAATAATATTTTACATTAGACATTGCCTAAAAAGTTCTATTTTTGTTGGATAATGGATAATCTCCAATAATTAAAGATTGTCTTCCAAACAAATATATAAATTGTTTCGAATTAAATACGAATTATTACACTAAGCTTAACATTTTTACATGAAATCTCAAGATATAAGATCTCAATTTTTAGCCTTTTTTGAAACCAAAAAACACCAAGTTTTAGCCTCAGCTCCGATGGTCGTAAAAGATGATCCGTCCCTCTTGTTTGTCAACTCTGGGATGGCGCCATTTAAAGCCTATTTTCTTGAAGATGAAACCCCACCAAAAAACCGAATTACGGATACTCAAAAATGTTTAAGAGTTTCTGGAAAACATAATGATTTGGAAGAAGTGGGCTACGACACCTATCACCATACGCTCTTCGAGATGTTGGGAAATTGGAGTTTCGGAGATTATTTCAAAAAAGAAGCTATTGAATGGGCTTGGGAACTATTAACTGAAGTCTATAAAATCGATAAAGAAATTCTGTATGTAACCGTATTCGAAGGCAGTAAAGACGATAATACTGTTATGGACTCTGAAGCCTTCGACTATTGGAAAACATTGATTCCTGAAGATCGTATTCTGATGGGAAACAAAGATGATAATTTTTGGGAAATGGGCGAACAAGGTCCCTGTGGACCTTGTAGTGAAATCCACGTAGATATTCGTTCCAATGAAGAAAAAGCAAAAATATCTGGTCATGAATTGATTAATAAAGACCATCCACAAGTTGTTGAAATATGGAACCTTGTCTTTATGGAATTTAACCGCAAAGCCAATGGAAGTTTAGTGCCTTTGCCCAACAAGCATATCGACACGGGTATGGGGTTTGAACGTCTTTGTATGGTACTCCAAAATGTGACTTCCAATTATGATACTGATGTGTTTACTCCGATCATTCGAGAAATTGAAACTATTTCTGGATTAGACTATGGTAAACACACCAAACAAGATATTGCCATCCGCGTTATAGCCGACCATGTTAGAGCAGTCGCTTTTTCTATTGCAGACGGTCAGTTGCCGAGTAATACAGGAGCCGGATATGTGATTCGAAGAATTTTAAGGCGTGCGGTACGCTACGGTTTTACATTTTTGGAGCTCAAAGATCCTTTTATGTATCGATTGGTGTCCGTGCTTACAAAACAAATGGGTGCAGTTTTTCCAGAATTATTAGCTCAAAAACAGTTAATTCAAAATGTAATTAAAGAAGAAGAAACCTCTTTTTTAAGAACACTCGACCAAGGTTTGGTGCTCTTAGACCGAATTATAGAAACCACAAAAGGATCACATGTTTCTGGTGATAAAGCTTTTGAGTTGTATGACACCTATGGATTTCCTGTAGACTTAACAGCGTTAATTCTTAGTGAAAAAGAAATGACTTTGGATACCACTGGTTTTGAGGCAGAACTTCAAAAACAAAAAAACCGTTCTAGAGCTGCTAGTGAAGTTTCAACAGAAGATTGGACGATTATTTTAGATGATGCCGTACAAGAATTTGTAGGCTATGATGTCTTGAAAACTACGGTTAAACTTACGAAATACAGAAAAGTCACTTCAGTCAAAGAAGGTGAACAATACCAATTAGTATTTAATCTCACTCCTTTTTACTCAGAAAGTGGTGGACAGGTTGGTGATAAAGGCTATTTAGAAGCAGCTAACGGCGATGTAGTTTATATTTTAGACACTAAAAAAGAAAACAATATAGCCATTCATATGGCAAAACATTTGCCTAAAAACCTCACAGATACATTCATGGCGGTAGTAGATACAAATCAACGATTTCGTACAGAATGTAACCATACGGCAACCCATTTATTACACCAAGCTTTGAGAGAGGTTTTGGGAACACATGTAGAACAAAAAGGATCGGCAGTTCATTCTAAGTATTTACGTTTTGATTTTTCTCATTTTTCAAAAGTTACTGACGAACAATTAAAAGCGGTTGAAAATTTTGTTAATGCACGTATTGAAGGTAAATTAGATTTAGAAGAACACCGATCTGTGCCAATGGAACAGGCAGTTTCAGATGGTGCTATGGCACTTTTTGGTGAAAAATATGGCGATGTTGTTCGTACCATTCGATTTGGAAATTCTATCGAACTATGTGGTGGAACGCATGTCAAGAATACAGCAGATATATGGCATTTTAAAATCAAGTCTGAAGGCGCAGTTGCTTCTGGTATTCGCCGTATTGAAGCTATTACAAATGATGCTGCTAAAGAATTTTATGTCCGAAACAATGCCAGTTTTGAACGCCTAAAATTAGCACTTAACAATTCAAGTGATCCTGTAAAATCTCTTAATGATTTGAAATCTGAAAACTCTAAACTCAAGAAACAAATTGAGTCTCTTTTGAAAGACAAAGCAGCGTCTATGAAAGGCAATTTGAAACAAGATGTAGAAGAGATTAATGGGGTTCATTTTTTAGCTAAACGCGTAGATTTAGATGCTACAGGAATTAAAGATTTGTCTTTTGAAATAGGGCAGGAGTTTGACAATGCAGTGTTGCTTTTTGGTACTGAACAACAAGGTAAAGCATTGCTGTCTTGTTATGTATCAAAAGGGCTAGTGGCCTCAAAAGGCTTCAATGCAGGAACCATTGTTCGCGAACTTGGACGTTATATTGAAGGCGGCGGCGGGGGACAGCCTTTTTATGCTACTGCAGGTGGAAAAAATCCAGCGGGACTGAAAACTGCTTTAGAAAAAGCCAAATCTTACATCCTATAATCAAAGTATTGTGAAGCTTCAAACTCAGGTCCCTTTAATAAAACAATCGCCAGCGATCGATTACGATTCAAAACTGGTTTTGTTAGGGTCGTGTTTTGCGGAGAATATGGCACACAAACTGTCGTATTTTAAGTTTCAAAACACGGTGAATCCTCTTGGTGTAGTGTTTAATCCCGTAGCAATTTTAGACTTGTTAACCAGAGCGCAACAATCGACTCCTTATACTGAAAAAGATGTCTTTTTTAGTAATGACTGTTGGCAAAGTTTCCGAGCACATTCTCGATTAAATAGGAATTCAGAAGCCGAAATGATAGCAGGTTTAAATACCGCTTTGCAATCAACTCAAAACAAGTTAAAAAATGCATCTCATGTTCTTTTGACATTTGGCACGGCTTGGGTTTATAAACATATACACTCAAAAATTATTGTAGCAAATTGTCATAAACAACCTCAAAGCCAGTTTGAAAAATCGATTTTAAGTGTCGATCAACTTCAAAATACTTTTGCCGCCATTATTTCAGTCCTGAAAGCATTTAATCCAAAAGTGACTGTTGTGTTTTCAATTTCACCAGTTCGACATTTAAAAGACGGTTTTATTGAAAACAATCAAAGTAAAGCCCATCTTATGGCTGCTCTGCATTCTGTAATAGAACCTTCTGAAAATATACATTATTTCCCTTCCTATGAGTTGTTGATGGACGAGCTTAGAGACTATCGTTTTTATAATGAAGATTTGGTGCATCCAAACAGTATTGCCATTGACTATATTTGGGAGAGATTTCAATTCTCTTGGGTAGATGATGAAACAACAGCAATAATGCAAGAAGTTAATCAGCTGCAAAAAGGTCTCGCTCACAAACCGTTTAATCCCTTGGCGGCAGCGCATACAGCGTTTTTGTCCAAGTTATCCGTGAAGGTTAAAGTCCTTGAATCAAGGTTTCCGTTTATGAAGTTTTAAGGAGATTTATTTAAAACCCTAAAATTCTAGTATATTAGCCTAAACAAAATTAGACACTATGTCAACGTCTTACGTCCATTTAAATGTCGAAAATAAAGTTGGTTATATTGAGTTTTATAACCCGCCTCACAATGCGTTACCATCGTCCCTATTAGCGACGCTTACAGAAACCATAGAAACGGCAGCTGCTGATCCTTCTATTGCTGTGGTTGTCCTACAAAGTGGAGGCGATCGTACGTTCTGTGCAGGTGCAAGTTTTGAGGAGTTAATAGCCATTTCAAATCCTGAACAAGGAACTGTGTTTTTTGAAGGGTTTGCCAATGTAATCAATGCGCTTCGGAACTGTCCTAAAATCACGATTGGTCGTGTGCAAGGAAAAGCCGTTGGAGGCGGCGTTGGATTGGTCGCCGCAACCGATTATTGTATAGCGACAGCACATTCAGATATAAAATTAAGCGAACTCACTATTGGTATTGGTCCTTTTGTAATTGAACCCGCAGTAACTCGGAAAATTGGGTTAAGTGCGATGTCTCAGTTAAGCTTGGAAGCCTCAACATTTTTCTCAGCGCAATGGGCACACAAAAAAGGGTTATACATGAAAATAAGCCCTTCGATAGAAACTTTAGATGCCGAAGTAAAAAAATTAGCAGAACAGTTGTGCGGCTATAATCCAGAAGCTCTTTTGAAACTAAAAAACACGTTTTGGGAAGGCACCGAACACTGGACAGAATTACTAAAAAAACGTGCTGCCATAAGTGGCAGCTTAGTATTGAGTGATTTCACAAAATCACAACTAAAAAATTATAAGTAAGTACGCGTTTAACCTCATTTAAACCTTTTTATATTAATGTCACATTCAATATCAATTAAATCCGTAAAGAATTCAAAAGTCGATACACTTGATTTTGACACAATTGCTTTAGGGCGCACATTTACAGATCATATGTTTGTTTGTGACTATGAAGAAGGGCAATGGCACAATCCAAGAATTACACCTATGGAAGCAATTCCAATGCATCCTGCGTGTATGGCATTGCACTATGGACAGGCTTTGTTTGAAGGCATGAAAGCAACACTCGGCTCTAAAGGAACCCCATTATTATTTCGTCCTGAAAAAAATGCAGAACGTTTAAATTTTAGTGCCCGCCGTTTGGGAATGCCTGAGTTTCCTGAAACTCTTTTTGTAGAGGCCTTAAAACAATTGGTGCATTTGGATCAACAATGGATTCCGCCACAAGAAGGAAGTGCGCTGTATTTACGTCCTTTTATGTTTGCAGATGAAGCTTTTATTGGAATGCGTGCTGCAAATTCCTATAAATTTATTGTCATGGCTTCCCCATCAAAACCGATATATACTAACCGCGTTCGTTTGTATGCTGAGACCACATTTATTCGCGCGGCTCATGGCGGAACAGGTGAGGCAAAAGCTGCAGGTAATTATGCCGCTGCAGTGCTCCCTACCGAAATTGCTAAATCTAAAGGCTTTGATCAAGTCTTGTGGTTAGATGCCAACGAGTTTAAATATATTCAAGAAGTAGGTACCATGAATATCTTCTTTAAAATTAATGGTGCTTTTGTAACCCCTTCATTAGATGGTTCAATCTTAGCTGGAATTACACGGATGAGTGTGATTGATTTTTTACGCTATAAAGGCTATGATGTTGAAGAGCGCCCTATTACAATCGATGAGGTCATTGAAGCGTCTAATACGGGTCAATTAGAAGAAGCATTTGGAACCGGTACCGCTGTTGGAATTGCTATGATTCAAGAGATTGGTTATAAAGATATTTTAATTCATGTGTCAGACACGAGCCCTGTAGGTCAACTTGTTTTGGACACTATTAATGGGGTACGAATTGGAACACTTTCCGATGAATTGAATTGGATGGTTACCGTAGACGCCTAAATTTCCCTTTGATATTTTTCCAACGGTAAGCTCTAATAAATACCCCTTGATCTTCATTAATAAGAAAAGGTTCGTTCTGTTTGGAAGCTTTTAGGTAGCCTGTAATATAGTCCCAAAAAAGAGTAATACGTCGTTTTTTAAATGCGAGTTTTAACGCAGACAAAAAGGCTAAAACAAAACCGTAGCGCATCTTGTAGAGGGCAGTTCCTTGCAAATGCTTGGCGCTTTTATTATAATTTGCACCGGTAGGTTTTAAATGTTTTACATGCAAAGTTGCATCCGTTTCAAATTCCCAACCATAATACAGTGCTAATAATTCATCTAATGTATCCCAGCCCATCGCTTTTTTGAGGCCTCCAATTTCTGAAAAACAATCTTTTCTGTACGCTTTTAATCCTCCTCTAATATGATCTTTTGAGGTTAGGTTTTCTAACGTCCATTGTCCGTTTTTTTCTATATAACAGTGTCCTGAAACCATGCCCAAACGCGGATTTTTTTGGTAATGCCTCGCGAGAGTTTCGAGGTAATTTTCAGGGAATATCACATCTGCATCGTATTTGCAAATGACATCATATTCAGCATCTAAAACTTCATACCCTTTATAAAAAGCAGTTATAATTTTCCCACCTGGTAAGTGTTTTTCCGATGAGGTGTTTGTAACCAACGAAATCCAAGGATGATGTTTGGATAAATCTGTAACTATGAATGCTGTTTCGTCTGATGAATGGTCATCGACCACAACAACTTTGGTTGGTGGTAAGGTTTGATTTATAAGAGATTGAAGTGTTGTGCCAATAAAATTAGCTTCATTATGGGCCGGTATGACGATATAAAATCTCAAATTCTCTCAGCGTAAACAATATAATATCTTGGAGTAAACCAACGCAGAAAAGGTCTGATTCCAATTTTATTTGTAGGATTCGTCCATTTTTTAGTCGCAATAATTTTCCAACCTGCTTTTTCTAGTAACCAATCAAATTGCCACGATTCAAATTCATGAAAATGACGATCCCACGGATCAGTTTTACTCCGATAGGCGGTAGCAAACCACAACCGAAGCGGAATACTAGCTACCAATTTTTTGGATTTGATGCTTTTTAAAACGGTAAAAGGTGACAGTAAATGTTCAAAAATTTCAAAAGCGGTAACTACATCAGAAGTGTCGGAATCTAATGCCTTCGTATCTACGTCTAAATCTTCTCCAGACGTATTTATGATTGAGTAACCTTCATGTTTTAAAATTTCAGAAAACGGATTTTTAACGCCTAGATCTAAAATGGATTCTGTAGGTGCAACGTGACGCTTAAGGAATTCTAGCGTATTTTTATAGCGTTTTTTAGGAAAGTTAGCAGCGTACATATTAGTATTTATAAGTGATCGCGTTGATGTGCATTCCTGCACCCACACTAGCAAATATAACAACATCTCCTTTATGAAGTTCATGCCCCTCCATTTGATCGCTTTTAATGAGGTCCAATAAGGTTGGCACAGTTGCTACGGAGCTATTTCCTAATTTATGAATACTCATCGGCATGATGCCTTCAGGTACAGGTGTTTTATAAAGTCTATAGAAGCGGTTCACAATAGCTTCATCCATTTTTTCATTCGCTTGATGAATCAATATTTTTTTAACGTCTTTGATGTCTATACCACTGTTGTCCAAGCATGTTTTCATAGCTGCTGGAACATTTGATAAGGCGAATTCATAAATTTTACGTCCATACATTTTTATGAAACGGGTATCTTCTTCTAAAGATTTGTTGTTTGAGCATCCAAAAAATAAATGATAAACTTCATCATGCGTATAAGACGCTGACTCGTGGGATAATATTCCACCCTCTTCTTCCGAGGATTCAATGATAGTAGCGCCTGCACCATCGGAATAAATCATGGAATCTCTGTCATGCGGATCAACCACTCTTGAAAGTGTTTCTGCGCCAATAACGAGGCATCTTTTTGCCATGCCAGCTTTGATATAAGCTTGCGCCTGAATCACGCCTTCAACCCAACCTGGACACCCAAAAAGGATATCATAAGCCACACATTTTGGGTTCTTTATTTTTAAACTATTTTTCACACGAGCTGCTAAACACGGTAAAATATCACTTTGTATAGCACCAGATTTAACGTCTCCAAAATTATGAGCAAGTATGATGTAGTCTAAAGTTTCGGGGTCAATGTTTGCGTCTTTTATGGCTTTTTCTGCAGCTAACGCTCCAAGGTCGGATGCGGTTAAGTGATCTTCAGCATAACGGCGTTCTGAGATTCCTGTAATAGCTTTGAATTTTTCAACAATAACCTCGTTAGAAGATGGAATTTCTGATCCATCAATGTTTAAAAAAGAATGCTGTTGAAAGGCCTCATTTTTCTGTATTATTTTTGGAATGTAACTCCCGACTCCTGTAATTTTGATACTCATAGTGTTTTTTTTATACTTCGACATAGGCTTCAATTGGCGCACATGTACATATTAAATTTCGATCGCCATAGGCGTCATCTACGCGCCGAACAGACGGCCAAAACTTATCTTCTTTTATAAAGTCTAATGGAAATGCTGCAACTGCTCTACTGTATGGAAATTCCCAAACATCATTGGTGAGCATTTCTTGGGTGTGAGGCGCATTTTTCAGCGGGTTATTTGGTTGGTCTTTGGTTGCCGTTTCAATTTCTTTTCGGATAGCAATCATAGCATCGCAAAAGCGATCCATTTCGGCTTTCCCTTCACTTTCTGTGGGTTCAATCATCATCGTGCCAGCAACTGGAAAAGAAACCGTTGGGGCGTGGAATCCGAAGTCCATAAGTCGTTTGGCTATGTCCACGACTTCAACACCGTTGGCTTTAAAACCACGACAATCAATAATCATTTCATGTGCTGCGCGTCCATGTTCTCCAGAGTATAAAGTGTCATAATGTCCTTGAAGACGCTCTTTGATGTAATTGGCATTAAGGATAGCGATTTTCGTAGAATCGGTTAATCCTTCAGCACCGAGCATTTTGATATAGCCATAGGATATTAAACAAGCTAAAGACGATCCAAAGGGTGCACCAGAAATAGAATTAATAGCGGCTGATCCTCCTGTTTTAATTAGGGGGTTTCCAGGTAAAAAGGGTGTTAATTGTTTAGCAACACATATTGGGCCTACGCCGGGGCCGCCACCTCCGTGGGGAATGGCAAAGGTTTTATGTAGGTTCAAATGACATACATCGGCACCAATATTCCCAGGGTTTGTCAATCCTACCTGCGCATTCATATTTGCGCCATCCATATAAACCTGTCCACCGTTGTCATGAATAATTGTCGTAATCTCTTTAATAGCAGATTCATAAACGCCATGTGTCGACGGATAGGTTACCATTAAGGCTGCTAAATTATCTTTATGAAGCATTGCTTTTTCTCTTAAATCCTCCACGTCAATATTTCCATTTTCAGATGATTTTGTCACGACGACTTTCATTCCTGCCATCACGGCACTTGCGGGATTGGTTCCGTGTGCTGATGATGGAATAATACAAATTTTCCGGTGTGAATCTCCTCTAGATTCATGATATGCCCTGATAACCATCAGCCCAGCAAATTCGCCCTGTGCTCCTGAGTTTGGTTGAAGTGAGGTTCCTGCAAACCCAGTGATCTCCGTTAATTGAGTCTCTAGTTCAGTTAACACGGTGCGGTAGCCTTCCACTTGATTTACGGGGGCAAACGGATGAATATTCCCCCAGTTTGGCCAGCTTAGTGGCAACATTTCTACGGCAGCATTTAGTTTCATTGTGCAAGATCCCAATGAAATCATTGAAAAGTTTAAAGCGAGGTCTTTGCGTTCTAAGCGTTTTATATAGCGCATCAGTTCCGTTTCAGAGTGATGACTATTAAAAATCTCATTACTTAAAATATCAGAATACCGTTGCGAAGTTTCTGGAATTCTTTTATGTGGAGTAAGCGTCTGAATAGCAACCGTTGTTTTGGTGTAGACCTCTGCAAAAATAGAAACAATGAGATTAAGATCTAAAACCGTAGTCGTTTCATTTACAGAAACAGAAACTGTTGTTGCATCTGGATAATAAAAATTAACTTCTTTTTGTTCGGCGTTGATTTTAAGAGTTGTATTCTCAGGAACCTTGATTTGAATGGTATCAAAAAAGGTGTCATGAACCAAATCAAACCCTAGATTTTCCAGTGCAACCGCTAATGTTACTGCAGTTATGTGAACTTTTTCGGCAATGTATCTAAGCCCTTTTGGGCCGTGATATACCGCATACATTCCTGCCATCACAGCGAGTAATACTTGTGCGGTGCAAATATTGGAAGTCGCCCGATCTCTCTTGATGTGTTGTTCACGGGTTTGAAGTGCCATTCTTAAAGCACGATTGCCATCCATATCTTTAGTGACGCCTATAATTCTGCCGGGAATAAATCGTTTATATATTTCTTTCGTGGCAAAATAGGCCGCATGAGGCCCACCATATCCCATAGGAATTCCAAAACGTTGGGTGGTGCCCACAACAACATCAGCCCCTAGTTTTCCAGGGGCCTCTAGAACAACTAAGCTTAAAATGTCAGCAGCAACTGCCACTTTTATATCGTTTTGATTCGCTTCCGAAATAAAGCGTTGTAGGTCTATGATCTTTCCAGATTTCCCAGGGTACTGAACAAGTACGCCAAAAAAATCGGATGAAAAATTAAAATCTTCAACAGTGCCAACCACAAGTTCAATTCCTATAGGAATTGCACGTGTTTTCAGGACAGATAGTGTTTGTGGTAAAACTTCATTTGATACGAAAAACTTTACAATACCTGCTTTTGCCTGTGGTTTTGGGCGCACCGCAAAAAGCAATGCCATGGCTTCAGCAGCAGCTGTGCTTTCATCTAACAAAGAAGCATTAGCAAGCTCCATTCCTGTCAAATCGGAGATCATGGTTTGGTAGTTGAGTAACGCTTCTAAACGGCCTTGCGCAATTTCGGCTTGGTAAGGCGTGTAAGCGGTGTACCATCCCGGGTTTTCTAAAATATTTCGTTGAATAACAGCAGGTAGATTGGAAGGGTGGTAGCCCATTCCAATATAGGATTTGAAGACCTTATTTTTTGAAGCTAACTTATGGATGTGTTCCAAGTATTCTTGCTCACTCAATGGCGTATCTAGATTTAGAGGCGACAAGAGCCGAATATTGTCAGGAACGGTTTCACTGATCAATTTTTCAATAGAATCTGTACCTAAAAGTTGGAGCATTTTATTGCAGTCCACTTCTCGAGGTCCAATATGCCTTAAGGCAAACACATCTGTTTTCATCTAATGGGTATCTATAATAAACAACAAAACTAAGGAATTAAATAAGGTTTTAAATCTCTAAAAATGAAAGTTATTAAACAATTAAAAGGGTTATTAACAGTTTGACTATTTTTGCAGTATGACTCTTTTAAAACGCTTTCTTGATTTTTATATTAATAGCAGTCTGCATGTGGCACTCGCTGTGCTTTCTTTTTCTGTTTTGACATCTTATGAATTGCATTTAAACAGCCCGTTAATTTTATATAGTGCTGTTTTTTTTGCTTCTGTTGTAGGTTATAATTTCGTGAAATATTTTGGTCTTACTAATTTTTATTACCGCTCTCTCACAACTAAATTAAAATACATTCAACTGGTTTCAGCTTTGAGTTTAGGAGGTTTAGGGTATGCCTTTTTATACCTTCAGCATACGAGTCAAATCCTTTTTGTTTTTCTAGGTTTAATAACCTTTTTTTATGCGATTCCGATGGGAGTCAAAACCCCTAAGAATTTAAGATCTATTGGAGGCATAAAAATATATGTCATTGCGTTTGTTTGGACCATGACTACTGTTGTTTTACCAGTTTTTGAATCACAACAAGTGCTTGTTTATGATCATTGGATATTAGGGGTTCAACGCACGTTTGTTGTGATTGTGTTGATGCTTCCATTTGAAATTCGCGACCTCGATTCAGATCAAATACATCTTTCTACTATCCCACAAAAAATAGGAATTAGAAATACTAAAATCATCGGATTTGCCATATTGGGAGATACGCTGTTGTTAGAGTTTTTTAAAGACAAATTTGTTCAGAGTCGTTTTTTAATAGTACTTTTTTTAGTTACTCTATTGTTAGCTTTTTTAGTTAAAAGTACTAGAACACGAAATCGGTATTATACTGCTTTTTGGGTGGAATCAGTTCCAATTCTAACGCTTGTTTTACTGTGGGGTGTGATGTTAATTCAAAAGGCCTGAACGTCTAAGAAGAGGCTCTACTTTTGGTTTTTGTCCTCGAAACTTGACGTAAAGTTCTAAAGGATCTTGTGTCCCTCCTTTACTTAATACATGAGTTTTAAAAGCATCTGCAACTTGAGGATCAAAAAGCCCCGTTTCTTTAAAATATTCAAAAGCATCGGCATCTAAAACCTCGGCCCATTTATAGCTATAATACCCTGATGAGTACCCGCCTTGAAAGATATGAGCAAAAGCCGTTGACATACAGTTTTTAGAAACATTAGGAAATAATTGAGTCTCTTTAAACGCTGCGGATTCATGGTGTTTAACGTCCATTATTTCGGAAGGATCTACACCATGCCAACTCATATCCAATAAACCAAAACTGAGTTGTCTTAATGTTTGCATCCCTTGTTGAAATGTAGAAGCTGCTCTAATTTTATCAATAAGATCCATAGGAATAGCAGCGTCCGTTTCATAATGCTTTGCAAAGAGTGCTAACGCTTCTTTTTCATAACACCAATTTTCCATGATTTGACTTGGCAATTCTACAAAATCCCAAGCTACACTTGTCCCCGATAAACTCGGATAAATAGTATCAGCTAACATGCCGTGAAGCGCATGTCCAAACTCATGAAAAAGTGTGGTAACTTCGTTAAACGTCAGTAAAGATGGTCTTGTGGATGTTGGTTTTGTAAAATTACACACAATGGAGACATGTGGCCTTTCGTTGATTTCGTTTTTCACAAACTGCGATTTGTAGGAGGTCATCCAAGCGCCATTACGTTTACCAGCTCTCGGAAAAAAATCAGCATAAAAAATAGCTACTAAATCTTGTTTTGAATCCTCAACTTTATACGTCAAAACATCCTTGTGATACGTATCTATGTTGTCTATTTGAGTAAACTGTAGTCTAAATAGTTTCTGTGCAACTTCAAAAGCACCTTCAATAACATTTTCTAATTTGAAATACGGCTTTAGTTGTTCATCATCAAAATTGAAAAGCTGCTGTTTTAGTTTTTCAGAATAAAAGGCACTATCCCATTTTTCTAAACGATCAATACCATCTAATTTTTTTGCAAAGTCTTCTAGCACTTGAAATTCCTTTTTGGCTGCTGGTAATGCTTTCGACAAAAGGTCTTCTAGGAAATTTTGTACGTTACCAGGCGTTTTAGCCATGCGTTCTTCTAATACAAAATGGGCATGCGTGTCATAGCCTAAAAGCTGTGCTCTATTATAACGGAGTTTTGTAATTTTTAAGACAATTTCTTGGTTATCTAAGGCGTCATTTTGAAACCCTTTTTGCCCAAAAGCTAAGGCAAGTTGTTGCCGTAAAGCTCTGTTTTTAGCATAGGTCATAAAAGGAATATAGCTCGGGTAATCGAGTGTGATTAACCATCCTTTTTTATCTTTTTCTTCAGCCAATTGTTTTGCGGCTTCAATAGCGCCTTCTGGTAAACCTTCCAAATCTGAGTATTCAGTAATCAGAAGTTCATAGCGGTTTGTTTCCGCCAAAATATTTTCGCCAAAAGTAAGTTGGAGTTTACTTTGTTGTTTATCAATGTCGCGAAGTTTTTCTTTTTGATCAGAATCGAGATTGGCGCCGTTTCTAGAAAAACCTTTATATTTTTTATCTAAAAGTGTTTTTTGTTCTTCGGTTAATGTAAGCGATTCTTTAGCGTTGTAAACTGCTTTGACACGTTCAAAAAGAACGGTATTTAAAGCCACATCATTTGCAAATTCAGTGAGTAATGGCGATACGTCTTGTGCTATGCTTTGAATACTAGCGTTGGTTTCTGCGGCATTCAAGTTAAAGAAAATACTTGAAATTCGATCGAGTTGTTCCCCTGTATACTCTAGTGCTTCTATAGTATTTTCAAAAGAGGGTAAAGCTTTGTTTTTAACAATAAGATTAATTTCAGCTTTAGCACTTTCAATAGCTTTTTTGAAGGCAGGTAAAAACGCGTCTACATCAAGTTGTGAAAATGGAGCAGTATTATAAGGCGTTTCAAAACGCGTATCAAGTAAATTCATTAGGACTTTTTAGGGAAAATTTATGATTTGATATTTTTAGAAGCGTCTAAAACTTTTGTTTTTAATCCTTCTTTATAGACTAAAACTTTGTCTAAAACACAAGTATCAGAAGCTCCAATAATTTGTGCGGCTAATATCCCCGCATTTTTAGCACCGTTAAGAGCTACTGTAGCTACAGGAACGCCGCCAGGCATTTGTAAGATTGATAATATAGAATCCCATCCGTCAATCGAATTGCTAGATTTTACAGGTACTCCAATTACGGGTAAAGGGCTTAGTGAAGCAATCATCCCAGGGAGATGAGCGGCACCACCAGCACCAGCAATAATCACTTTTAATCCTCGCTTGTGAGCATTTGACCCATAGTCAAATAGTTTTTCAGGAGTTCGATGTGCAGACACAATATCTACTTCGATTTGGATATCAAACCCTTCTAAAATTGTGATTGCTTCTTTCATGACAGGCATATCGCTGTCGCTTCCCATAATAATTCCTACTTGTGCCATATTATTTAGTTATTACTTTGATTGACTGTTTTACTTTTTGTGCAATCGTTCTTGCATTTTCGATATTAGAATGAACGATGGTAACATGTCCCATTTTTCGAAATGGACGCGTTTGTTTTTTTCCATAGATATGCGGCGTAACACCATCCATTTCCATGATTTTTTCTATATTTTCATAGACAACTTCTCCAGTGTGACCTTCTGCACCAACTAGATTAACCATCACTCCGCTTAACTTATTGTCGGTACTTCCCATTGGTAGCCCTAAGATTGCTCGAATGTGTTGTTCAAACTGGGAGGTATAGCTTGCTTCAATAGTTTGATGCCCTGAGTTATGTGGTCTAGGCGCGACCTCATTTATAATAATATCATCGTTTTGTGTCAAAAATAACTCAACCGCCAACAACCCAACATGGGCAAATGCTTCGGAAGTTTTTAGGGCGATTTGTTCAGCTTTTTTTGCAATTTCTTTAGAAATTCGAGCAGGACATAAAACATACTCAACCTGGTTCGCTTCTGGATGGAATTCCATTTCTACGACAGGATATACTTTTACTTGTCCTTTTTCGTTTCTTGCAACAATGACTGCTAATTCATTTTTAAATGGAATAAGGTCTTCTGCAATACACTCTACATTTGGGAGGTTTTTTAAATCATCTACAGAACGCACAATTTTCACGCCGGTACCATCATAGCCAAATTGAGCACATTTCCATACAAATGGAAACGTTATGCTGTTGTGTTGAACTGCGGTGCGAATTTCTTCGGATAAAGCAAACCTTTTAAAGGGGGCAGTTGGTAAATTGTGATCGTTATAAAACAACTTTTGTGTTGCCTTGTTTTGAATGGTTTCTAAAGTTTTTGAAGAAGGAAATACAGTAACACCTTCTTTTTCTAGCGATTTTAAGGCTTCGATATTAACGTTTTCAATCTCGATAGTTAGGATGTTTACTTTTTTTCCAAAATTGTAAACCGTGTCATAATCCATCAAGTCGCCTTTAAAAAACTCATTACAGGCCAGTTTGCTAGGGGCTTCTGAACTCGGGTCTAAAACACAAGTGTGGATGTCAAATTTTCGGGTTGCGTATAGTAGCATTTTCCCAAGCTGACCGCCGCCTAATATACCAAGTTTGAAGTGTGATGAAAAATACTCCATTTTAAGATTTTCTTGAACGATTTTTATAAATACAGTACAAAAATACACTTAAAAATGAAATTGGACACTAAAATCGGCTATCAAAAGGAATCAAAACATTTACAATTGACTATCTTTGCACCTTGATTTTAGTTAATAACTAAGACGCTGTAAAGAAGTCAACAATTTAAAGTTTAAATTACGAATGAAAAATTTAGTATTATTTGGCCCTCCAGGCGCAGGTAAAGGGACTCAAGCTGCTTTCCTAAAACAGACCTATGATTTAATTCATATTTCTACAGGAGATGTATTTCGATTTAACATTAAAAACCAAACAGACTTAGGGAAACTAGCAAAATCTTTCATGGACAAAGGGGAGTTGGTTCCAGATCAAGTCACGATCGATATGTTGAGTGCTGAGGTCGCTAAAAATTTGGATTCTAAAGGATTTATTTTTGATGGATTCCCAAGAAATGTATTACAAGCAGAGGCTTTAGATGTACTTTTAAAATCGCATCAAACCGAAATTAGTGCAATGATTGCTTTAGAAGTTGATGATGAAGTTTTGGTTGAACGTCTTCTTAAACGAGGAGAAACGAGTGGTCGACCTGATGATGCAAATGATGCGGTGGTTCGAAATAGAATAAAAATATATTATGCCGAAACAGCAATCCTTAAATCGTATTATTCGGCTAAGGATAAATATTTTGGTGTGGACGGTGTTGGCTCTGTAGAAGATATCACGGTTCGGTTAAATACAGTAATCAATACACTGTAAAATAAAACGCATTTCATGACAGAAGGTAATTTTGTAGATTATGTAAAAATGTTTGCTTGCTCAGGAAATGGAGGAAAAGGATCAGTACACCTTCATCGCGAGAAATTTATCACCAAGGGCGGTCCTGATGGTGGTGACGGTGGACGTGGTGGTCATGTTATTGTTCGCGGTAACGAACATCTTTGGACGTTACACCACTTGAAATTTAAGCGTCATTTTAGAGCTGGTCACGGCGGATCTGGAAGTAAAAGTCGTAGTACTGGAGCTGATGGTGAAGATGTGTACGTTGAGGTTCCGTTAGGAACAGTGCTTCGTGATACAGACACCAATCAAATTCTTTTTGAAATTACAGAAAACCAGGAAGAAGTCATACTTTGTGAAGGCGGAAAAGGCGGTTTAGGAAATTGGCATTTTAGATCGTCAACAAACCAAACCCCGCGCTACGCTCAGCCTGGACTTCCGATGGTTGAAAAATATGTTACTATTGAGCTAAAAATTTTAGCGGATGTAGGATTAGTTGGATTTCCAAATGCTGGAAAATCAACATTATTATCAGTGATCACATCGGCAAAACCTAAAATTGCCGATTATGAATTTACAACCTTAAAACCAAATTTAGGGATTGTAGAATACAGAGATTACCAGTCATTTGTGATGGCGGATATTCCCGGGATTATTGAGGGTGCCGCAGAAGGAAAAGGGTTGGGGCATTATTTTTTACGTCATATTGAACGGAACTCTATTTTATTGTTTTTGATTCCTGCGGACGCTGATAATATTAAAAAACAATATGATATTTTATTGGATGAACTACGCCGATATAATCCGGAAATGCTCGATAAAGACCGCTTAATAGCGATCTCTAAAAGTGATATGCTTGACGATGAATTAAAAGCAGAGTTAAAGGAAGAGTTAGATGGAGAATTACCTATCGATTATTTGTTTATTTCTTCTGTAGCACAAACTGGTATTGTTCAGCTTAAAGACAGTTTGTGGGCGATGTTAAACCGTTAAAAAATGATAGACATGAAAAAGTTATTACTAATTTTATTGTGTCCATTCTTCTTAATAAGTCAAAACTACACCCAAGAATTTGATAGTTTAGTTGAAGTTAAAAATTACGATTTAGCGGTTAAAATCTTAGAGCACTATTTATCTAAAACACCTGAAGACGTAGTGTTAATTGAGTTGATGGGAGATGCCTATGGATTTCAAAGTCAATGGAGTAAAGCAGTCGTCGCTTACAAGTCTCTTTTGGACCTTGACCCTAACAGTGTTACGTACCACTATAAATATGCGGGTGTCTTAGGAAAGCTTGCCAAGGAGGAGCGTAAGCTAAGTGGAATTGGTCAAATTTCTAAGGTTAAAACCTCTTTTCTTACAGCTGCGAAGCTTGATCCAACTCATATCAATGTTCGATGGGCGTTGGTGGAGTTGTATACCCAACTGCCTAGTTTTTTAGGAGGGAGTTATAAAAAGGCACTGATTTATGCTGATCAATTAAAACAGCTTTCTAAACCAAACGGCTATTTTGCAAAAGCTTATGTTTTTGAAAACTCAAGCCGAGAAGATTTAGCAAAAATAAATTACAAAAATGGACTTTATTCTCTGAATGAATTGGAGTGTTTTCAATCTGTGTTATCACACTCAACTCATCTGAGTATGCATGTTAATTCATTACATTTTTTAATAGCAAAGGCTTGTGTATTACACAACACACAACTTACTATTGGACAGCAGCATATACACTATTATATGGAGGCTATTTCTTCAAAAGACAGTAAATCTCTAGAGGAGGCTTATCTAATTCAATCACAGCTTTTTAAGCTTCAGAATAATGTTTCCGAAGCCTTATCAGCTATCGAACAAGCGCTTCTGTTGAAGCCCGATTTTAAAGCAGCATTGAAAGAACGGCAATTAATTTTATTGTTAAAGCCTTAAATAAATCTAACCCCATTCCGTATATTTACCTCTCATAAACTCTCAGTATGAATGTACATTTTATTGCTATAGGTGGTGCTGCGATGCACAATTTAGCATTGGCGCTTCACAATAAAGGGCTACAAGTCACAGGTAGTGATGATACTATTTTTGAGCCTTCCAAATCGCGATTAAATTCTGCAGGACTTTTGCCGACTCAATTTGGGTGGTTCTCTGAAAAAATCACTAAAAATTTAGATGCGGTTGTTCTTGGAATGCATGCCAAAAAAGACAACCCCGAGCTTTTAAAAGCTCAAGAATTGGGACTAAAGATATATTCATATCCTGAATTTTTATATGAGCAATCCAAACATAAAACCCGTGTGGTGATCGGTGGTAGTCATGGAAAAACAACCATTACGGCCATGATATTACACGTTTTAAATTATCATGATATTGATGTTGATTATATGGTAGGCGCACAATTAGATGGATTTGATGTGATGGTGAAACTTACAGATGATGCTGATTTTATGGTACTTGAGGGTGATGAGTATTTAAGTTCACCAATTGATCGCCGTCCAAAATTTCATTTGTACCAACCAAATATTGCGCTATTGAGTGGGATTGCTTGGGACCATATCAATGTGTTTCCAACGTTTGAAAACTATCTTGAGCAGTTTAAGATTTTTGTAGATAGCATTACGGTTGGGGGAAGTATTTCCTATAATATTGAAGATGTGCATGTAAAAACTATCGTTGAACAAAGCGAAAATCAAATTCGAAAATTCCCATACCAAACTCCTGAACACACGATCGATGATGGTGTGTCATATTTGGATACCGAAGAAGGAGATCTTCCCCTTGAAATATTTGGCGCTCATAATTTAAATAATCTTTCGGGTTCCAAATGGATTTGCCAACAAATGGGGGTAGATCAAGATGATTTTTATGAGGCGATCTCTAGTTTTTCTGGGGCAAGTAAGCGCTTAGAAAAAGTAGCAATAAACGCAAGTTGTGTGGTTTATAAAGATTTTGCCCATTCCCCAAGTAAAGTGAAAGCGACTACTGAAGCTGTAAAGTCACAATATCCAAATCGCGAACTTGTAGCGTGTTTAGAGCTTCATACCTATAGTAGTTTAAATGTAGAATTTCTTAAACATTATAAAGGGACCTTAGACGCTGCTGATACTGCAGTGGTATTTTATTCGCCACAAGCTGTAGAAATAAAACAACTAAAGTCGGTTAGTGAGGTTCAAATAGAAACCGCTTTTGACCGCAATGATTTGATTATTTTCACAGACCCTACGCTTTTTAAGGCGTACTTAATGGCTTTGGAATATGCACATAAAACTGTACTATTGATGAGTTCAGGAAGCTATGGCGGTTTAGATTTTGAAACGCTTAAAAACACAGTAGTTCAGCAAAATTGATTACATTTAAATACTAATACTCCAAATTTATGACAATGCTCCCCAAATCATTCTCTATAAAAAACTGGTCACAAGACGACCGCCCTCGCGAAAAACTAAGAGATAAAGGCTCACGAGTTTTAAGTGATGCCGAATTGTTGGCGATTCTTATTGGCTCTGGTACCGTTCAAGAGAGTGCTGTAGAACTCTCTAAACGAATCTTATCTAGTGTAGGGCACAACCTTCAAAACTTAGGAAAGCTTTCAATAGCTCAGTTATTGAATTTTAAAGGGATTGGCGAAGCAAAAGCGATTAAGATTAAAGCTGCTATGGAGCTTAGTCGTCGCCGTAGAGAAAGTAATCCTACTCAGCTTGACAAAATCAACACGAGTCTTTCGGCATTTGAAATCATGCAACCTCTTTTGGGGCATCTTTCTCATGAGGAGTTTTGGGTGTTGTATCTAAACCGTTCAAATAAAATAGTAGCAAAGACACAATTGAGTAAAGGAGGTATGACGAGTACTATTGTGGACGTTCGCATCATTCTTAAGCAGGCTTTGGAGCATTCTGCTACGGCAATTCTTCTGGCCCATAATCATCCTTCGGGAATGCTTAAGCCGAGTGTTTCTGATAAGCAATTAACTCAAAAATTAAAATTAGCATCGGAAAGCTTAGATATTAAAGTCTTAGACCATATTATTGTCACAGAAAAGTCCTATTTTAGTTTCGCCGATGAAAGCTTATTATAATGCTGTTAGTTTACACATCTAAAATCACACCGAGACTCAAATTTGTTTTTAAACAAATCTGCACGCGTATCCTTAAAATCCCTGTTTCTTTTACGAATGTAATTGAAGAGTTTATTGCGCACGACAGTCTGAAGATGTCTTATGGCGCACAACCCTTAGGTAGTGAGTTTTTTGTGAGAAGTAATGGCCTTTTATTAGATCAGGGTATTTCTGATTTAGAGCTTAATGTTCAGGTTTGGGAGGACACGAAGTGTTTTTTTAGTAGTGGTGAAAAAAGTCATATTCCTTTTGATATTTTTTCAGCAGCTTTCTACTTATTAAGTCGATACGAGGAATATTTACCACATCTTAAAGATACCTATGGCCGTTTCACCAAAGAAGAGAGTTTAGCATTCCAATCAGACTTTTTACACCAACCTGTTGTTGATTTGTGGGCTTATAAATTTAAGGATGCCTTACAAGAGCAATATCCTAGCTACGCTTATGAACTTCGCCAATTTTCAATCAATCCTGTGATTGATGTTCCAGTAGCCTACTATTTTAAAAATAAAGGATTACTGAGAACATTAGGCGGTATTGTGTCGGATTTATTTCGATTTCGATTTAAGTTTTCATTTAATCGTTTTCCAGTTTTATTTGGATTAAAAAAAGATCCTTACGACAACTTTAAATGGATTATTAATCGTCAAAAAACAACTCAAACCAAGTTTAATGTATTTTTCTTAATTGGAAATTTAACCACTTATGATAAAAACAATAGCCTCAATAAAAAACAGTTTGTATCCCTAATTAAGTCGGTAGCCGATTATTGTAACGTCGGCATTAAGGCCTCTTATATGGCATTGGATTCTATGGTGATTTTGAAGTCCGAAAAACGGCAAATGGACGGGGTTGTAAACTCTGTTACGACCTCTGCACGGTCTTCGTTTTCAAAAGTAAATTTACCGACAACCTATCGAAACTATATTGATCTCGAGATAAGCTCAGATTATACTATGGGTTACCCAAAATCGATTGGGTTTAGAGCCGGAACCTGTACCCCTTTTTTATTTTATGATTTGGATTATGAAATTCAAACGCCTCTTATGATTCATCCCTACCAATTGATGGATTCTGCACTGCTCAAAAAAGCTTCATTTTTAGATAAAAAAGAAACTCTTTTGCAGGCTATTTCAGAAGTTAAAAAGGTAAATGGAACGTTTACATTTGTGTTTCATAATTATGCGTTTAGCCCGCTCAAGAAATGGTCCGATTTCAAATCATTATTTAATATTATAATAGACACAACAAATGACGTTTCATCATAAAAAGCATATTTTTTTCGACTTAGATCATACCCTTTGGGATTTTGATAAAAACTCAGCGCTGACTTTCGAAAAAATATTTAAGTTAAACAACTTAGATATTGATTTAGATTCCTTTTTAAAGGTGTACGTTCCTATAAATCTTCAGTACTGGAAATTGTATCGTGAAGAAAAAATTGATAAAAAGAGTTTAAAATTCGCTCGCCTTAATGATGCTTTTAAGGCATTAGATTTGGAGGTGTCTGCGAGAATTGTTCATAAATTATCTGACGATTACATCACTTATCTCAGTACCTTCAATCATTTATTTCCAGATACAATCGCGCTTTTGGAGTATTTGCAGCCTAAGTATACGCTACATATTATTACTAATGGATTTAAAGAAGTTCAGCACGGGAAATTAAATCAATCTCATATCGATCATTATTTTCAAACGGTTACGAATTCTGAAATGGTAGGCGTTAAAAAACCAAATCCTAAAATTTTTAAACATGCGCTTCATATGGCCAAAGCAACTGCAGAAGAAAGTTTGATGATTGGGGATAACCTTGAGGCGGATATTATGGGTGCCCTCAATTTTGGAATGGATGCCATATGTTTTAATTACCATAAAGAAACACTAGCATCGGATATCATTGGAGTAGATCATTTATCAGAATTAAAAATGTATCTTTAGATAATAAGTTTACAATTTAATTAGTTTTTTAATAATAATTTAACTCCAATATTTTTATGAAAAACCAACAATTTGTTTTTAGGATATTAGTTTTCTTTGGGGCCTTTGTTTTGTCCTACTCCTGTGTAAAAGATACGGACTTTGACCAAGCCGTCCCTGTTATTCTAACGCCAACCCTTGAAGTCAGTTTAGTTCAAATTGAAGAAACACCTGTCTCTTTTCTTAACAGCTCTGGAGCAGAAGTGCTTTCCATTTCTGATGCCATTGTTTTAGAGCTCTTATCTGAGGACTTTGTTATAGATTACCTAGTTAAGGCAGAATTTATATTTGAAATTACAAACAGTCTCAATAAAGCGTTTGATATTACAATGGATTTTTATGATACTTCAAACACGCTGCAGCATACCTTTTCGATTGCTGTTAATAATTCTCCCACCAACACACTGCTTCTTACAGAGCATATAGAAGTTTTTGAGGCAGGTACTTTGGATGCTCTAAAAACGAGTACTAATTTAAATATTACAATCACGTTGATCTCAAGCCCAACGGAGCCCAGTTTAACTACTGCTTCGGAAGGAGTTATTGCTTTGAAATCCAAAGCTGTTTTGTTTTTAAATATAGCGGAATGAAGTGGCTACTGATTTTAGGTGTTTTTACAACACTTCAAGCGCAAAACAAACAGCTCTTATATGGGTTTAAGGATATTCCACAACAAATTCTTTTAAATCCAGGCGCTCAGATTGATTATAGAGGTTTTATTGGCGTTCCTTTACTATCTCAGATTCATTTTAATGCGGGATTAACAGGGTTTTCTGCTTTTGATCTTTTTGCGAACGATGGTAAAGATTTCAATCAAAAATTAAGCGCTATCGTTTATAATATGGACGCCAAGGATTTTTTCGGATTTAATCAGCAATTAGATATTTTTTCAGCAGGATTTACATTAAAAACACCTTCAGAAAAACCAATTTTTATTTCGTTTGGAATGTATCAAGAATCAGATGCCTTTTTCTATTTTCCTAAGGATTATGCAGTTTTGGCTTATGAAGGGAATCATAATAATTTGAATCGACGTTTCAACCTTGGAGATTTGAGTGTAAATGCTGAGGTATTATCTGTTTTTCATGTGGGTATAAATAAAAAAATTAATCCAAAATTAACTTTGGGCTTGAGAGGTAAACTCTATTCTAGTATTGTACAGGCTTCATCAACAATGAATAGTGGATCTTTTACGACGGTGGAGGGGGCGAATAATTCCTTAAAGCACATTTTTGATTTAGATATGAGCTTACAAATTTCAGGGCTTTCCTTTTTAGAAAATTCTAATTCTACTAATGAAGTAGATGTTATTAGGAAGCGCCTTTTGTTGGGAGGAAACCTAGGTGTAGGTATTGATTTAGGGTTCACCTATGAGCCCGCCCCAGAATGGACTGTTGATGCAAGTCTTCAAGATGTTGGGTTTATCAATTATTCTAAGGATGTTAAAAATTATATTTTAAATAATTATTTAGAATATGAAGGTATTCAACCCGTATTTCCAGAAGTTGTATCAGGGCAAACGGCTCAAGAGTATTGGGATGAAGTTAAAAATGAATTTGAAGATTTATTTGAAATCGATAGTACTTCAACGTCTTATACTAAATGGCGACCAATAAGGCTCAATAGTTCTGTGGGTTATAATTTTGGAAAAAAAATACTAAAAGAATGTAATTGCTTAGACAAATCAGATCCAACATTTCAAAATAGAGTAGGCGTGCATATGTTTGCAATGAAACGCCCCAATCATTTACAGTGGGCACTGTCTGCATTTTATTATCGAAAACTCCTAAAAGGGCTACAAATCAAAGCGACATACACGGTGGATACCTATTCATTTAAAAATGTTGGATTAGGGGTTTCAACGGCTTTAGGCCCTGTGCAATTTTATGTGATGGCAGATAATTTATTGGATTATCAAAACTTAGCTAAATCACAAAGTGTATCTTTACAATTAGGTTTTAACTATATATTCAAAAATAATGAAAACTAAAATTTATATTTTCCTTCTAGTATTGAGTGTTAACATGAACGCGTTGGCACAATCTTCAATTAATGATTATAAATATGTTTCAGTCAATGAACGCTTTGATTTTTTAAAGACAGCGGATCAATATCAACTGAACTCTTTAACCGCTTTTCTGCTTAAAAAAAATGGATTTACAGTTGTTAATAAACAAAATAACTACCCACAAGATTTAGCTCAAAATAACTGCTTAGAGTTACGTGCAAATGTGATTAGTGTGAAAGGGTTTTTAAAAACTAAATTACAGTTAGTTCTCACCAATTGTAAGGAAAACGTTGTATTTACATCCGAAATTGGGAAATCAAAACTTAAAAATTATAAAGACGCCTATTACGAAGCACTTCGAGATGCTTTTGCCTTAACCGAGTTTAATTATACGTATAATGGGAGTGCTAGTTCAGTAATTTTGCCAATGCCTCCTAAGCCTACTATATTGCCACTAGTCAAAGAACCCGTTCCGGTAGTGGTAACTAAACAAGTTATCGAAACTGTGCCAATACCACAAGTTCTTGAAGGTTCCAATCCCTTAACAGAAGTGTCTACAGGTTTAGAAATAAAGCAAACGAATTCGGGTTATGATTTTATAGATTCAAGCTCAAAAAAAATAAAATATTCTGCCCATTCTACGCTGTTTGATAGCGTTTATATTGTAGAAGGTCAAGCAGGAATTATCTATAAACGTGGACAAAACTGGGTTCGTGAGTATATCGAAAATGGTAAAACTACGATTGAAGCACTGAACATTCAACGTTAATCGTTGTATTTGTCTTTCCAGCGTTGTTTTAAGAATTCCTGTTGTGCATTTTCGCGGGCATTATTTCCTGGTTTATAGAAGCGTGTGTTTTCAATGCCTTCTGGTAAAAATTCTTGTGCTACAAAATTTAGATCATAATTATGTGCGTACTTATACGACTCGCCATAGCCCAAATCTTTCATTAATTTTGTAGGTGCATTTCTAATGTCCAGAGGTACCGTAAGATTCCCTGTGTTTTTCACGACATCAATCGCTTGGTTTATGGCCATATAGGCGGCATTACTTTTTGGTGAACAGGCTAGGTAGGTGGCACATTGACTCAGAATAATTCGACTTTCAGGCATGCCGATTGCAGCAACCGACTGAAAAGTGCTGTTTGCCAATACCAAAGCGGTTGGATTGGCATTTCCAATATCTTCACTAGCAAGGATCAGCAAACGTCGCGCAATAAATTTCGCATCTTCTCCACCTTCTAGCATACGGGCCAACCAATAGACTGCACCGTTGGGATCGCTTCCACGAATAGATTTAATAAACGCAGAAATGATATCGTAATGTTGATCGCCAGTTTTGTCATATAAAACCGTACTATTCTGAACCTTGTCGAGCACCAATTGGTTTGTAACACTAACTTTAGTGGCGCTTTCAGAATTGACTATCAACTCAAAAATATTGAGTAATTTTCGAGCATCTCCACCAGACAACCGTAGTAGGGCTTCAGTTTCTAGAAGTTTAATTTTCTTTTTTGATAGTTCTTCGTCTGTTTCGATAGCACGTTTTAGAAGAGCCTCCAAATCTTTGGTATCAAAGGGCTTTAATGTGTATACCTGACAACGAGAGAGAAGGGCAGAGATGACCTCAAAACTAGGGTTTTCTGTGGTCGCTCCGATAAGCGTTACCCATCCTTTTTCCACGGCTTGAAGGAGGGAGTCTTGTTGCGATTTACTAAAGCGATGAATCTCATCAATAAATAATATTGGGTTTTTGGTGGTAAATAATCCGCCGCTTGTTTTTGCTTTTTCAATAACTTCTCTAACATCTTTGACTCCAGAACTGATGGCGCTTAGCGTATAAAAAGGCCGTTCAGATTCTGTAGCGATGATGGTAGCAAGGGTGGTTTTTCCAATGCCTGGCGGTCCCCAAAAAATCATGGAAGGTATCAAGCCTTGTTTTAATGCTTGTGTCAGGGCGCCGTTGGGTCCAATAAGGTGAGATTGACTAATATAATCCGTCAATTTTTTCGGACGTAAACGTTCTGCTAAGGGTGCATTCATTCTACAAAACTAAAGTTTTTTTTTATATAAATATGACATTCTAACATATTGCCTTTTTTTGGCGGGTTATTTGCTAGTGTTTATTAAATTTATAACTATGAACCCACAACATCCTTTTCGATTTTCCACAGGCGTGATTGGGTATCCTATTGCGTTTGTTTTAGTGATATGGGTTATATATTGGATTGAACTTCGGTTTGGGTTTCGTTTTAACGATTTTGGAGTTTACCCCCGAACATTATCAGGATTAAGAGGGATTGTTTTTAGTCCGTTTATTCATGGCAGTTTAGAGCATCTCTATCACAACACTACACCCTTATTAGTGTTGTCTATAGCTTTGTTTTATTTCTATCGCCCTATGGCTTGGAAGGTTATTTTATATGGAATTATTTTTTCAGGTTTATTCACTTGGATGATTGGAAGTTCTGCCTATCATATTGGAGCGAGTGGACTTATTTATGTATTGATGAGTTTTACGCTCTTCAAAGGTGTTTTCTCTAAACATTACCGCTTGATAGCGCTTTCATTTGTAGTCATTTTTTTATATGGTAGTATGTTGTGGTATGTGTTTCCAATTAAAGAGAATATGTCATGGGAAGGCCACTTGTCAGGGTTGTTTGTAGGCTTGGTTTTTGCGATTATTTTTAGAGCTAATATTCCAAAACCGCCTAAATATGCTTGGGAAGTTTCAAACTATGACGAAACAGAAGATCCTTTCCTACAACAATTTGATGCAGACGGAAATTTCATGGAATTAAACACAGAAGAAAACCATGCTTCTGATCCTTCTATAGAAATTCACTATACCTTTAAAGAGAAGGACGTTTAGAGGCGTTGTCTGACAGCTTCGTAAAGAAAAGCACCACATGCTACAGAAACATTTAATGAAGCAATACTGCCGTACATTGGAAGTTTTGCTTTGTCATCTACCAATTTTAGAATAGACGGATTGATACCTCTATCCTCAGAACCCATAATAATGGCACAGCCTTGCTTAAAATCGATATCGTAAATAGTATTCTCTGTTTTTTCAGTAGCTGCAATAACTTTTATGTCGGAAGCTTGCAAATAAAACATGGCATCTTTAATGTGATCTACTTTACATATAGGAATATTAAATACTGCGCCTGCGCTCGTTTTAACGGTATCCCCATTTATGGGTGCTCCACCACTTTTTTGAATAATGATACCATCCACGCCTGTACATTCGGCAGTTCTAATGATGGCGCCAAAGTTACGGACATCACTAAGTTGGTCTAGGAGTAAAAACAAGGGGTTTTTCTTCGTTTCTTGTACAGCAGCTATGAGTTCTTCCAAGTCATAAAATGCGATTGGAGACATGTTGGCTACTGCACCTTGGTGGTTGTGCTGTGTTAAGCGGTTGAGTTTTTCAACGGGAACATAAGAAAAATTGATATTTTGTTTTCGTAACAGTTTTTCTAGTGTTGAATACAACTCGCCAGTGAGTCCTTTTTGTAAAAAGACCTTATCAATGGTATTCTCTGCTTCAATGGCTTCTATAATGGCACGAAGGCCGTAAATTTTGGTTTCTTTCTCCATTGTGCAAAAGTAAGAAATCAGACGGCAATAGCGGTTAATTTAGATGCATAAAAAAACCCCGCTATTGCGAGGTTTTTTAGTATTAAATAAGAGTGTATTTTCCTATTTAGTTTTGTGTAGCTTCCCAGGTATCTCCAGAGATAACAACTTTCATTAGTAAGCTATTACCACCCTGAGTATCGCCGCCTTCTTTTGTATAAGAATCACTTTCATCTTGTACAAATGTATACGACACTACACCTGTTTGAGAAATATTAGTCGTGATTGGCATAAATCCAGCAGCCCAAAGAGATGCGTATTGAACACTCCACAAATCAGACCAGAAATAAAATGTACCATCGCCTAATGCATTGATATCAATATCCTCTGGACAATCTCCTGTTGCTCCGTCATAGTTTCCTATTTCATTACCCCATCCCCATTCAGCGGTTTCAGTGATGTAGACATCCATATCTACATATGTACATGCAGAATAAGCACTCCCAGCATACATCATGTTAGTTTCCCAGTCGAATGTTGCAGTAATTTGATCAGAAGTATAGTTTTCAATTGATGCTTCAAATGAAGGATATTCAGCATTAGGGTTTACCAAATACTTTGTTCCTAATCCAGTACCACTATTAGCTGTAAGCTTAATTGTCTCCGTCTCTTCAGGAGTCGTATCTGCTAGTACAGTCAATGTAAGTGTTCCTGTGGTGTCATACGCTGCAATAGACGCTTTAGTAACTATGAAATCTTCACCCATAGTTGCTGAACCCCCAGCATCTTCAAAGTCAAATTCTACAGCTCTGTCTGTTGCTTTATCTAAAGTAACAGTCCATGTATACACTGTTCCTAAACTTTCGTTAGCAGATAATTCACCGCCGTTAAAAGTAAATGTTGGTGTAGGGTATCTATCGACAGTTCCAATGTCACTTGAATCTTGTTTCGGAGTTTCGGCATCACAGCCTACTAATAATCCTGCAACTAAGATTGAAGATATAATATATTTTAATTTTTTCATCTTTTTTCTTTTTTAGTTGATTTTATTCATTTCTTGATAAAACTCTCTTGATCCTGAACCGGAAGTAAAGTAACCATACGACATGTATAGCGTTACATCATCACCGCTTATAGAAACATAATTTGAACTACTACATCCAACGTTTGATAGGTCTGAAGAATTTAATTCACATGTAATTAAAGGTTGACCATTTAACATTTGTGGATCTCCATCTGGAGTTGTCGCAGGATAAGTGATTTCCGCACCATCAACAACATTACCAAACTCATCTGTTTCTACCTCAAAATACCATTCGTTACCATCAAATAAACCACAATATTCTAAGACTCTGTAAACTCCGTTACAGATATAGATCATTTCAGTTTCTTCTGGCCATGAAGAAGCAGTCGCATTGTTTGAACCAATTCTCCAGTAAGCAGCGTCAGCTGTGCTGTATTTACCTGTAATAGGTGAGTAGCATAAGTATTCGATAGTGATATCGATACTGCTAGTTCTTCCGTTAGGTTTTACAGAACCGTTAGAGATTTCAACAATGTTTAATTTCAACTTTGGATTTACATCTAAAGGAGGTGCAATACCACTAGTAATTACGGTAAGTGGTAAGTTGTCAATATAGTTTCCTGAAGCACTTAATGCTAGAGAAAAACTGTCTAGTCTGTAGTGTACTCCTTCTACAGCAGTTGAACTAGGGTCGATTTCAACAGTGACGTCAAAATCTTCATTAAATTCTGATGCTGTTGGTCCCGCTAATTTTACAGTCATTAAAAACTCTTTGTCTGCACCATCAGCTACTACCGAAGCATTAATTGAAGATTTTACAAACCCAACTAGGTTAGGCCCTTCTCCATTTAATTCATATGTCGTATCATCTTCCACGCAAGACATTACAAGTGTCGCACCAAGAAAAAGATATAATAGTTTTTTAATATTTTTCATTTTTTTTGATATTTAGAATTAGTTTGCCCAAAATATTTTAGATGAGAATACATCTTGTTGGGTTGGTAAATTATTAGAGTTTGCTGTTAGCTCACTAGAAGGATACGATAACCTAACTGGTCTGTTTGGTTTCGTAGATAATAATGACATAGGTACATCAGATGGATACCCAGTTCGGTTAAAATCAAACCAACTTTGTAGTGCATTAATTCCCATAACCCCTAACCATTTTTGAACGATAATTGCTTCAAGCTTGTTTGAAGAAGCAGCCCATCCTACAGTTGCAATGTCTTGTGCATAATATGCACTCGCCCCTGAAGCTCCTAAGTAGTCAAAAGAAGCAGTAATACCAGACTCATACATTGTTTGTGCATCATCGCCAGTAAAGCCTTTAAGAGCAGCTTCCGCTAAGTTAAAATATGCTTCAGCAGCAGTATAGATTACAGCACCTTGATCTGGACCTCTTAATATTCCAGGGCCAATGTTTGACACTAAGTCTGGAACATATTGATCTACTACAGGACTATCATATTCTTGAAGACCTTGAACTACACCTAAATGTCCTGTATCAGGCTCTTCAAATAATAGATTTAATCTTCCGTCATTTGTATCTGTTAATCTGTCTAACACATATGGTGTTGCACAAGTGGCGTTGTTTGTTAATGTTTTAGTTCCAGAAACATCTTCGCCTAAACCATTCCATTTTGGATTTTGTTGAGATTCTGTTTGGCTGTAGCCAATGTTGATCATAACGTCATCTGTCATATAACCTGAACCTTCAGCGCTAATTGCACTAAACTGTTCTTGAATATAACTTGCTTTTCCTGCAAGATCAGACTGACGAACAAGTATTCTTAATTTAAGTGAGTTTGCAAATTTCTTCCACTTACTCATATCTCCCGCAAATACACCATCATCTTCACTAGGAACAAGAGCTCCAGTGACATCAGCTGTTGCTGAAATTAAGTTGATAGCAGCAGTTAATTGACCAATTAGACCATCATATACTGCTTCAGCATCATCATACTTAGGTGTTGGGTTAACACCTCTTTGTAATGCTTCTGAGTAAGGTACATCACCATAAGTATCTACTAGAATTTGAAAATGCATTGCTTGCATGATTTTCGAAATTGCTTGGTAGTTACCATATTCAGCGCCTTCAAGTACTTCCAATCCTTTGTATTGTTTCAACACAGTTCCGTAAGTTGTATCAAAGATTCTTTGATAAAAAGAAGGTGTAACTAAGTATAAGAATTCATCATTATACCAAGAGAATCCATCAGATTGACTCCAAGCACCCATGAACATGTTTCCAAGGTGGTTTTGACCTCTATCTCGTTCTTCGATTCCTGCTGTATAATTAAGTGCTACCGGTAAAATCAAATTAGGACTTACCGTTATTGGATTATTTGGATCTACATTTACATCCAGATAGCTATCACTACATGATCCTAATACTAGGAGCACAAGTAGTGTTTTCATTGTTGTTAAAATATTTTTCATAATGTTTCTTTTTTTTGGTTAAAACTCGATATTAACACTAAATCCGTAAGATCTTGTAGGAGGTGACTGGAAGTATCCACCAATACCAATAGCATTACTATTTGAATTGTTAAATTCTGGATCAGAGAAATGATTTTCTGCTGGTAACCATGTGAATAAGTTTCTTCCAATAAATCCAACATTTACAGCACTAATAGGCGTGTTTTTCAACACATCAGCAGGTAGTGTGTAATTAAGAGCAACTTCTCTAATTTTTAGAGCTGTAGCATCTTTCACGTAGTTTTCTTTAATTTCGTTGTACGTGTTCGTCCAGTAATCTTGTTTACCATCTGTAATTGGAATGTTTGTGTTTGGCACAAATACACCAGTACCAGCACCAGTTTCAACTACTGAGTTAGGGAATACGAAATCCTGTCTGTTAGCAGAAACTGATTCTAATGATCTTCCTGTGAATTCCATTGCATCTGATCCTTGCTCATAATACACATGACCTGTTCTGTAATCCATTGTAGCTGATAAGCTAAAGTTTTTGTAGTTTACAGTAGAGGTTAAACCTAAAATATAATCAGGCGTTGTTTTCCCCATGTTTTTCAACTCTCCAACTTGTGGATTTCCACTAGCTGCATCAATAATAACGCGTCCTTGTGGATCTCTTTGGTATGACGTTGCTTTCATTTGTGGGAAATCTTCTCCTACAATAGCAAAAATTCCAACCTCTCCAGTAGAAGTAATTGTAATTTCATTAACTCCTTTAGAAATAGATTTTACTTTCTGCTCATTAGCAGTATAGTTTACATTTACATCCCAAGAAAAATCAGTTGCTTTAAGTAGCGTTCCTCCGATAGTTAATTCATAACCTGTTCCTTCAACTTCACCAATGTTCGTTAAAAACGAACCAGCTCCAGAAGATAAAGAAGGAGTAGTAAACGTAATTAAGTCTGTTGAGTTTGTAAGGTAATAGGCTGCATCTACTGTTAATCTGTTATTAAAGAATGCTGCATTTACACCAAATTCAGTAGTATTAATTTTCTCTTTAGTTAAGCTGCTATCTACAGCTGTTCCTGTTTGAAAAAATCCATTTAAGTTTCCAAAAGGAAATCCTGAAGATTGACCGTAAGTCTCATTATTTAAATAAGGCCCTAAATCATTATATACAGTAGAGTTACTTATTGTTGTTTTTAAATAAGATAATGCACCATTTGTAATAGATGGTATAGCATCACTTGCAACAAAAGATAGTCCTGCGTACGGGTAGAAATAACTGTTATCACCTGCAGGAAGTGTAGATGTGAAATCATATCTACCTGCTAAATTCAAGAATAAGTAATCTTTAAATCCAAAAGTCAAATCGGTGAATACACCATAAGATTTCTTTATAGATTCGTTAACACTAACTACTGGTTGTCCTGTTCCGTTAGAAACATCATAAAAGCCAGGAATACTAATGTTTGTTACAGCGATGGCGCTGCTTCTTGATTTCTGTGTTTTGTTTGTTCCACCTAAAAGTGCAATAACATTTAAATCATCTGTGATATCAAACTGAGTACTTAAAATTGCATCAGTTGTGTATGTAATATAAGAACTCTCTGAATCAGTTACAAAAGATGATACTGCAGAGTGTGCAGGTTGTAAATCTGAATTGTACGTTTGAGCAGCTCTCCAGTTTTTCCCAGCACCATTTCCAGTGTTAACACCTAATCGCGTTGTGAAGTTTGTAGATTCTGAAATATCCCAAGATGCAGAAATGTTTGCAGTTAATCTTGAGTTATTAGAATTATTTCTGTTTGTACCTATACCCCAATATGGATTTTGGTAGTATGCATTGTAATAGTTATCAGCATAACCATATCCTTCTGGGTTGCTCCAGTCGCTATATTTAGATAAAGGAATGTTTGCTGGTGTGTTCAATACAAACCAATATAAAGGTCTGTCTTGATCTCCAATAGAACCTCCTACAACACTTTGCTTATCTCTTAAGTAGTTAGAAGCTAACTTTAAAGTGATGTCTCCAAGTTTCTTAGAAGCATTAATTCTAAAGGTATTTCTGTCATAGGTATCACTAGGAACGATTCCTGAAGTTTTTTGATTACCAACTGACATATAAAAAGAACTTCCTTCAGAACTTCCTGACGCATACACTGTATTTTGTAGTGTATTTCCAGTGTTATAAAAATCAAGTAAGTTGTTTTTTACAGGTGCATAATCTACCATTTGTGTTAGTAGAGGATAACCTTCTGGAAATGTTGGTCCAATTTGTCTAGATGTCCCGTCAAAACGAGGTCCCCAGTTTGTGTTTTCTACCGGATCATAAACACCTTGCCATCCTGTTCCATATTCTGATTGAAACTTAGGCATGTATGCTACACTTTCCATAGTGTTAGCAGTTGTAATCCCTATTTTAAAAGCTTCTCCGTCATCACCACTTTTGGTTTCAACGAGTATTGCCCCGTTACTTGCTGCAGAACCATATAGTGCTGCTGCAGTAGCGCCTTTAAGGACGTTTAAGCTTTCAATATCATTTGGATTCAATGCATCAAATGCTCCTTGAGAAGCTACCGAACCATCAATCACGATCAACGCACTGTTGTTCTGACTTATAGATCTAAGACCTCTTAAAAGAATTTGTGTTGATGGATTAACACCATTACTTTGTACGTTAATCTGTACACCAGCAACTTTACCCGCAAGTGCGCTAGCAGCTCGTGTTGGAGCGACTTTCATAAGCTCTTTACTACCTACAGCCTCTGCTTGGTATGTTAACGTTTTCTTCTGTCTTTGTATACCATATGCCGTTACAACAATCTCTTCTAGAGTGTTGTCTGTCATTAGGGTTACATTTACAGTTGAAGATTCGCCAACCGTTACATCCTGACTAGAATAGCCTACATAGCTAAAACTAAGGACATCACCTTGGTTAACTGAAATGGAGTAATTCCCATCAAAATCTGACGACGTTCCAGTTGAGGTGCCTGCAATTGCAATAGTAGCTCCTATAAGTGGCATCCCACTGTCATCTGAAACATTACCTGTTACGGTAAGTTGTTGTGCGAATGAAAGTTGCACAGTAAACGCCAAAAATAGCGTTAGAATGATTCTTAACTTTGTTTTCATTTTTGTTATTTATTTAAATTAGTCATCGCAAATGTGACGATTATTAGTCAAACAAACAACTTTTTGTTTATAAAAATTAGATATTAATTAAACATTTATAGGTAAATACTATAATATTAATGAATTATGTTTAGTGATTAGAATATTAAATTAGACTTAGCTCCACTATGTTATGGTTAGAATTCTGATTTGGCTGTCTTTTTTTAATAGGAACTATTTATGTGGGATAGGTTGAAATTAAAATATAGATTTTTTGTGTTAACAGGTTTATGATGTGGTTAAACGCCTTAATTTCTATAGCTCTTTTTTCGAGTCCTTATATATAGTCAAAAAAAAACCACCCAATTAGGGTGGTTTAGAATTAGTAAGATCATTTTGGGTTTATTGCAAAATCAACTTTTTAGTGATTGTGCCTATCTCAGATTGGAGTTTAATAAAATATAAACCTTTTTGAAGTTGATTTAAATCTATTGTAAAATCATTCTTATTTATTGGAATTTTATTCATAATATTTTTTCCAGTGATATCATAAAGATCAAATGTAAAATTAGAAAGGTTTTTAAGTTTTAAGTTAAAGATGCTCTCTGAAGGATTAGGATAAATACTTATTATGTCATCAAGATTGTTAATGTCAGCGATTGCTAAGACTTCCGAACAATTGTAAACTACTACTTCGTCTACGTACCATCCATCTACGCCATTGCAGCCATCACTTCCAAATTCCCATCGCAGTCTTAAACTGGAGTTTGCGACTACTCCAATTGAGGATAAATCTACAACACTTTGTCCCCACACACTGTCAAAAGATCCTACATCTGTTCCAGAAAAGGCAGCTTCACCCATTAACGGACTGTCATTATTTGTGTTGTTTAGGGTTAGGTTATAGGCGTTTTGAGTAAAGGCAGTTGCGGGTATTATAGCCCAGTTTCCACCGTCAATACTAAATTTAAGATTACCACCATCAAAATCCTCCTCTGACGACATACTGTGATTAAAGGCAAGTTCAAATATTCCATTGGTATAGTTCGGTATGGTGATTGTTGGGGTTTCTAAACGAATAACTCCATTTTCTAAATCTGTTGTGCAATTTCCATTTACTGGGTTTGGCGCATACATACTTGAACCACTTCTGCTTTGTGGAAGGTCAGTAACTATATTCCACTCTCTAGCCTCCCATGTTGATGAGTTTACGGGAAGTTGAGTGACCGTCCAGCTTCCTATTCCATTTTCCCAATCTTCATTGAAAATAGGGTTTGAAGCGGCGGCGGCGCAAATAGCAGTAGTGTCCGAATCTAAGACTGTTGTAAAAACGCAGGAGTTGTCTGTTCTTAATGTTACAGCTATTAATGCGTTATTTACATTTGTTAGGTCAGCATTTGAGATTATTTCACCTGAAAGCCCTGCAGCAGTGGCAGTTGTTGATAGTCCTTCAAGATTCGTACCAATTAAATCACTACAAGATGCTTCAATAGCATCTGCAAAAACGGTAAAGTCACTAGAAGCGGATAGATATTCACTTTGTGCTCGCCAAAATATATGAGCCGCCTTGGTAAATCCTAGTGCACTTATGGTTTCGCCATTATAAGTGCCACCATCAACAAGTAAAGCATATAAGTGATTAGGTATTCCAGAATTTGTATGTACTCCACCATTGTCGTTTAAAGCATAGTCACAATTATAATTTGAATCAGTGGTGCTTCCCGGGTCTCCGTTACAGTTAGGGTTCCACATATCTCTAATAGCACCTCCAAATGCAGTCGCATCTTCACCCATTTTCCAGCGATCAGAGTTTGAACAAGACGTCCTTAAGGAAAGGTCTTCTCCAGCATCTTCATAGTTGTTTAATAAATCAATAGTTTCTCCCCAAATATCGGAGTAGGATTCATTAAGTGCGCCAGATTCATAAGCATAAATTAAATTACTAGTACTCCCAGTGTACGCATGTCCCCATTCATGAGCAACGACATCGTCACTAGCGGTACCAGTACAATAATTGGTAGAGACGCCGTTCCATGTGGCATTAGGACAATTGATATTAGGGTTGTTGTTAATAGTGATCATTTGTCCGCCCGCTCCATCAAAAGAGTCATATCCAAACGCATTGTTGAAAAAATGATACGTATGCCCTGCAGCGGCTACTTCGTTTTGTTGCCAAATATTAAGAAACCCAGGAAATGAGAAGCCTTCTTCCCAAGCAGTATTGCTGGTATTGACTTCGTGTAGGACTCTGTCAAGACTGTGTGCTATCCCAGTAAATTGTTCAATAAGTTTTCCGGAATGCGCATCTATAAAAAGAAATTCTCTAACATCTGTGTCGTTTCTAACTTCAATGCGGTACGTTAAATGTTTAGAAACTATTAGTCCTTGAACTAAGCCTTTTGGAAAGATCATAAGCTCATTAGAGATTATTTTTAAAGGCGTATTTGAGTGGTTTATTCCTAGTTTGTTAATAATTGAAAAAGCAATTGTACTAGCTTTTGACTGTGCTATATTAGGGATGACTTCTAAGTTTATGTCAGGAATAATAGTGCCGTTTATTGAAGATATTTTTTCATCTCTATCAAAATGAAATTTTAATCCACTATCATATACGGTTATTCCTTTATAAAACTGCTTTACTTCATAGTGTTTTAAACCATAATTGTCAATTTTCAAAACCCCTTCAGGGGAAAACGTTTCCTCAATGCTTTGAATAGCGTAAATTCCTTTGTTTTGTAATAGAAAGTTAAAGACTTTTTCTTTGATTGATTTCCCTTGTACAGAAATCGCTTTGTCAAAAGGAAGTTTTATAAAACCAGGTGTTTTTAAGTTTTTGTTTAGAGTAATAATAGCTTGTGTTTCATTTTTAAATGAATTTATTACAGTATTAAGCTCTTGTGAATAAGATGACAAGCCTATTAAAAACAGACCTATGTACAATAGAGTATTTTTTTTCATGTCATAAATATTTTAATAACGATTAAAAAGAAGAACTTCTAATTATAAAAATAAAGCCACCTACAATGAAGTGGCTTTTTAAATATCTAGTTTATTGTTTTTATAATTTAGTAAAAGTAATTGTGGCATCAGTAGGAACACCACCGCAGGCACTCAATATGTTTTCGGAGTAAGTTATTGAAAAAGAATTTTCATCTGATGGGTCTAAAACACCTGCATTAGTTGATGACCCCATTATTATGCTTGGGCCTCCACAGCTTAACCCTGTACTTTGTTCATCTACAAAAGAAACAGTAGCACATATAGGGTCAAATGCAAATTCCCATGTAAGTGGTAGGCCAAAGCCATTCCAATCTCCTACAAAAGATCGGACACCATTGCCTTCGTCAACCAGGGTTACGGTGCCATCAAAGGCAGGACCAAATTGTCCAGCAGAAGTTGTGGCCACTGTGTAGTCTCCAATAAACGTACCATCTTCTGGGATGCCTAAATTGTTAGGAAGTCCAATTTGTTCTAAACTAAAATTAGAACCAGATTTCGTTAATTTTGCAAGAACTACAGATTGACAGTCTGCATTTGCAGTATTTAATGCTGCAGGCACAGTTATTACTAAATCATTTATAATACCTGGTTGATTGAATGTAAGAGAAACGTCTAAATCCGCAGTAATACCGCTAAAATCCTCAGCAGAAAAGAACCCTGCAACTAAATAAAAATCTCCATCAGGAAAAGATTCTATAAATTGAAGCGTTTCAAATCCTGCAGCCTGATCAACAATTAAATAAGTAATTGAAGTTGGAATACTCGGATTAGTTACATAAAGAATTAGATCTGCTATAGCTTCATCGTCAATTGGGTTGCCAACATTGTCAGTAAAATCTGTTGTAGACGTCCAAGTCATATCAATCATGAGATCTCCTTCAGTGTAATTCTCAATATTAAATGTAGCAGTTTCTGAACTTGAACCATTAACATTAGATTCAAAACCCGAAACTATTTTAATAACGGCCGTTTCAGTCTCTTCAACTAAATCATCTCCATGAATAGCTATAATACCAGATACAGATGTAGACCCGATAGGGATTGTTACACTTTCAGGTATGGTAAAATCCTCTCCATTTGTAGCGGTACCGCTAATTTGATTTAAGTAAACCGTCACATTTACAATCTGTGGTTCACTTATCGAAACTGTAAATCCGTATTCGCGTTCCTGTTCAATCAAAGTTTGGTCGTTTGTAAAATCTAGTTCAACATTTAAAGTTGGAGAGTTCGACGAAGTAGTGGATTCACCTGCAGCGTCATCATTGTTGCATGCCATAGTAAGTAGCATCACACTAAGTATTATAGCTGTTTTTGTAATTTTATTTTTCATAATATTTTTCTTTTAGTATTAATTACTCAACCTTTTTTTTTAGTTTCTCAAAAAACTCTCTGGTTGAACCCACTCCTCTAAAGTATCCTACTGTAAAGTTTAACTCATCAACACCGTTTACATTGTCTGGGACGGCTAAAGACGTAGTATTATCACAAGTGATTGACTCAAATGTACCCCCCGCTCCTTCGCATGTCATTATAGGTGAAGTGTTTAGTAGAATCGCATTTCCATCTAAATCTTCAGGTAAAATTGTAATGTAACCAGTTGTGTTGTCTACAGTAAAGAAAAACTCGTTGTCGTCCCAGTATGCTAGACCTACGTGTTTGTATACTGTGGCATTTACCGATTCAATAATTCTTTCTGTACCATTCCAATCTCCGCCTATTAAATTTCCAGAATTCCAGTAAGTACTTTCTTCCACAGTGTAAACTCCTGCATACCGTGTTCCAACGGCAACTTTTGTTGTATTTGTATTGTTATGGAAATTATTTTCCGAAGTTTTTGAAACATACTCTAAACTCCAGAAATCACCAATATTAAGAGATCCATCATTCATTGGTAGTGCGGCACCTCCTAGTTCTATGTTTGCGATTAAGTCAGCATAACTAAAAGTTACTTCAAAATCACTTGTATTTCCTATAGATGTATCTGAAATTTCAATTGTTTTTAATAAAACTCTATTGCTCACTTCTTCAGTAACTGAGTTGGTGAAGGAGTTATATATTTCAACCGAAGTCGTTTGAATATCTCCTTGGTAAACGGAGCCAGTTGCTCTATATGAGTCTCCACTCCCCACAACATAGCTTACTAGTTTATTGTTTACTTCAACAAGGCCTCCTGTTTTAGCGTTTCCTGTCAATTCATCATTATCTTCATCTATGCATGATGTAAAAGCAATTAGAGTAATGAATGAAAGTGTTAAATATTTTAATTTTTTCATTGTTATTTTTTTTAGATTAATTATTGTTGCCAAATTAATGTAGAGGTTAAAAGGTCGCCACCAATTCTTGATGCTGCTGCTTCATAATTTACGCTGTTTAATGAAGGTAATAATGTTGAATAATACAGTCGTGATGGTATTTGGTTAATGTCTCCTTCAATAACAGGAGCTAAAACGGGAAGTTTAGTACGTCTCCATTCTGTCCATGATTCAAATCCCTGTCCAAATAAAGCTATCCATTGTTGAGTTGCTATTTTAGTAGCGCCATCCGATTGGGTTGTGAAAGAAATACCATCTTGTGTTAGATATGTAGTGGCATCTAAGTTATTAGCGGCAAAACTAGCTGAAATTCCTTGGTTATAGTAGTTATTTGCAGCGCTTATTCCACCCGAAATATACCCTTTATTAGCGGCTTCAGCCATTAAGAAGTTTAGCTGTGAGTACGACATAACAATTCCTGGAAGTTCTGGGTTTAAGTAAAATTCACCCAAGCCCGATATGTTAGCATAAGTGTAGCCTAAGTTTTCATTAGGGAGTGGTGTCTGATTTCCGTACCCAGGAGGTTTTCCTCTAATTTCACCATCTGAATCTGCTGGAGAGGCGTATACTGCTAAACGAGTATCATTAAGACTTGTCATTAATTCAACTAAGACCGAGCTTATTTTGTACTCAGGTCTTGAGCCGTCCTCGATTGTTTCCCAAATTGGATTTGCGTCTGGAGCAGCCGCTAAATACGTTAGTTGTGCATTATCGCTATTTCCTTCAAATATATTTCCCGCGTTAACAATTGCCTGTAATTCAGTACCTACACTTTTTGTAGAAGAAATACGCATGAGGGCTCTAAACTTTAACGAATTTGCGAGTTTCAACCATTTACTTGTGTCACCTCCATAAAATAAATCTGAACTACCAGTTAATGATCCTGAACCATTAGATAAAAAACTAGCTGCATCAGTTAGCATTTGAATAATGCCCTCAAAAATTATGCTTTCGTCATCGTAAGCGGGTTGTGAATTCCCAATATCAATTGATTCTGTAAAAGGAACAGGGCCGTAAAGTTCTACAAGCGTTTGATATCCAATAGCTTGCATGACCAGTGAAATGCCTTGCAGGTTTGTGTTTTCATCCAACTCAGCTAGTTCGTACATTGCCTTTGCTTCAGAAATTGTTAGCGAATATATATTACTATATATTCCGTCTATAACCCCTCTACGTGGTACATAACGTGCTTCGTCATTGTACTGAACTTTGGACCAGTGTTGCGCCCAGCACTCTCCCATATCTCCGCCAGCCTGTACATTGTAAATGGTGTTTACAAAATTTCGTTGCGTGTATCCCAATAATAAGTGAGCTGGAACTTCACTTGATCTATTTGGACTTTCATTTAGCTCTTCAAAATCTTTTGTACATCCTAATGTGAGTACAAAACTTAAAAAAGCATACAATATAATATTTATGTTTTTCATAATATTTTTTTTAAAATTTTAAGTTTACGTTAAAGCCGATGGTTCTAGCTGATGGATACTGTCCAAACTCTTGCCCTTGTTCACCATTAGCGCTACTAAACCCTGTTTCAGGGTCAATATGCGGTGCTTTTTTATAAAGTAAGGCCAGGTTCCTTCCTACTATTGATATTTTTAAGGATTCAATAGGTAGTTTTTTTATTAGATTCGAAGGGAATGTATACCCTAAAGTTACTTGTCTTAGTTTAACGTAGCTCGCATCAAATATTGTACTAGATTCAACACTGTTGCTGTAGCTAGCTTGATTAAATACTTTTGCGTTTGCAACGACGTCATTTGGTACAAAACCTCCATTGCCATCCGACCTAACGCCAGTGCCAACAACACCAGTTTCACGCCCAATAAGGCTTTCTTCTAGAGTTCCTGCAAATCGACCCCATGCATAGGTCTGGCTGTGTATATCTCCTCCAATTTTAGCATCTATAAGAGTAATTAAACTTAAATTTTTATATCTTATACTAAAGTTAGCACCTCCAGTCCAATCGGGGGCAATATCTCCTAATACTTTTTGAGTTTGATCAATTACAGGTAGTCCATTTTCGTATATAACTAGTCCGTCGTTTGTTCTAGAAAAGTCACGTCCCACTAACACTCCATAGGGAAGTCCTGGTCGTGCCTGTAGTGTAACACCCCATTGACCTCCAAGCACATAGGAGTCTGCTTTACCAAGCGATATTATTGTGTTTTCATTTTTAGCCCAGTTCAAATCGACATCAAAAGAGAAATCTTCTGAATCAAATATAGTGCCGCCTAATTGTATTTCATAGCCTATGTTACTCAAGCTTGCAGGGTTACTCCATAAACTTGTGTTTCCAACCCCTGGGTCTACTTGTATTGGTAACAATAAATCTTTACTTTGTTGATCGTAATAAGTTGCCGAAACTCGTAGTCTGTTTTTAAATAGTTTAGCTTCTAAACCATATTCTATCCCTGTAACGGATTCTGCGACTAAATCTGGATTGTACTGTTGATTTGGTAAAAATGCTTGGTTTCCAAAACCAGAACCTGCTAACCCAAAAGTAGGACGTGTACGGTATTCATCTAGAGCACCTGTGCTACCCACTTTAGACCAACCTCCTCTAATCTTTAAGAAATCAATTTTTACAGCGGAAAGGTCAAATATTTTAGATAACAAAACTGAACCAGCAACTGATGGATAGAAAAATGAATTGTTCTTAACTGGTAAGATACTCGACCAGTCATTTCTTGCTGTAAAGTCAACAAAGATCATTTCTTTAAAAGAAAACTGACCAAACGCATAAACACTGCTGATTTTTTGCTCTCTCAAAACCCCGCCTAATGCAGCAGTTGAACCAGTTTGGAGATTTGAAACGTTATATAAGTTTGGTAATTCTAAATTTGGAAGGAATATTGAAGTTGTGCGGTATTTTCGTATCAAGTTATTAGTTCCTAAATTAAGAGCGAATCCGATATCGTCAGTAATTGCTCTATTAATGCTAAGTAAAACACTTGCGTTAACTTCTTCAAAACGTCTTTGAATTTCATAGTAACTTCCGTTTTGAGCATTATTACTACCAATTGCTTGTCGAGACGATTCAAATTGACTGAACGAATCTAGTCCTATTTTAGTGTTCAAGGTTAGCCAATCCGTTAAATTATAACCTAAATCAATGTTGCCTATTACACGGTCTTTTTCAAAAGTGTTTCGGTTTGTTTCTAAAACCCAATATGGGTTGTTTTGGAAATTATGATTCCAGTTTAAAGGCGTGCCTTCAGCAGAAGTTCCTTCTGGGGCTAGGGGGAAGTCTCTCCAGTTTCTAAGAGCTTGAAAATCAACATTTCTCGCAGACCATATAAACTGCTGAAAAGGGTTTTCATTATTGTAACCAGTTATTGGTAAGTTGCCACTATCAATATTGAAGTAATTTAATGAAACTCCTGCTGTCAATCGTTCTCCTAATTTCAATGATCCACTAAGTCCTATAGTGAGTTTTTTTAATTCAGTATTTGGAACCATTCCTTTTTCTTCAGAGTTTCCAATAGATAATCTTAGATTTTCATTTGATAGTGAAATGTTATTAGATGTGTTAATTCCAGTGTCCAAGAAATTTTTTACATTGTCTGGGTATGATCTCCATGGTAATGGTTGTCCACCGTTAAATTGCGAATTCCATTGTATAAATTCTAAACCAACATCTAATGGTGGTCCCCAACTTTCATCGACACCATCGCCTACGCCGCCACTAGCGCCATTTACATATTCAAAGTACGTGGGGTCTCCACCTTGTCCATAGGAGTTTTGATAACTGGGCAATATTAACGGATTTGAAAACGTGACATTGCTATTCAGAGACACACTAAACTTTTTTCCAGCAGTTCCTCTTTTTGTGGTAATAACAATTACACCGTTTCCTGCTCTTAAGCCATATAAGGCAGCTGCATTTGGACCTTTAAGTACTGTTACAGATTCAATATCATCTGGGTTGATGTCCGCAGCACCGTTTGGTAAATCAACGCCGCCACCAGAACCTGCGTTTCCAAAACTTCGGTTGTCAATAGGTACGCCGTCAACAACATACAAAGGCTCGTTGTTTCCTGTAATAGAAGAGTTCCCTCTTAACACGATTCTTGAGGAAGCACCAACGCTACCAGAAGTTCCAGTAACTTGCACACCTGCAATTTTACCACTCAAAGAATTTGAGATATTACTTTCACGTGCTTCAGTCAATCCTTCACCTTTTAGAGTTTGAACGGAATATCCTAAAGCTTTTTCCTCTCTTTTGATACCCAAAGCCGTCACCACCACCTCATCCAACGTATTGTCGGGTTGTAGGGCTGCATCAATCGTATTAGAAGCACCGACTGTTATGTTTTGGTCTGAATACCCTACATAACTAAAGTTTAAGACATCGCCTTGGCTCGCATTTAGTAGATACTTGCCATCAAAATCGGTTGTGGTTCCGGAAGAAGTCCCTGAGATGACTACGGTGGCGCCAATGAGTGGCAAGCCGTTTTCATCTGAAACCGTTCCTGAAACTGTTTTCTGTTGCGCAAAGGTTAGGTGCACAATTAACGCCATAAATAGCGTTAAAATCCTTGTAAATTTGGTTTTCATTCTTTTTAATGTTTTGAATTAGTCTAACCCAAAAGTCTTAATAAAAAGTTAATAAAACAAACACCCCCCTCAAATATTAACATTTCTTTAACATTTATAAATGTGAAATGTTAGCACAATACTAGAAACTAGCGGTGATGCTAAGGTGAACTTTAGATTCAGAGAACTTGAAGTTTTGTCTCTCTGTTTTTCCGTTGGCAAGATTAAATCTTAAGAGTCCAGCATCTGTGAGGAGTCCAAACCCAAACCCAAACCCATATAGTTTTTGGTTCGATAGCGAAGGCGCCTCAAAATATGCTGCATCTATAATAGAGTGTATATAAAGTGTAGGGCTCAGTTGGTAGCGGTATTCGGAAGCCAAAACGCCTAGTCTAGAGGCATTGATACTGTTTTCTTCAAACCCGCGAATTGAGTTAATGCCTCCAAATCGTATAAGTTCGTTTAGTAAATAGGTTTCAGATTCTATCGCCTGTGCATGAAACTGCATATAAAAACTATTTCTAGAGTTTAAGTTAATTCGTTTAGAGCCTTTTACCAAAAACAGGGATTGCTTCGTTTGAGTACTTGTTGTTTTTCGGTTAGCAGTCGATAAACGGATTTCTAAAGCGCTTTTTATTGGAAATAACAAATTTTGAGTTGTGCGTTTTTGGTAGGTGTATTTGATCTCATACGAGCTCGTTTTGTAGTCGATTAAGTCATTCGTGTCCTCTAAATTTAATGCATTTGATTGGGAAGACCTATAGCCTAAAAACACTTTTTGCTTTGGATTAATTTGATAAAACAGATTGGCGGCCTGTTCAGCCGTAGTGAAGGTCGTGTCTTTTTTAAAAATATTGAGTTCAAGTTCACTACCTAGTGGGGTCTTAAACAGGTAGGGGAGGGTAAGTTGAGTGTTAAAGGTTTTTAGGTCGTTTTCATCACTTCGATAGTTAAGACGAAAGGTTTCTCCGAAATTCAAGTTATTAACTAAATTTAGGTTGAGGTAGCCGTTTAATTCCAAGCTTCCTGTGGTTTCATCCGATCCGAACCCTAAAAACCCATCAAATCGATTGCTTTTTGTTTTTTCTAAATAGAGGTACACCCGGGTGGTGTCTTGTGTAAATAAAACTTCGGCGGGACGAAGTTGTTTGGTGAAACTGAGTTGGTCCAATGCATCGGTTTTAGATTGAATAGTTTTTAAGTCAAAGGGGGTATTTGTTTTTATACCCAAATAGTGTTTGATAAATGGCCGTGGAAATTTCTCATATCCTTTTATTTCAACGCCGTGAAGTTGGCGGGGCTCTTTTGTGAGCACCACTAAATCGGCACTTAGCATGGATGTCCCTGTCGGGCTTATGTTTTTCAAAGCAACGCTGGCAAAGGGATAGCTTTTAGCGGTTAAAAAATTAGTAAGCGTATTTAGGAAATTTTCGAGTGCAGTAAGTTCTACCATATAATAAGGAGTGTTGTCAAGATCTTTGACGTCTTCAAGCTCTAAAAACTCAAAAAGGGATTTATCGGCATAGAGTTGAACCGATTCGTATTTTCGTCCGAGGGATACCTGCGCAACCACTAAGGGTCGGTCTTCAGAAATTTTAAGGATTTGAGCTTCAATGAAGCCTTGTTGAGTCAGTTGTTTTTTCAGAAATTGTACTTCAGTCTTGAGGGTTTTATAGTCTTCAAAGGTATTTGAGTAGCCTATAGAATCAATAATAGTAGTTTCGACAGCGTTTGTACTCATAATTTTTAATTGAAGCTGTTGTGCAGCGCCAATGTTAAAGGCTATGAGCACATACAAAACTCTAAAAACTAATTTTAATTGTCTGGTCACATTTGTTATTTAATGTAAATCTAACGTAAAAAGCGATCTAAATATTTAAACACCCCTAAAAAATCGTAATTATTTTAAAATTATAGAGTTATGATTTGAATAATTCATTTTAATGTGTACCTTTGCAGCCCTCTAAGAAGAGGATTTTAAAAAAAACAGGATATAGAATATGCCAACAATTTCACAATTAGTAAGAAAAGGAAGAGCCAAAATAACTAAGAAGAGTAAATCGGCTGCTTTAGATTCTTGTCCACAGCGACGTGGTGTGTGTACTCGTGTTTACACGACGACTCCAAAAAAACCAAATTCAGCAATGCGTAAAGTTGCCAGAGTTAGGTTGACAAATGGAAATGAAGTCAATGCATACATCGGTGGTGAAGGACATAATTTACAAGAGCACTCGATAGTATTAGTTAGAGGTGGAAGGGTAAAAGATTTGCCAGGAGTTAGATACCACATTGTACGTGGGGCTTTAGACACCGCAGGTGTTTCAGGTCGTACACAACGTAGATCTAAGTATGGTGCAAAACGCCCTAAGAAATAATTAGTTTTAATTAAGAAGACATGAGAAAAAAACAAGCGAAAAAAAGACCGCTGTTGCCAGATCCAAAATTTAATGATCAATTGGTAACACGTTTCGTCAACATGATGATGTGGGATGGTAAAAAATCAACTGCATTCAAAATTTTCTATGATGCAATCGCCATCGTAGACGAAAAGAAAACAGACGAAGAAAAAACAGCTTTAGAGATCTGGAAAGATGCTTTATCTAATGTGATGCCTCACGTAGAAGTACGCAGTCGTCGTGTTGGAGGTGCTACCTTCCAAATTCCTATGCAAATACGTCCAGATCGTAAAATATCTACTGCTATGAAGTGGTTGATTAGTTTTGCAAGAAAACGTAATGAGAAATCTATGGCTTTAAAATTAGCCTCTGAAGTTTTAGCAGCTGCTAAAGAAGAAGGTGCTGCTGTTAAAAAGCGTACAGATACTCACAAGATGGCTGAAGCAAATAAAGCATTTTCACACTTTAGATTTTAATAGCCATGGCAAGAGATCTAAAATATACAAGAAATATTGGGATTGCTGCACACATTGATGCAGGAAAAACCACGACTACAGAACGTATTCTTTATTATACAGGAGTTTCTCATAAAATTGGTGAAGTACATGATGGTGCTGCAACAATGGATTGGATGGAACAAGAGCAAGAACGAGGTATTACAATCACGTCTGCTGCTACAACTTGCGAATGGCAATTTCCAACTGAAAATGGAGCGCCAACAGCAGGTGCTAAAGATTACCATTTTAATATTATTGATACTCCTGGCCACGTTGATTTTACTGTTGAAGTAAATCGATCTTTACGTGTCCTAGATGGTTTAGTATTCCTATTTAGTGCGGTTGATGGTGTTGAGCCACAATCTGAAACAAACTGGAGACTCGCCGACAATTATAAAGTACCAAGAATTGGTTTCGTCAATAAAATGGACCGTCAAGGTTCTGACTTTATGATGGTTTGTGGCCAAGTAAAAGAAATGTTAGGCTCTAATGCAGTGCCTATTGTTTTAAATATTGGTGACGAAGAAGATTTTAAAGGTATTGTTGATTTAGTTAAGAACCGTGCTATTATTTGGCATGAAGAAGGTATGGGAGCAACATTTGATGTTGTTGATATTCCTGAAGATCTTAAAGAAGAAGCAAAACTACTTCGTGCTAATCTTATCGAAGAAGTTGCTAGTTATGACGAGGACCTTTTAGAAAAATTCATGGAAGATGAAGAATCTATCACAGAAGACGAGGTGCACGCTGCACTTAGAGCTGCTGTTATGGATATGGCTATCATTCCTATGATTTGTGGTTCTGCATTTAAAAATAAAGGTGTTCAGTTTCTTTTAGATGCTGTATGTCGTTATTTGCCTTCACCAACAGATAAAGAAGGTATTGTTGGAATGAATCCAGATACTGAATTAGAAGAACTTCGTAAACCAGACGTAAAAGAGCCGTTTGCGGCCCTTGCATTTAAAATTGCAACTGATCCTTTTGTTGGACGTTTAGCATTTTTCCGCGCCTATTCAGGACGTTTAGATGCAGGTTCATATGTCTTAAATAACCGTTCAGGTAAAAAAGAACGTATTTCACGTATCTATCAAATGCATGCTAACAAGCAAAATGCAATTGACTTTATTGAAGCTGGAGATATTGGAGCTGCTGTTGGATTCAAATCCATCAAAACAGGAGATACACTTTCCGCAGAAAAGCACCCTATTGTTTTAGAATCAATGGACTTTCCAGATCCTGTAATTGGAATCGCTGTAGAGCCAAAAACTAAAGCGGATGTAGATAAATTAGGTATTGGACTTGGTAAATTAGCCGAAGAAGATCCTACGTTTACTGTGCGTTCAGACGAAGCTTCAGGACAAACAATTATCTCAGGAATGGGTGAGCTTCACTTAGACGTAATTGTAGATCGTTTACGTCGTGAGTTTAAAGTCGAAGTAAATCAAGGTCAGCCACAGGTTGAATATAAAGAAGCGATTACTCAAACTGCGAATCACAGAGAAGTTTATAAGAAACAATCTGGTGGTCGTGGTAAGTTTGCTGATATTGTATTTACTATTGAGCCTGCAGACGAAGGTGTTGTAGGACTTCAGTTTATTTCCTCTATTAAAGGTGGAAACGTACCTAAAGAATTTATACCTTCTATTGAAAAAGGGTTCAAAATGGCAATGGTCAATGGACCACTTGCAGGATACGAAGTCGATGCTGTTAAGGTTACATTGAAAGATGGATCTTACCACGATGTGGATTCGGATCAACTATCATTTGAATTAGCCGCTAAGCTTGGATTTAAAAATTCAGCAAAAGCAGCCAAAGCAGTGATCATGGAACCAATCATGAAATTAGAAGTTATTACTCCTGAAGAAAACATGGGAGATATCGTAGGAGACCTTAACCGTCGTCGTGGACAAGTAAGTGACATGGGCGATAGAGCAGGTGCAAAAACTGTAAAAGCTACAGTGCCTCTTTCAGAAATGTTTGGTTATGTAACCACACTTAGAACGCTATCATCAGGGCGTGCAACTTCCACTATGGAATTTTCACATTATGCTGAAACGCCTTCTAACATTTCAGAAGAAGTTATTAAAGAAGCTAAAGGAATCCAATCTTAAAAGTTAAGAACATGAGTCAAAAAATCAGAATAAAATTAAAGTCTTACGATCATAACTTAGTAGACAAGTCTGCTGATAAGATTG
>Ga0209405_1000212_pt1 | contig 51027 bp, 42 predicted proteins | sample COGITO_mtgs_1105_6_FD_184803 | JGI IMG/M metagenome (GOLD analysis project Ga0209405, IMG submission 184803) | Pelagic marine microbial communities from North Sea - COGITO_mtgs_110516 (SPAdes) (version 2) | ecosystem: Environmental > Aquatic > Marine > Epipelagic ...
TCGTTCAGGGCTGCTAACTGCTCCAATGCGAGCTCGTTTTGGTATTAGCAGTAGACTAAATTACTACAAGAAAGAACTACTAACAACGATTGTTCAGCGAAGTGCAGAAATTTTAAAAGTTCCTATTTCTATGGAATCAGCCATAGAGATTGCAGGAAGAAGTAGAGGAACTCCAAGAATAGCCAATGCATTGCTTCGAAGAGTGCGAGATTTTGCTCAAATAAAAGGAAATGGAAGCATTACTATTACAATTGCTAAATACGCTTTAAAAGCGCTAAATGTAGATGCATATGGTTTGGATGAAATGGATAATAAAATTTTAACAACCATCATAGATAAGTTTAAAGGTGGCCCAGTTGGAATAAGTACTTTAGCTACAGCAGTTGGGGAAAACGGAGAAACTATAGAAGAGGTATATGAACCTTTCTTAATTCAAGAAGGTTTTATTATGAGAACCCCAAGAGGAAGAGAAGTAACAGAATTAGCATACACACATTTAAAAAGAATAAAAGGTAAAAACCAAGGAGAATTGTTTTAATTCTAAACAGCATAGAAAAGATTTTCTTGATGTAAATACATGAAAAACCTACAAAGGCTCATACCAATATTAGAATGGTTACCAAACTATACTAGATCCAGATTTAAGGGAGATTTTATAGCAGGTATTACTGTAGCTATTATTCTAATTCCGCAAGGAATAGCCTATGCTTTAATTGCCGGATTGCCTCCCATTTATGGCTTGTATTGTGCCTTGGTTCCTCAGCTTGTTTATGCAATCTTTGGTTCTTCCAGACAAGTTGCAATTGGTCCAGTAGCTATGGATTCATTAATTGTAGCTACAGGAGTTTCAACCTTAGCTCTCGCAGGTTCAGATAGTTATATTGTCATTGCCATTCTGTTGGCATTTATGGTGGGAGGGATTCAGTTTTTATTAGGAGTTTTTAGACTTGGTTTTGTGGTGAATTTTCTATCAAAACCAGTAATTTCTGGATTTACATCTGCGGTAGCACTCACCATTGGAATTAATCAATTTAGGAATTTATTTGGAGTAGACTTCATACAAAGCGATCAAATTCAATATGTATTAGAAGATATTTGGTCCAATATTATCGACTTTAATTCTCATACCACAACTATTGGATTAATTTCTGTAGCGGTTATTATTATCTTAAGAAAAATAAACAAAAAAATTCCAAACGCATTGATTGTTGTTGTTGTTGGAATACTAACAATACGGTATTTTGGTAACGATTTTGTAGACGTAGCCATTGTAAAAGACATTCCATCTGGCTTGCCTTCTTTTTCATTTCCAGAGTTAGACATCAGTCAAATGAAAGAATTATTACCCATTGCCTTAACCTTGGTAATGGTAGGGTATTTAGAAACTATTTCTATAGGAAAGTCATTAGAAGCAAAACAAGACGAATATAAAATAAGACCCAATCAAGAACTAATGGCTCTAGGTCTAAGTAATATGATTGGATCTTGGTTTAAAGCATACCCATCTACGTCAAGTTTTTCTAGATCTGCCATTAATCAAGAATCTGGAGCAACCACAGGAATGGCTTCTTTAGTTTCTGTGTTTATGGTTCTAATAACCCTGTTATTTTTAACACCTTTATTTTATCATTTACCAAAAACAGTACTAGCTGCTATTATTATTGTGGCCGTTTTTGGATTGGTGAATATTAAAGAAGCAATTTTTTTATGGAAAGCAAATAACTTAGATTTTTGGTCACTCATTGCAACATTCTTTTCAACACTGCTATTTGGAATAGAATATGGAATTATAATTGGTGTCGGTCTATCGTTAATTATTTTAATTTTTAGAACTTCTAGACCCTATGTAGCTGAGTTAGGAAAAGTGCCAGACTCAGATTTTTATAGAAATAGAGAGCGTTTTACTGAGGTTATTGTTAATGATGAAATACTTGTTTTTAGATTTGATGCTCAATTATTTTATGCAAACTCTAGTTATTTTATTGAGACTTTAGAACTCATGGTAGAAGCAAAAGGAGCTCATTTAAAATTAATTGTTTTAGATGCAGAAAGCATTAACAGAGTAGACAGTACGGGTGTGGAAATGTTAAAAGAGAGAATTAGATTTTATCGTAAAAAAGGAATCTTATTTTACTTTGCGGGAGTTAAAGGGCCTGTTAGAGATCATCTATTTAGAGGTAAAATACTAGATATTATTACATTAGATCACTTTTACATGAGAGTAAACGGTGCTGTTAATTATTATAAAACTGGTAAAAAAGAGTATCAAAATAAATATGCAAATTATATACATCAATCTTATGATTAATAGAAAATAAGAATTATGATTATAGAACAAATTTATACAGGTTGTTTGGCTCAAGGGGCCTATTATATAGAAAGTAACGGAGAGGTTGCCATCATAGATCCGCTACGTGAAGTAGAAGATTATATAGAGAGAGCACTAAAAAACAAGGCAAATATTCGCTATATATTTGAAACACATTTTCATGCAGATTTTGTGAGTGGTCATGTTACTCTTGCAGAAAAAACTGGAGCTAAAATTGTTTTTGGACCCAATGCTCAGACCAAGTTTGACTCTCATGTTGCAACAGATGGAGAAGTTTTTCAATTGGGTGATATTACTATTACAGCAATACATACACCAGGTCACACCATGGAAAGTACTACCTACTTATTAAAAGATAAAAACAAAAAAGATCATGCTATTTTTACAGGAGACACCCTTTTTTTAGGAGATGTAGGTAGACCAGATTTGGCTCAGAAAAGTAGCATGACTCAAGAAGATTTAGCGGCTACTTTATTTGATAGCCTGCGAACTAAAATTATGCCTTTGGCTAATGATATTATTGTATACCCAGCTCATGGTGCAGGATCTGCTTGTGGTAAAAATTTAAGTAAAGAAACCGTAGGTACGCTTGGTGATCAAAAGCAGCATAATTATGCTTTAAGATTAGACATGACCAAAGAAGAATTCGTAAAAGAAGTAACCAATGGTTTGTTACCACCTCCAGCATATTTTCCCTTAAACGTTGCCTTAAATAAAGAAGGCTACAAATCTATTGATGATGTGATAAAAACAGGAACAAAAGCTTTGTCTGTAGATGATTTTGAACTAATAGCTAATGAAACAGACGCCCTAATTATAGACGTTCGTCATCAGTTTGAATTTATAAAAGGTTTTATCCCTCAATCTATATTTATCGGATTAAAAGGAACATTTGCTCCTTGGGTAGGCGCTTTAGTTAAAGACATTCATCAACCTTTACTCTTAGTTGTGCCAAATGAAATGCAGAAAGAAACTATTACACGATTGTCTCGTGTTGGCTTTGACAATGTTGTAGGTTATTTACATGGTGGTTTTAATGCATGGGCAGCATCTGGTAAAGAAGTAGATACCCTACAATCTGTTTCTGCTGAAGTTTTAGCGCAACAAATAGACAAAGATGCCTTGGTTTTTGATGTTCGAAAACCAGGAGAGTATGCTGTAGAGCACATAGAAAATGTGACTAGCACCCCTTTAGATTTCTTAAATGATCATCTCACAGAATTTCCAATCAATAAAAATTTTTATGTGCATTGTGCAGGAGGCTATAGATCTGTAATTGCAGCTTCTATTCTAAAATCTAGGGGTTTTTCTAAAGTAATTGATGTAGCAGGAGGTTATGGAGCTATTAAGGAAACAGGAATAAAAAGAACACAGGCAACTACTTGTTCCAACTCAAAATAATAGATGAAGAAGCTATTTTTAATTCTTGTGTTGATATGTTCGTTTAGTTCTTGTGCCCAAGAAACTAAAAAACCTCAATTGATTTCTCAAGAAGAATTTGCTAAAATTTCAACAAAAGAAGTACAATTATTAGATGTAAGAACTCCAGAAGAACAACAGCAAGGATTTATAGAAGGTGCTATTTTAATCAATTTTTTTGATACAGATTTTATGACAAAAGTTAGTACAACCTTCAATAAAAACAAACCCTTATATATCTATTGTGCTGCTGGAGGAAGAAGTAACAAAGCAGCCACTAAATTGGCAGCAAAAGGTTTTGATACTGTTTATGACCTCACTGGAGGCTATAGAAGTTGGAAAGAAAATAACTAAAAAAACCGAGGCAATGACCTCGGTTTTTTTAGCGCTAATTTTTTGCTAGAACTTAAAGGTAAGACCAACTAAAAAGTTAGCAGTAGCCTGCGGGTAGTAACCTGCTCCATCTCCAGTAATTGTATTACCATTTCCATCTGGGTAATCATAGGTGTAATAATATCCTCTATCTACATATTCCGTATTAAAAATATTATTAATCAAACCAGAAATCACTATTGCATCAAAAATATTTTTTGTTTCTATTTCATATACAAAATTTAAATCGCTTGTGAAATAGCTTTTTAAGACATCTAAGTCTGTTACATTACTATTTAAATTACTCATATACTGATCTCCTACAAATTTTGATAAGAAGGAAATTTGGAATTTATCTGTAGGCTGATATATAAGCATATTCCCAACGATTATATTGGGCGAAAATGATAAGGAAGTATTTCCTAAGTTTATTAAATTTCCATTAATAGGTGCTGTGAAATCTTGATTTTTATTAGTGCTAAAAGCTGCATTAGACTTTATAGAAAATTGGTCACTTACTATAAGATTGGCGTCAATTTCTAGGCCCAAGCGGTAACTTTTTCCACTCGTAGTTCTTATGCGTGCCCCAACATCATCTATCGCGCCAGTTAAGACCAATTGATTTTTATAATTCATATAATATATGTTGGTGTTTAAATGAATTCGATCGTTCTTATAACGCCATCCAAATTCAATATCATCCAATACTTCTGGAGATGAAATGCCATTTTCAAAATCATTTCTATTGGCTTCTCTATTAGCTCTAGCATATGAAAGATACAAGCTATTTTCATCTGCAATCCTATAAATAAAACCAGCTTTAGGATTAAAGAAGTTAAAATTTGTAGCTACATCTATTGGGTTTCTGTCTGAGGTAAGCCCTTTGGTTTGATAGCTCACAAAACGACCTTGTAGATCTAAATAGGCAGATACTTTTTCATTAATTTTATAGGTGGTTTTAGAAAAAATACTAACATCTGTTTTTTTAGCATCACTAAAATAATAACGATCTTGTATAGACGTTCCATTGCTTAGATTGCTTCCCCAAATAACCTCACCAAAATGATCTCCAGTATAATTGCTGTAGGAGAATCCAGAGATTATGTTTAATTTTTCAGTCTTGTAATTGGCATTAAAATTAAGAACATAAAAATTATTATCTAACCAGCGTCTAACAATAACATCACTTCCGTCTTCAATTAAATTATTAAAATCTGCAGCATCTTCCTCCGCTTTATATTGCTCAAAGAAACCAGCACCCTTGGTATAATTTAAACCAAGGTTGGTAGACCAATGGTTGTTTAATTTTTCATTCCAATGCAACTGATAATGATTTTGTTTATAATCATCAACTTCGTTCTCATACGTATATGGGTTTTGTCTTCTGTCTTCTTCTAACTGTTGCGGATCTAATCCATACCAAGCTTGGTAGGTTCTTTCGGCTCCACCAAATGAGACAGCCTTTATAAGCGTGTTTTTGTCTGAATAAGAAGCTTGTATAAAATATGATTTTAAGTCGGTAAAAGCTCTATCTACATAGCCATCAGAATGGATGTTAGAAAACCTTCCTGAAACTTCAAGATGCTCATTAATTTTACCAGTTGTAAATTTTACAGTGTGCTTTCTAGTTCCAAAAGAACCAAAAGAGTTAGCTATTTCACCTCCAGCTTTTTCCGAAACAGCATCTGTTAAGATGTTTAAACTGGCACCAAAAGCACCAGAACCATTGGTAGAGGTTCCAACACCACGTTGCAATTGTAGGTTTTCTACAGAAGAAGCAAAGTCTCCTAAATTTACCCAAAAAGAGCCATGACTTTCTGCATCGTTAAACGGAATACCGTTAATAGTTACATTAATACGCTCGCTATTAGAGCCTCTCACATTTAAATAGGTATAACCTACACCAGCTCCCGCATCTGATGATGAAATAACAGACGGTAAATAGTTTAGCAGCATTGGAATATCTTGTCCTAAATTACGCTTTGCTAGCTCTTTTTTACCTAAATTAGAATAGGTAACCGGAATGTCTGCAGTAGCTCTAACGGCAGAAACTAAAACTTCATCTAACACATTTTCATCTGCAGAAAGAACGATGATTAGTGTTTTGTCTTCATTTAAACGAATGTTTTTTTCAACAGTTTTAAACCCTACATAAGAGACGCGGACGGAATACGTTCCATTCTCTAGGTTCAATTTAAAAGCTCCGTTTAAGTCTGATGAAGTTCCTTGGTTTGTTTCTTTAACTAGAATAGTAGCTCCAGTTAAAGCTTCTTGGTTTTTGTTAACGATTTTTCCTGAAACCGTAAATTTCTGTGCGTTTGTAAGTACACTTACAAACAAGAATAAAAAAAAGGTAATTTTTTTCATTTTAAATACATTTTAAAACGAATAAAAAGAGGTAATTATTCTTGTGTTATGATTGAATAATTAGTTTTTGAAGCATCTGCTTCTGCACTCGTTAAAAAAATATAAAAGATTTCTTTAACACTCGCTTTCCTAAACAGCATTACCTGTTCTAGGTTCAATGGGTATGATCTCAGCCTATTCTGAACTTTTTTAATTAGCTCAGCTTTAGCACCCCTTTATGAGAACGATACAAATGTAAAATGGATTTTTTAAATACAAGACAAAAAAGTAATATTTATTTAAAAGTTTCTAGCAGTTTTGTATAAATATTAAAGTATTCTGATATGTTTTTTTGTAGTGTCCAGAAAAAACAAAGACTAAGGTCCATTTAATATCTACGAAATCTCAATATCAAGAACTTTTGCAATGTCAATAAATTTTTAAAAATGAATTCCAGTACGCTCCTTTTTCTTTGTTTACTTTATGGATGGAGTAACTATTTATTGCCCTCTCTCCCTCTTATTTAAGAATCTAAAGAAGGTCTTTTTCGAAGAATTTTTTTAATGGCGTGCTTGTTCTTGCTATTTAAACGTTTTAATTTTTGAGTCCTACTCATTTTTGTAGGTTTCCTTTTTTTTGGAATAATGAGTCCTTTTTCAAGAATTTTAAAAAATCGTTTTATTACTATTTCTTTATTGGTATGCTGGCTTCTACTTTCACTAGAAGATATTTTTAAAACGCCTTGTTGTGTAATTCGTGTAGAAAGGTTTTTAAGAAGTAATTGTTTTTCTAGATCCGAGAATGAAAGTGTTGTCACAATATTAAAATACAACTCAACTTTAGAAGAAACTTTATTTACATGCTGCCCACCAGCTCCAGAACTTCGTACTGCCTTAAATTGGAGTTCTTTTAAGATGATTTCTTTATTCATTTTTTAAAGAATCAGAATACGAATACAAATCTTTTTCATTGTAGAGTATGGCATCAATGGCTTCAACTGCTTTTTTTAATCTACTTTCTTTATCGCCCTTTAATAAAAGATAAGGTCTGTGATGTTGGTCTAATGCTTTTTGAAAAGCTTCAAACATTTCTAAACGCTGTTCAGGTCTGTCTCTTAAATCATCTGCCTCCCAAGGAGTATCTATGTAGGTAAGTAGGTATAAATCATAGGTATTTTCTGTAGCAGCTTTTTCAAGTATTGGATCTACAAATCCTCCATAATATGCAGAAGAATATACTTTTGTTTCTAGTAAATCTGTATCACAAATTAAGACTTTATCAGCTCTTTTTGAAAGCCTATTTTCTAAAGCTATTTGTCCAAAAGCAATTGGTAAAATATCTTTTTGCTGGCAAGTTCTTCGTTCTTGATTCCATACTTTTTGTAAGTAGGGTCTAGCGTATTCTTGAACCCAAACAGTATTGTAATGCTTGGCTAATTGAATTGACAGTGTTGTCTTACCAGTGCTTTCTGGCCCAAACAATACTATTTTTACGAGATTAATATTTTCTTGTCTAAGCTCTTTTTCCATGCGAAATATCCAAATATTGCTATAAATGTAAATCCTAAATATTGAAGACTAGTGAATGTAAATCCTTTATAAAAATATAATGGAATAGAAATAATATCTCCAATAATCCAAAAAATCCAATTTTCTATTTTTCTCTTGGCCATCAACCACATCCCAACAAAGAAAATTGCTGTGGTAATGGTGTCTATGTATGCAACCCAGCCTGTCCATTTATCAAATATCGTATAAACAACATACACAAAAACTAGGGTTGATGTAAAGATAACTATTCCAATTTTTTTCTCTTGCAGGCTAGTAATCGATATTGGTGTCATTTCTGTATCGTTTACTTTTTTGGTCCAGATATACCATCCATAGATACTCATTATAAAATAATAACCATTAATCATCATATCTCCGAGTAATTCCCATTTTAGTAATAAATATACAAAAATTGATGTGCTAATCATTCCAGTAGGAAACACCCAAATTTTATTTTGTTTGGAATACCAAACAGACATAAATCCAAAAATAACGGCAGTAATTTCTAGTAATATATCTATCGATGAATAGTCAGTATACTGTCCAAAAAAGAAATCAAAAATGTGGGTCATAATTGCTACGATCAGATTTAACTATTTTTAGATTTATGAGAACATGTTCTTGACATTCAAAAGATGCCTTTATTTCTTTAGTCAAGTAAGGCATTAACTCGTCATAGACACCATATATTTGAGTACTTAAAGGATTCTCTAATAAGGTAAATTTAGAACTTCTTAGTTTTTTGATAAAGCTAATAATGTGTTCTTCAAAATCATTTTGAAGAGGCATTAAAGTTAATTCGACTGATATCAACATTAGCAAGCTATTTGTTTTATTGAGGAATATTCGGTTTTTTTAAAAGTAGCTTCTATCACTACAAATATGTTTCAGCTATTCAAACAATATATAATTAATCAACGTTTTTAATACTATCATATTCGATGAAAGTATTAAAGTACTATTCTTCATAAAGAGTATAGGTAAATATTCACAAAAGCGAAAATAAGAAGTTCTTGGCGAAAACTTGTCTTTTTATCAGAAATTTAGACAGATTTATTACTTTTAAACTTACATACTATTGAAACTTAAAATGCGTATACACAGGTAAATCCTTCGAACTCAAAAAAGTAAATTTTGTGTTTAGAAACATGGCCTTCATATTTGATGATACCGGTTGTTTTTTTATTTGAAAAAGCAAATTCTTCAATATAAATATGATGTAAAAAAAGTAATTTTTTCTTTCCATAAATTTTGTATAAAGATTCTTTAGCACCCCATACAATGGTTAACTTACTTACTAGTGCATCATGATTTGCAATGGTTTTATACTCTTCAAAAGGGGTGAATTTATGAGCAATCTTTACAATTTTATCTCGCTGCTTTTCAATATCAATTCCAACAATATCTTTTTTTGAAATAATAATCGCAGTGAAAGTAAATGAGTGTGTAATTGAAATAAAGTTACCATTTTTTAAGTGGGGCTTGCCAAATTCATCATAGTATACATCAGCATCCACATAATTAGCTTGTTTTAGTAGATGACGAATACTCAAAAAACCCTTGTGGTGCAAAACAGATTTCATAGATGCTAAACGGCTTTGACTATTTTTTGTGAGTTCTATATCAAGAGTTAAATCCTCCAAAGACTCTTGAATCTTCCAGATCAGAACCTTTGTAAAATCATTGACAGTGATGGTCTTGTAAAGTGGCATTTTTTAAAAGATATTATGTAACTTTGTGTTCACAAAAAATTCATAAAAAATATTAATATGAGTAACAAAACAGCTACATATGTACCTTACAAAGTTAAAGATATTTCTTTAGCTTCATGGGGAAGAAAAGAAATAGAATTAGCAGAAGCAGAAATGCCAGGTTTAATGTCTCTAAGAGAAGAGTATAAAGACGAACAACCTTTAGAAGGGGCAAGAATTGCTGGATGCTTGCACATGACTATTCAAACTGCTGTTTTAATTGAAACATTAATAGCTTTAGGAGCAGAAGTTACTTGGAGTTCTTGTAATATTTTTTCAACACAAGATCAAGCTGCGGCTGCGATTGCCGATGCAGGAATTGAGGTATATGCTTGGAAAGGAATGAATGAAGAAGAGTTTGAATGGTGTATAGAGCAGACTTTATTTTTTGGAGAAGATAAAAAACCTTTGAATATGATTTTAGATGATGGAGGAGATTTAACCAATATGGTGTTAGATCACTATCCAGAATTAGTAGCCGGTATTAATGGTTTGTCTGAAGAGACCACTACTGGAGTTCATAGATTATATGATAGAATGAAAGCAGGTACGTTACCTATGCCGGCTATTAATATTAATGACTCCGTTACCAAGTCTAAATTTGATAACAAATACGGTTGTAAAGAATCTGCAGTAGATGCAATTCGAAGGGCTACTGATATTATGTTAGCTGGAAAAAGAGTGGTTGTTTGTGGATATGGAGATGTTGGAAAAGGAACAGCAGCCTCTTTTAAAGGAGCGGGCTCTATCGTAACAGTTACAGAAGTAGATCCTATTTGCGCATTGCAAGCTGCGATGGACGGGTTTGAGGTGAAGCGTTTAGAAACAGTTATGAGTAATGCAGATATTATTATTACTACTACAGGAAACAAAGACATTGTTACTGGAACTCACTTTTCATCATTAAAAGATAAAACAATCGTGTGTAATATTGGTCATTTTGACAATGAGCTAGACATGGCTTGGTTAAATGATAATTATGGCGATACCAAAGTTGAAATTAAACCTCAAGTAGATAAATACACCATTAACGGAAAAGACGTTATTATTTTAGCAGAAGGTCGTTTGGTAAATTTAGGTTGTGCTACTGGGCATCCAAGTTTTGTAATGAGTAACTCATTTACAAACCAAACTTTAGCTCAAATTGAATTGTGGACAAATATAGATGCCTACAAAAATGAAGTGTATATGTTGCCAAAATATTTAGATGAAAAAGTAGCAAAATTACATTTAGCAAAAATTGGAGTTGAGTTGACAGAATTGCGTTCAGACCAAGCAGACTACATAGGTGTAAAACAAGAGGGGCCTTTTAAACCAGAGTATTACAGATACTAAAGCTATAATTATTTTATAAAAAAAACCTCTCAATTCGAGAGGTTTTTTATCTTTAGCATCAAATACAAATTCATGGCACTTTCTAAAAAGATAGGTTTACTTTTTGCTCCCCTTGTATTTCTTATTGTTGTCAACCTGCCTTTTCATTTGGTTTCTGAAACTGGCGATGCTGTGATTGCTGTAGCTATTTGGATGGTTCTTTGGTGGATTACTGAAGCTGTACATATTGCTGTTACGGCACTGCTTCCCCTCATTTTATTTCCGTTGTTAAAGATAATGCCTGCTGCAGATGTAGGCGCCAATTACGGAAGTCCTATTATCTTTTTATTCTTTGGTGGATTTATCTTGGCATTGGCCTTAGAGAAAGTCAACTTACATAAAAGAATTGCATTAACCATTATAAAGATGACAGGAACTACTCCTAATAAGGTAATCTTAGGCTTTATGATTGCGACAGCTTTTATGAGTATGTGGTTCAGTAATACTGCAAGTACTGTTGTTATGCTACCCATTGCTATTTCTGTGATTAAATTGCTCATAGATGATGAAGACGGGTTTACCAAAGGAGACAAGAATTTTGCATTGAGTATCATGTTAGGAATAGCATTCTCAGCGAATGCAGGTGGTATTGCTACGGTGATTGGAACACCTCCAAATTCAGTATTAATTGGTTTGTTAGAAAACGAATATAACATAGAAATATCTTTTTTAAAATGGATGACTATTGGATTACCATTTTCCATTATTATGGTAAGCTTGTGTTATTTGGTGCTGGTTAAAGTAATGTTTCCATGCAATGATATTAAATTCACGACCTCATCAAATGTGATCACAGATGAATTAGTGAAATTGGGAAAAATATCTAAACAAGAAAAAAGAGTCCTTACCATTTTTGCCATTACTGTCACCTTATGGATCACCAGAACATTGATTAATCAAGTTTTTCCTGGATTAAAATTATCAGATACCATTATTAGTTTAGTTGGAGCTATCTCATTGTTTGCGATTCCAATGAATTTCAAAAAAGGTGACTTTGTATTGCATTGGAATGATACTAGTAAATTAGCTTGGGGTATTTTATTGCTGTTTGGTGGAGGTTTAGCCTTGGCAAAAGGAATGGCTTCAAGTGGTTTGGTTGATGTGATTACTGAAAGTATTAAAAATGGGGATTTTAGCCCAATAATTGTAGTGAGTTTACTAATTGTTTTGATGCTGTTTATGACAGAACTCATGAGCAATGTAGCACTGGTTGCTGTATTGGCTCCAGTGGTTGCAGGAATAGCTATTGGTTTAAACATTCCTATTTTAAATGTATTAATACCCGTAACCATGGCCTCTAGTTGTGCCTTTATGCTGCCCATGGCTACACCGCCAAATGCAATCGTATTTGCCAGTGGTTACGTAAGAGTGAGTGAAATGGTACGTGCTGGAGTGCTTTTAAATCTCTTAGCTGTAGGCTTACTTATTTTGTATTACATATTTGTTATTCCATTTATTTTTTAACCCAACCAACCCTCTCTATCTAAACTTCTATACTGTATTGCTTCTGCAATATGTGATGGTAATATATCTTTTGAAGTCTCTAAGTCTGCAATGGTTCTAGAAACTTTAAGTACGCGTTTTAAATGTAAGTAGATTTTTATTTACAAAAATATAAGTATGAAATCATTGGTATGTACAAGGGTTTCTTACACAGATGAACGATCTAAACTCATTCTTTGACACATCTAACTACGAACTTTCTCGTTTTTCTTGGTTTGTCTTTAATATGGTGATCGTGTGAATGATTTATTAGTCTATTATTATATGCATGAGTATGCCATGTATTATTATCGGTTTTTTGTTCGTTTCTTAACCAAAAAGTTAACCCTTCTTTTATTAATTTAAACTTGTTTCCTTGCACCCATCCACTTGGGCGAAAGTTTAATGGATTTGGGTTCATAATAAATTTAAAATCTATGTCTGTAAATCCATAGGCACTCGCAACTTCTTCGTAGACAGGTTGGTATGGTGAAGAATTATGATATTCACTTGTAAATACATTATAAGAAGCATTTCTTTCTCCTAATATCATATCTAAATATTTCTCCCATTCTTCTATTGTTGGTATGCGAAAGTTATTAGGGCAAACTTGATCAGTTTCTTCATATGGGTAATAGTAACCATCCGAAGCAATACCATTCTTTTCTTTAGGGTTTAAATGACAGTTAGTTGTTGTGAATTTCATGTTCTCAGCTAACCATATTGTGCTATCAATCATGATAGTTTGATAGACCTTTCCATCTCTGATATCAATAATTTCTCCTTTCTTATGAATGACTTGACATTTTAGAGATACATTAATAATTAAGGCAAGAATTGTAAAGTATGTACTATGTTTCATTTTATTTAAATTAAGTATAATTTATAGAGTCTTTAAATCTATTTCTGCTGAGTTATTATTTTTATTAAAAATTTATTCTAAAACTCACATTAGGTGTTAAACCTAAAGAATTTGTATTTATTGTTTTAATGAAGTTGTTTTCATCTAAATTATAGTAAGTGTTTAGTATGTTTTTAGTGTCCAATAAATTCCAAATAGATAGACCAATTCTACCTTTGAATTTAAAAGTATAGTTCATGGAGAAATCTACTCTAAAATAGTTCTTCAAATTATTGCTATTAACAGTATTAAAATTTATTGTGCTATTTGTCTCTAATGGATTTGTAGTATTTATACTCGTAAATGGCTTTCCAGTATGCCAATTGCCGGCAATTGCAAAATTAAATTGATTTACCTCTACAGATGTATTTAAAGATAAAGAATGTCTAATGTCTTGATTTGTTGGAAAATAACTATTGTTGTTCAATCCTTCTAAAAAAATAGAATTATTATTAAAATTATAGGTTACCCAAGTTTTTACATTCTTAAATTTATTATGAACTAAAAGTTCTAAACCAGAAGATTTTTGATTACCATTAGTATTCGAAAACTCAAATTGATTTTGAAAACCTTGGCTTCTAGAAGTTACTCCATCAATTCTCTTTAAATAGGTTTCTGCAGTTACAATAAAGTTTTTTTTCTTGTAACGCAACGCAAGAGAAACTTGTTTACTCTTCAAAATGGGTATATTGTCATTATTTGATAGAATCCATCGTTTATTTTCTACACCTAAAAAATCTTGAGGTAAATCTATAATCCGACTTGTAACTTGACTTTTCATTTCTCCTAAAAATTCCAGTTTAAAGTCATTTAAAAAATTATAATTTAAACTAACTCTTGGTTCAAAATTAAATATATCAAACTTTTCAAAATAATTATTTCTAAATCCAATTTTACCAGCAAACTTATTGGCTACTGATTGATAAGCCAATTCATAAAACAAAGAATGAGTTAAAACCACTTCTTTTATAAATCTTTGAAAACTAGGAGAAACTACATCTTCAGCATTTGTGATTCCAGTTTCATTTAATTGATAGCCAAAAGAAAGATCTAAACGATCTAAAAATTGATATTTTCCATGCAACTTTAATCCATTTTCTTGAATTAAATTTTCTTGATTTAAGATTTGATTTCTATTGCCGTTTATTAAATTATTTTCTGTAGAAAATTGAGAATATTTAGAAAAGAAAAGCTGTGCATCAAGTTTTAAATTATTTTGCTTAAAATGATAATCTGTACTAATAGCAAATGTGTTTTGTGATAAATTATTAGGAACTAAAAAAGAATTGGTATTTTGAGTATTGCTATATTTTAGATTATTATTAATGTTTAAAAAATTAACTTGTAATTGATGTTTTTTTGAAAATTTATGGTAAATAGTTGCAGAAATATCATAGAAAAAAAACTTTTCATTTTCTGATGTATTTTGAGCATTATTTGGGTTCAAGTCCGAATCTTGAAAAATTCTATCAAAAAAATTGTTATAAGTAATAGTTCTTAAAACATCTGTATATGCTCTTCTTGCTGAAAATTGCAACTCTGTTTTTTTACTCATAGGAGTAATTAAAAAAGCATCTAAACTAATTAAATCCGTACCAAACCCAACTTTAGTTTCTTTGGTATTAGATTTTTTATTATTCATTTCTATAATACTTGAAACCCCATCGCCATATTTAGAACTTGTGCCATTTTTAAGAAGATTAACTTCTTTTATTAAGTAAGGATTAAAAGGTGAAATTAAACCGAAGAAATGCCCTGTTTGGTACATTTTAATATTGTTCCATAAAAACAAATTCTGATCGTGAGTTCCTCCCCTAATATTAATATCAGAGAGTTTTTTATTTGCATTTAAAACTCCAGGTAATGATTGTATAGATTGTAAAATATCAGGTTCTGCTAAACCAGGTAATATTTTAAATTCATTTGGTCTTATGGTTATTTTTCCTCCTTTTTTTACAGATATTCCTTTTGTAAGAATGTTATTTAAAATAATTTCATCTAGAATTGTGACTTTTTCTGATTCTTCTTTTTTAGAAATGATTATTTGTCCGTCTTTTAAAAGTGTGAATTTTAAATTAGTCTCGATAAATAGTTTTTCCAATAACAACTCAATTCTAAGATTTTTTTTTGGTTTGTCAACCAAAATATTTTCCAAAGCATCATTAGAATAATTAAAAGATACGTTGTGTTTTTTTTCAATAAAATTTAATGCGTCAATCAATAAAATTTTTTTTTCTGTGTTTTGAGAAAAGGAAATTTGTAAACAAAAAAGGAAACATATAAAACTAAACTTCTTTTTAATTTTAATCATTTTTAAATAAAGTTATGCTGTTGTTTTTCTTTTTAATTTTTAGATTAAGTGGTAATGTAATTGATTTTAAAGCTAAGTTTTCATTATCGTGAACAAAAGAACCTGTAAACTTTTCATCAACATTAAAATTTGCTTTTATTTTTATATTGTAATGTCTTTCAAACTCTTTTAAAACATATTCTATAGGTGTGTTTTTAAATGAACTTTTACCACCGTTCCATTTTGGAAGATCTTTTTCGGTATTTCTTGTCTCTATAATTTTATTATCAATTACTAGAAACTTTTCACCAACATTTAGTACCCTTTTTGTATCGTTATAAGTAACTAAAACTCTCCCTTCATAGCAAATGGTTTCAAAATAATTATCCCTAGAAATTACATTGAATTTTGTGCCTAAAACTTTTACTGAAGCATCTTTAGTAGCAACTGTAAATTTTTTACCTTTTTCAACTTCAAAATAGGCTTCACCTTTTAAAGTAATATTTCTCTCCCAATTAAGTCTTTTTATTTGAACACTACTAGAGGCACTAATATAGACTTTTGAATTATCTGGAAGTGTCAAGACTGTTGTTTCTCCTATGAATGTGGATACTTCTTTTTTACTAGTAACATATAATAATGTACTAAAAGCTAAAACAAATATTGCAGCAATTCTTGCAATTAAATTGAAAGATATTACTTTAGTTTTCTTAGTTTTTTTAAGCGGAAGTTTATCTTTTAGCTTTGAAAACTCTAGATCTTCATTAAAATTATATTTTAATTTAGCCTCTTTTAAGTCGTTCGTTAAATCTGTAAGGAATGAAAAGTCTTTTGAGATATTAAAAGCAATTTCTTCCTCTGAAGTTAGCTCGTTGTCTAACCATTTTTTTATTAAATATTCTTTTTTCATGATATTTAATTTAGATTTTAATTTGATAATTTTCTTTGATGGATTTTATAGCTCCATATATTCTTTTTTCAACAGCTTTGGTAGATATGTCAAGTATTTCTGCTATTTCTTTGTGTTTTTTACCATCTATTCTATTAAGTAAAAATGCGACTCTTTGCGCTTCTGTTAAATTTGCAATAGCGCTTTGTATTTTTTCTGAAAACTCATTGGACTCAAAAATAAATTCTGGCGATTCGTAATTTGTATTCTCCTTTTTTAAACTATTGTATTTAAGTTTTACTTTTTGATGATTTATTTCATTTAACACCAAATTAGTAGCGACTCTATACAAGTATGATTTTGCTTTTTCTGGTGGTATTTTTTTGCAATTTTCCCAAAGTTTTATATACGCTTCTTGTACTTTATCTTCTACAGCATATTTTAAGCCAAACTTGTAAGACAAAAAACTTTGAATATTTTTTGCGTGATTATAAAATATTTGTTTATACATATTTTCTCCGCAAACTGATTGTATGACTATATTTTTCAAAAAATATTAAATTTTATTATGTTTATAATATGTAAATTTTGAAAAACCACAAAGAATCTATCTACTAAAACAAATTCTTTATGGTAATTATATAATGTAAATTTTATAATTTAATCACAATCAATTATAAATGTAAAGGACTCAGCCCCAAGTTCTAGATTAAATGCTGCGGTTTCTAGATTTAAATCACAGGTTTTTATATCCCAATCACCTGCAATTTGTGACAATACAGTTGCAGTATCAAAGTTTAAGCGAACAAATGATCCTATTCCATTATCATTATCAGCAGCTAACCATGTACCTTCTTGAGAAGTATTGTTATTGTCTGAAGTATTTTCTGCAGTAAATGTTCCGTCATCTCTAAAAGAAAAGCTGTAATCAGAATAATCTGTGCTACTGTGGTTTGTAATGTTCCATTTACATTGTGTTAAAAAGCTACTTGTATAGTCTCCAGGGCAAACATCATTTTCTTGTTGTGGAGAAACGTTAATATTTACTTCAAAGACTTCATTGTAAATTTGATTGATATAATTAGTTTCTGCTCTTACATATAGTATTTGGGGGTTTGATGTGTTTGTGTAAGGAAATACAATTTCGTTTACGTTGGCTTCTGCATCAGATTGAGTTTCAAAATAGGATAAGTCATAGTCTATCTCATTACAATCTAAATCAATTTCTATAGAGAATGAAGTAATGCCGTCGTTAGGATTTTCATCAGAATCAACAATATTAAAATCTAATTGAAATAAACCAAATACACAGTCAAATAAATTATCAATACCTTCACAACTAATTTCAGTACTCAAAGCATTAACTAGTTCTTGATTGTTATACACAGTAATAGTTTCATCCTCTGAATTAACTAAACTTACTGGATAGTTTAGTTCTATAAAGGAGCCATCGAAACTAGGGCTATTAATAGAACTTAAAAGATCGTTAAGTTCCTCGTCGTTGTTAACAGATTCATTCCTTAATACTTGATTATTGGAATCGTAAATAGAAAATGACAATGGATACACAAAATCGATACACTCTATTGTATCATCTGTTGAGGTCTTACTTAATGTATCAAAAATTATTGAATCAGGAGTAATGTTTTGATCTGAAACTGGGGTTTCTATTGTTTGTTCTTCTTGACAAGATGCAAAAGCAATAAATAAAATAAACAGGGTTTTTTTTAGTAAATTTTTCATAATAAATATATTTTGTTTGTATCTATAACAAACGAAGTTTAAAAAGTCCTACCTTAAAAGTAAAAAAATATATTTTTTAACCCAACCAACCCTCTCTATCTAAACTTCTATACTGTATTGCTTCTGCAATATGTGATGGTAATATATCTTTTGAAGTCTCTAAGTCTGCAATGGTTCTAGAAACTTTTAAGATTCTGTCGTAGGCTCTAGCTGATAGATTTAATCTTTCCATGGCAGTTTTTAGGAGGCTCATGCTTTCAGAAGAAAGTTTACAGAACGCTCGTATTTGTTTTACATTCATCTGTGCATTGTAATGAGCCTTTTCAAAGTCTTTAAAACGTTCTGTTTGCAATTCTCTAGCGTTGGTTACTCTTTTTCTTATGGCTGCACTAGATTCTCCTTTTCGTTCGTCTGAAAGTTTTTCAAAGGGTACTGGAGTTACTTCTATATGTATGTCTATTCTATCTAATAACGGACCTGAAATTCTTCCCAAATAACGTTGCATTTCCTGTGGTGAACTTGCCAATGGATTGTTTCCATCATTAAAAAAACCTGACGGACTGGGATTCATACTAGCCACCAACATAAAACTACTAGGGTAGGTAACCGTAAACCTTGCTCTAGAAATGGTGACTTCTCTGTCTTCTAAGGGTTGTCGCATAACCTCTAATACGGTACGTTTAAACTCAGGTAATTCATCTAAAAACAAGACCCCATTATGCGATAATGATATTTCTCCTGGCTGCGGATACTGTCCACCACCAACCAAAGCAACATCAGATATAGTATGGTGAGGCGAACGAAAAGGGCGTTCGCATAACAAGCCATGATCTTTTGTTTTACCAACCACAGAATGAATCTTGGTAGTTTCTAGAGCCTCTTGTAAAGTCATAGGTGGTAAGATAGAAGGGAGCCTTTTTGCCAACATGGTTTTTCCAGACCCTGGTGGGCCAATCAAAATAATATTATGACCGCCAGCAGCGGCAATTTCCATACAACGTTTTATTGATTCTTGTCCCTTTACATCAGAAAAATCAAATTCTGGAAAATCAATATTTCTATAAAACTCAGCTTTGACATCTACCTTGGTAGGTTCTATACTTTTTTTACCATTAAAATGATCAATTACCTCCATAATATTCTCTACACCCAATACTTCTATACCTTCTACAATGGCTGCTTCTTTGGCATTTTTTTTAGGAATGATAAAATGCAAGAACCCTTCTTCTTTTGCTTTTATAGCAATAGGTAAAGCACCTTTGATAGGCTGTACGCTTCCATCTAGAGAAAGCTCGCCCATCATCATATAGTTCTCAATATTTTTAAAGGTTATTTGCTTGGACGCAGCCAGAATACCCATGGCTAATGTTAAATCATAGGCAGCCCCTTCTTTTCGTAAATCGGCAGGCGCCATATTAATAGTGATTTTTTTTCCGGGAAGTTTAAATCCATTATTATTCAATGCTGCAGAAATTCTGTAAGAACTTTCTCTAACCGCATTGTCTGGCAAGCCTACCAAATGATACCCAATTCCTTTATCTATATTTACTTCAACCGTAATGGTAGTGGCCTCAATGCCGAAGACGGCTGACCCATATACTTTTTCTAGCATGTTTTTTTCTTAAAAGTAAAAAATAATATGGAATAAAAAAATAGAATATCTCAATTTAGCCATTAATATCAGAGAATTATACTCTTTTATGTTGTCAAATTCTATATATAAATCGTGAGAGATTACCTCAAAAAAAATGCGAATTAATGTATATTGCAGTTGTATCTAAAGGTGAAGATTATGGAAGACAATAAATTATTAAATTATAGTAAGAAGGTGTTAGAAAATATGCCAAATGACTGGTTGTGTCTCACCACTCATCGACTAGATATGTATGATGAAACATTGGCAAAAACTCAATTTTTAGAGCAGTTTGAAGCGTTGTTTAATGCGAATAACTATGAGTCTTCTGCATTACATGACCTACCTACTGCTTATGATTATATTAGACTAGGACATCCATTATCTTGTCTATTAGAATGGGTTCTTGCAAGTTTACATAAGCTCCCTTCAGATAATGTGATCAGTTTTTCATCGAAGACCATTCCTATTTTAGCCATCTTAAGAAAAAATTTATTAGCACAAAAAAATACTCAAATCATTTATAAAGATGAAATACCTTCTTTTTTTGATGCCGATGTATTACAGCGTGTATATGGGTACCAATTTGACTTAAAAAAAGTTGATAAACTAACTGCCAACTCTAAATTTAACGGGAGTACTATTTTTATTTCACAACAAGAAGACCTTAGTCAGGTAGATCTCACTTCATCAATTGACTTTTTTGTTCATATGCATTCTCAGTTAGGAAGTATCTTATACATCAATGGAGAACAAAATAAAAGCTATATCTCAGAAATTCAGCATGTAAGAAGAAGAGAGACAATTGCAATGACTCCTGCCAATTCTTATCTAGCTTTAAAAAATATCACAGAAAAACCTTCTGTAGAGGAGAACAGTCATGCCATAGCATCAAATAAAAACTATGTCTTAGAGACCATCAAAGAAATAACGGGTACAAGTATAGAGCCACTTGTTGCATCAAGCGGATTGTCTATGCAGTATGCCATTGTTATGGGCCTTATTCATGACGCCATAGAAAATCATCCTGGAAAGGCGATTAAAATTATTGTTCCACCAAATTGTTATGGAGGTACAAATGACCAAGCAAGGAGAATTGCTGCTTGTATTGCTTCAGTAGAGGTTGTTGATTTATTAGTAGATGACGGCAATAGTATGGTGCAGAGTATTGATCAAATTTTAGCTACAATAGCAGCTGAAGATTCCATTCCTTATATCATTGCAGAGATTCCTACCAATCCACGGGTAGAAGTTCCAGATCTTAAGAAATTACAAACTGTTTTATCTAAAGAGCGAACCACAACAAGCGGAGAAATCGCAATTGATCCAGTGTTTGTTTTAGACCAAACATTTTGCCCTAATGTGCACTTTTTAGGAGAAGATAGAATCCTTTCTTCTGTGAGAACTATAGCGTATGTGAGTGGGTCTAAATTTCCAAGTGGCGGGAAATGCACTGCTGGATATTGTGTTGTCAATAAAAAGTCTGAGGATTTAATGGCAACAATAGCATTGCACTTAAAGATATGCGATAATGAGGCGACTGCTCTTCAGATGGAAATTTTGTCTAAACAGTTGCCAACAATGAATCAAAGAATACAAGATGCTTACAAGAATACGCTAGAATTTGTAAACTTCGTTAAAAGGACTTTACCAGCTGCAAAAATAAATTTTGTATCATCAGCACTAGCATCACAAGAATTTACGCCATCTGTTTTTTCATTAGATCTTCCTACGAAAGGAACAACAGAACAAGAAAGAGAGACAACCAAGAGAAGGTTAAACCATCAATTAATTGATGCAATGATTACAGCCATCCCAGACCAAAGTAAGTTTTGTGTTAGCTATGGGCAGCTAAAAGGGTGTTATTGGACCATTCCAGCAACATCAACCCAAGGAACTACCAAAGAGGGCGATAAAGATTATATTGTTCGAGTTGCACTCTCACCTATGATGGATCTTGAACTCCATAAAAAAGTTTTTTTAAATTTCGTTTCTAATTTTTATTAGTCAGTTCTTAAAATAGAACGTGCGTAAACTTCTTTTAAGATTGTTTTTATTTAGTACCATAATTCTAAATTTTCAATCTAATTAGAGGAGGTGTTACTACTTTTTTTTATAATTGAATATTTATACTCATATAAGAGAGATAATTTTCAATATATTTGATTGGTAATAAAAAGTTTTCTTTAAATTAAAAAATTAGGAAACCAACATCTATTAAGAATGTTATTGCATATGTAATTGGAGTAAATTATAAAATTTGCTTTACTGATTGTATTTATCCTATTAACACAAATAAGACTTCTTTTAATATGGAGTAAGCTCTTAATTTTATTGAACAGAATATTCGAACTATAATAACTTAAATTAAAAAAAATGAAAACAAAAAATTTCTTTCTAGGTATCATACCTGCTCTTTTACTAGTCACAGTTTCCTGTGAGAATATGAATAAATTATCGGAATCAGATGTAGATCCATTTTTGGAATCGTTTTTCGATTCTCAGATTGGGGGACAAGCTACAGTTGAGACATATAATAATACCCTGAGTAATGACCTTGTTGAATGGTCTAATGCTACGTGGAATAAGGCACCTAGTGCTTATGATAAAGCAGCTACTGATGCAGCGTGGTTTTATGAGGATTCGATTACCTACAAGGTTCATGATATTATGATGGTAGGTTCGGATGCAAGTGTAATGGGATCAGCTACATGGTACGTTGCAGGGTTGGAGACATTTGGTCAGAGGTTTTCTGGTATCATGGGTATGGAAAATGGAAAAATGGTTTGGAAGCGATTCATGGGAGTTTGGACAAACACGCTTGCAAAGGATTTTTTATGGCCTAGCACAGAGGCAAAAGGTGTAAATTCAGCTTACAATAAGATGCGCACCCACATGATGGAGTTAAGTAATGAGAAAGCATTGGTTATTAGTGATTCATTGGTAATAAAAGACCCAAATTGGGCAACAGCTCACCTAGGTCAACTTCATTACTATTGGTTAGGGAAAGAAGAGGCAAAGTTAAAGGAGGTCTACGATATCGCCATGAGTAAACTTGAAGGTGCTAGTATAGCAGAGCAATACATCATAAAATCTTACAATCCGGCGAAGGGCGCAGATACCCGAGGCAATCAGCGTATGGCATTATTACATGCGCCGAATGATCCAATGATTCGTACATGGTATGCCTGGGGTGAAAAGGATTTTGATACTGCAATAGACATACTGCAAAAAGGTCTAGACCGTATGCCTGATAATACAGGACTCAATAATATGATTGCTTATAAGTACATGTACAATGGTGATATGGATAAAGCGGAAAAGCATTTTAAATTAAATACCATGTCAAATCCAACTATGGCAAATGGACACGATTCTTATGGTGACTTTTTACTGGAGAAAGGAGATAAGGCAGGGGCTAAAGCCTCTTTTATGAAAGCATTCGAGTTGGACAGCGACTTCACAACTTCAAAAGAAAAAGCCGATAAGATTCAATAACAAGTGATTTTAATTAAATATAACACAATTTAAAGTGGTGATTTTATCACCACTTTTTTTATTTTATAACAAAGTGAACATATTTAAAACCACAGCTTTTAACCAAAAAAACTAGATTTGTACTTACTAAGTTCTGTGCTAGTGAACACATCTACTAATAAACTAGAACGTTACGCCGAATTCCTACTCGCATTAATATTTCCAAACAACGAGCGTGTCACTATTTTTTGGTAGGTATCTAGTTCTTTACTAGACGGCCTTTTGCTGGCTAAAATTTCTTGTATCTTTTTTAAGGCATACTGCTGTATGGTAAGCAAAGGCAACACAATGTCTTCTCGTGCTTCTATAGAGGCTTTGCCGTCTGGATAGTTTTCCATGAGTTCTGTATGGTCTGCTATTTTTAGCAATAAGCGTTTGGTTGTTTTGTACTCATCGTAAATAAGTTTCCAAAATTCACCAAATTCTTCGTCATCTGCCATGTAGGCGGTGAGTTCAAAAAAGGATTTTGTTAAACTCATGACGCTATTTTCTAACAATGTTTTTAGAAAGTCTGAGTTGTTGTAAAAGTCAATAAGCTGGTCAAATTCTCCCTTGTCTTCGTATTTTTTTAAGGCAGTTCCTACCCCAAAAAAACCGGGAACATTTTGTTTTAACTGGCTCCAGCTCCCCACAAACGGTATGGCTCTCAAATCTGAGAAATCTAAGGTATCAGATTGTGAACGCTTGCTTGGTCTACTACCAATATTGGTTTTTGCATAGTATTGCAAGGTGCTCATTTTTTCTAAATAAGGTAAAAACTTCTCGTGGTTTTTAAAGGCCACATAGGTTTCATAACTAGTAGTTGCCATGTCATTCATAATCACACGATGGGCATCACTTAGTTGATCTTTTTGAAACACCTCGTTTTTAATCCCAGAACTTAATAACTGTTCTAGATTAAATTGAGAAGAATTTAAGGTTCCAAAATTAGAACTTATGGTTTGTCCTTGTATGGTAAGTTGTATTTCTTTGTCTTCTATGGTAGGACCTAAAGAGGCATAAAACTGATGTGTTTTTCCTCCTCCACGAGCTGGTGGTCCACCACGTCCATCAAAGAAAATAACCTCAATACCAAATTCTCTAGAAATTGTGGTAAGTGCTTCTTTGGCTTTAAAAATAGACCAATTAGCCATTAAATAACCTCCATCTTTAGTGCCATCTGAAAATCCTAGCATTACGGTTTGCTTGTCTTTTCGTTGGCTTACATGCTTTCTATACGAGGGGTTAGCATACAATGTTCTCATTACCGATTCTGCATTATGCAAATCGTCTACGGTTTCAAAAAGAGGAATCACATCTACCGGAAGTGTTTCGCCAAAACCAGATAGGTTTAGCATCGCAAATGTTTGCATCACATTTAAGGCAGTTTGGTTGTTGCTAATAATATATCTATTGGCACCACGTTTTCCATTTCTATAATGTATTTCTTTAATGGCCTGAATAGATTTTAGTGTTTTTACCAACATATCATCCGAAAATAGATTCGGATCTATGTCTCCCTTAATTTCAGAGAGTACTGTCACTTGTTTAGCTTCAGACAATGCTAAATAGTTGGATGGAAACTTAGTGTCTTTAGTGTCTAATAACTCTTCTACCATCTTGGTAAAGGCATTATGATGTACTCTGCTGTCTTGTCTAATGTCTAAGGTTGCAAAATGAAAGCCGAAAATAGAAACCTTGTGTATTAAATCATCTAATTCTTCAATGAACAACGATTTGTGTTCTTCAGTTAAAATTACACGAGCTTTCATTAACTCTTCTAGAAGAATTTTTGATGAAAAATTGACAACCTTATAGCTTTTTGTAATGTGCTTGTTCAATCTTTTTTCTATGCGTATTAAAATCTCTTCAATCCCTTTAAAGGTAAGTCTTCTTCGAAGTTTTCTAATGTCTTTATGATAGTTTTTAAGAATGGTCTGGCGCAATCTTTCGGCTACCTTCAGGGTGATTTCTGTGGTAACAAAAGGATTTCCATCTCTGTCACCTCCTGGCCAAAAACCAAGATCTATAATTTCATTATTTAGCACTTCACCATCATAAATATGTTGCTGCACAAAATTGTAAATAGTACTTACAGAATGGTATAAAACATGTTCTAGATACCAAATTAAACTAACCGCTTCATCATATGGTGTTGGCTTTTGTTTTTTGAAAAATGGTGTTTTTCCTAGCTGAGCTAGTAAACTTTTTATGAGTAGTAAATCGTTTTGCTGAATAGCCTTATCTAGGTCTGTAATAATTCCCAGAACATTGCCAGGATAGAATTGCGTTGGATGTGCTGTAAGTACAATTCGCACTTTAAATTCTTTAAGGTATTGCTGTAATTCTTCTTTTTTGTTTTGAGAGAAGGCAGCTTCTTTAGAACTGGTTAAGGTTCCTATACCATCCATATTATTTACAATCGGAAATTCTGCATCTTCTATAGCATCAAATAATACAATCTGACGCTCTATATACTGTATAAAACGAAAAAGTAGCTGTACTTTTTCTTCTTCAGTTGGGTTCTCTTGGTATTTTTTAAAAAAATAATCTACAATTTGAGTTGGGTTTTCTCCAAGTGAGAACCCCTTTTTACACACCTCATGAAATAGCGGGAGTAAGACCCCTGTATTGCTAATAGAATCAAAAGGTAAGGTCATAAATACACTGTTGTATATCTGGTATTTTGAGACTACATTTTCGTTGAATTTGGAAAGATTTAAAGCGGATGCCATATAGAAAAAAATTGATATGTGAAATTACAAAAAACTCAATCTAGTACTAGGATTCTATAGATTTATCTACGAAAACGATGTAAAAATAAGCTGTTATTTTTGGTTGGGGAGCCTGCGATTCATAGAATAACCAAAAAGGAGACCGCCTAACATCCAAAAAGGAAAAGCGATGAGTATCTTTTTTAGAGTGATCACTTCTCCTTTTAAATAGGGAAAAACAAACGTCATGATGATAAACATTCCAAATCCACACGGTAGCCCTGTTTTCAGAATCTGTAAACGCTTATTAGTCATTATTAAAGTTTATTATTCCTTTTTGAAGCCAAGTGAGATAAGTGTCTTTATCTGTGTATTGTTCAGCATGATTTAAGATTTCTAAATCTGCTGTCATCAATACATAATAGGGTTGGGAAGCCGTTTGAAAATTTACTGTTTGAAAAGTGGCCCATTTATCACCAACAGTTTCTATATCCTTAAGTTTTCCGTTGGCTCGTTTAAATTTAAATTGTGCTGCTGTTGGCAATTCTTTTCGGTCATCAACATACAGAGAAATTAAAATATAGTCGTCTTTTAATAGTGTGTAAATAGCCGGGTCACTCCATACATTTTCTTCAACTTTTCTACAGTTTACACAGGCCCATCCTGTAAAATCTAATAAGATAGGTTTGTTCGCTGCTTTTGCAGCTGCCAAGCCTTCTTCAAAACCTTTGTAGCAATTTAAGCCAAGAGGACAGTCGTTTTCTTGCTCATAAATACTGTAAAATTGTGGAGGTGGAAATCCGCTTAACAAGCTTAAATTCCAAGTGGGAGTTTTAAAAGTTCCTGGAATAAGATAGACAACAAATGCAAGTACTAAAATACCAAAAGAGATGCTAGAGAACGATAGTTTTTTATCGGTACCATCATGCGGAAATCGTATTTTTTTTAAGATATAAAGTGCCAATCCTATAAAAATAACAATCCATATTCCAACAAATACCTCACGTTTTAAGAAATCCCAATGCCCTACTAAATCGGCATTAGACAAGAATTTAAATGCAAAGGCTAATTCTAAAAAACCAAGAATAACCTTCGTTGTGTTTAACCATCCGCCAGAACTTGGCAATGATTTTAACCAATTAGGAAATAAGGCAAATAAGGCAAAAGGCAGTGCTAAGGCCAATCCAAAACCTGTCATACCAGCACTCAATTGCATCGCTCCGCCATCAGAAGTTAACGAGCCTGCTAATAAAGATCCTAAAATAGGACCGGTGCAGGAGAAAGAAATAATAGCTAAAGTAAGCGCCATAAAGAAAATCCCTACCATGCCACCAACATTAGAAGCAGTATCCATTTTATCTCCCCAAGAACTTGGTAATGTTACCTCGTAGTATCCAAAGAAAGAAAACGCAAAGAATACTAGGATGGCAAAGAAGAATATATTTAACCAAATATTGGTAGAAATGGTGTTTAAAATTTCTGGGTCTAAGCTGTCTAAAAAGTGAAAAGGTAGACTCAGTAAAATATAGATGAGCACAATAAAAAATCCATATAAAATGGCATTGCTAATTCCTTTTGCTTTGCTTTGAGATTGTTTGGTAAAAAAGGAAACAGTTAAAGGAATCATTGGAAACACACATGGTGTTAGTAAGGCTAGTAAGCCACCAATTAAACCCAATAAAAAAATAGTGAACAGACTTTCGTTTTCTTGGGTGTTTCCGTCTGCATCAGTTTTTAAAAGCTCCTTGTTCTTTAAATCAAGTTTTAGTTGCTTGGAGAGTACGATGCTTTTTTCATCTAACTCAACTAGCTCATCTGAGATAGTCTTTCCGTCTAAAGAAAAGCTAAAGTCTTCTTCTATTTGAATACACACCTCTTTACATACTTGTGCAAAGAAGTTTAATTTTACACTGGTAATGTCTTTATTTGTGAGTTTTATACGTTGCGTAATTAGTGCTTTTTCTTTAAAGAAAATCTCTTCTTTTTTCCAAGTATCACTATATTCTTTATAGGTTTTGCTCTCTTTTGCTTTGCCAACTAACTCAAAACCTTTAGTGTCTTTAGAAGCCAAAATTTCTATAGGCAATGAAGCATTATCTGGATTGTACTGAGAGTACATATGCCACTGATCTAGGATTTTAGCGGTAAATATTAAATTGTATTCTGTGTCAGATATTTTTTCTACAGTGGTGCTAATAATAGCTGGATTATTTTCTGTTTGAGCATGGGCAACCAATGCAAAAAATAACAGAAGAAGTGTGCCTAATTTTTTCATGATATAAACGATATTTTTAATCGATTTTTGGTTGTTTTATTTACTGTAAACCGACGATCTTGTCTGAGGCCAATAACCCAAATAATAGTGTCTTTCGCATCGCAAAGCAACCAGATTTTTTCTTTGTCTAGTAACGACAATTTCTTGTCTTTAAAAAGTTGACTTATTTTTTTGCTACCCGTCATTCCAATTGGGTTTATGGCATCGCCATGATGCCATTTTTTCAAAGATAAGGGATAACTTACCAAGTCTTTATTAATAATGATTTGATGCTTATTTTCAGGAATACCATCAGATGTTTCTTGAATAGTTAAGTTAATTGGATGTGAAATTTCAGTGCTAGTTTCTTTGATTAGAAAAGGTCCCTTTTCTGTTATATTTTTGGTGTTAGTTGTTAAAATCAGAAAGTTTCTGTCTTTTAGTAACCGATGTGTTTTTGAAAACACCTGCTTACCTGCTTGCCCAGAAATTAAATCAACAACATCATTCCAAGCAGTAAAACCATAGGTGTGTAAGAGCTGATACAAATAGGCTTTTTTATTTGAGAGTTCGGTTAGTTTTTTGCAATTTAATTTTAGTAAATCGTTCTCGTATGTGACAACTTTTTCTGAAATATTTTTTGTGGCATCACTAATTATAGACTGACTTTCATTTAAATATTCTAAGGTATTTTGAAAGCTTTCCAAGACATGAGGATTTATTTCCTGCAAAGTTGGAATCACTTTATGACGCACTTTGTTTCTAATATATTTTATACGTGCATTTGATTTATCTTCTCTCCACACAATTTCATTTTTAATAGCAAATAGGGTAATGTCATCTCTAGAAAAAGCTAACAGAGGCCTCACAGCTTTATTATTGATAGGTGGAATTCCCGTAAAACCCTCCAAACCACTTCCTCTTGTTAGATTAATAATAAAAGTTTCTAAATTATCATTAGTATTGTGTGCTGTTAAAACGTAGTCATATTGCTTGTTTTCTAGTAACTCATAAAACCAAGCATAACGAAGATCTCTCGCGGCTACCTGAATAGAAACCTTATTTTCTTTGGCATATTTTTCTGTTTCAAAAGAGGTGGTGTAAACAGGTATTTGTAAATTTTTTGCTAGATTTTTTACATAAGCTTCATCATCATCACTTTCGTGTCCGCGGAGGTTAAAATTACAATGACATAAAGAAAAATTGAGGTTTAATTGATGACATAAATGCACTAAAACAACACTGTCTATACCTCCAGAAACAGCAATAAGAAGTCTGCCATCCTCCAGGAAAGGAAAGTTTTGATGAAGATGATGTTTAAATTTTTTGAGCATTTAGGATACAAAAATATGGAAATTAAAGTTGAGAACTTATCCAGTTTACAACATCTTCAAGCATTTCCTCTTTGCACAAATCGTTTTGTAATTCATGGTACCCATTTTCATACAGTTTTAGAGTTGCTTGATCAGAATTATTGGCAAATTTCTTTGTTCCTTTATAATCGATAATTTTATCACCTGTTCCATGTAGTAATAATATGGGGATTTTCAGTTTAGGTGCGTTTTCAATAGCCCATATTCCAGAATCAATAAAAGTTAAAGAGAAGTTAGGGCTAATCTTAGCATGTATTAAAGGATCATTTATATACGCATCAACTTCTATTTTCTCTCTTGAGATATCAGTTGGGTTTATCTCATTTCCCATTGTTATAGACGGTGCTAGTTTTTGCAATAACTTTCCAATAACTAATTTAATCTTTGGTGGCTCAAAAGCCAATTTTAAAAAAGGACTTGTGGCAATAATTCCTTGTAAAGTAGTTGTTTTTTTAAGAGCATAATTAATCACAGCATTTCCACCCATAGAATGGCCATATAAGAAAACTGGTATGTTAGGAAAAAGTTCCTTTGCTTTTTCTATGGTCATAGAAATGCTTTCTAAAACAGCATCAAAGCTTGGGTTGTGACCACGTTTTCCAGTTGTTTTTCCATGTCCAAAATGATCAAAAGCAACAACAGAAAAATCATTGTCATTTAATCTTTTGGCCACATGTTTGTAGCGTTCTGAGTGTTCGCCCATTCCATGCGCCAAAACTACAACAGCTTTTGTGTTTTTTGCTTTCCAACATTGACCATAAAAAGTAGTTTTGTAAATATGAAAATTAAATTCTTTATGAGTCATCATTAGTTTTTTTTAGCCAAACTCTTATACTTTTTCGAAGCGATTCTTCGGGCCTTGGTAAAGGAATAGTTTTGCCAAATTGCTTACTTCTCTTAAATTTAGAAAAGGTAATTTTTAACTGTTTCCATTCTTCAGGATACATTTTTAAAAATGTGTTAAATAAGAGTTGTTCGGTTGGCTTTTCAGTAAGACTTTTATATACAGCCTCAAGTTTTTCTTCTTGATGTGGAATCATAGTTCGTTAGAATTTGTTAAGACAAATTGCATCGCTTTTGCCTTCAATAAGCACTCTTCGTATTCTTTTTCTGGTGTAGATTTTGCTGTGATAGCACTTCCTACTGAAAATGAAAGATACTTTTTTTCTGAATCATACAAAATACTTCTAATAACCACGTTAAAATCGAAATCGCCCATGGGTGTAAAATATCCCACTGTTCCAGAATACAACCCGCGTTTGGTTTCTTCTAAGGTTTCAATAATTTTCATAGCCGATATTTTTGGAGCCCCTGTCATACTTCCCATAGGAAATGTGTCTTTGATTACATCTATAATATGCACTTCGTCTTTTAATTCAGATACCACTGTAGAAATCATTTGATGTACTTGTTTAAATGAAGACACCTTGCATAATTCTTCTACCTTAACACTTCCTTTTTTTGCCGATTTTGACAAATCATTCCGAATCAAATCAACAATCATAATATTTTCTGATCGTTCTTTGATATCTTTTGATAAGGCTGTGGCAGTTTTTTGATCTTCTTGAAGATCAACCAAACGTTTAGCAGTACCCTTAATAGGTTGTGAAATAATTTTAGCACCTTCTTTCTTTAGATATCTTTCTGGTGATGCACACAATAAATACTGGCTGTCTATCTTTAAAAAGGTGGCAAAAGGGGCTTCAGAAATAGTATTTAAATCTTCATAAATATCTAAAGGATTAATGCGGGTGTTTTCTGCATAAAATTCTTGACAGAAATTGGCTTCATAAATATCGCCTTTGTGAATATGCTCTAAAATTTCACCTACTTTAAAAAGGTAGTCTTGTTTCTGAATTCTTGGTTTAATAACAATGTTTCCACCATTTTCTAAACGAGTGCTAGCAGTATTATTTTGTTTTATTTCTTGAGTACAAATAGCTTCAAAGTCTGTGTCAATTTCATCACTTACCATTGTTAGGTATTGAAACTCAATGCTATCATTTTTAACGAATAAAATTTTTTGGGGCTGAAAGAAAAATAGTTCTGCAAACCCTAAACCATCACTATTTGTTGATGTCAAATTTTCAGTGGCATTTTTTACATCATAACTAAGGTAGCCAAATAAATAATCTTGTGTGATAGATTGGTATTCTTTTAATTTCTCAAACGCATTCACAACATCTGTTTGAATACTTGTAAACTCATCAACAGCAAGAATGCTATGAAAAGAAGTGTACCCTTGGTTGTGGTTGTTAGAATCTAACCAAACCGCAGTTTCATACTGCTGCGCCCATCGCAATAATTTCTCATTGAGGTTAGAAATAGACTTAATTGAATACGTACGAATTGTTCTTTGCATTTCTGGTGCAAAAATACAAACTGATTTTTGCTGTGTTATTAAAAAATAATGACCGGAAATTAATTCCGATCATTATGTATGTTAAATAAGTTTTATGCATTTAATGGTTTTCCATCCCAAGCACCTTTTGCCGCTTCTTTAATGGCTTCAGAATAGGTTGGATGACCGTGGCAAATTCTTGCCAAGTCTTCTGCAGAAGCTCTATATTCCATAGCAACAGCAGCCTCCATAATTAAATCTGCCGCTCTTGCGCCTACAATATGAACTCCTAAAACTTCGTCTGTTTCTTTAGCTGCCAATACTTTTACAAACCCGTCTAAATCTCCACTTGCTCTAGATCTTCCTAGGGCTCTCATAGAAAATTTTCCTACTTTGTAATCTACACCAGCTTCTTTTAATTCTTGTTCTGTTTTTCCAACAGCACCAACTTCTGGCCATGTATATACAATACCAGGAATTAAATTGTAATCTATATGTGGTTTTTGTCCTGCAATCATTTCTACCACAACTACTCCTTCTTCTTCTGCTTTGTGAGCAAGCATCATTCCTTTCACAACATCTCCAATAGCATAGATGTTAGAGACATTTGTTTGCAGATGATCATTAATAGCGACCTGACCTTTTTCATTTACTTTGATGCCAACATTTTCTAATTCTAGCCCAGCTGTATAGGCACTTCTACCCACAGAAACTAAACAATAATCTCCTTTAAAGACTACTTCATCACCTTTTTTATTGGTTGCTTTTACAGTAACTTCATTCCCATTTCTTTCCACAGCTTTTACACCATGGCTGGTAAAAAATTTAACCCCTTGCTTTTTTAGTACTTTTTGAAGTTCTTTAGAAACATCAGTATCCATAGCAGGAACAATCTTATCCATATATTCAATAACACTTACTTCTGCACCTAAACGTTTGTAAACAGAACCTAATTCTAAACCAATAACACCACCACCAATAACTACTAAGTGTTTTGGTATTTCTGGAAGTTTTAAAGCTTCTGTAGAAGTAATAATACGTTCTTTGTCTAAAGAAATAAAAGGTAAGTTAGCAGGTTTTGAGCCAGTTGCTATGATAATATTGGTTCCTTCAATAGTTTCATCAGAACCGTCTTTTTTTGTAATTTTCACATGTGTTGCATCTACAAAAGACCCCATTCCTTCAAAAACATCAATATTATTTTTGTCCATTAGGTAAGTAATTCCTCCTGTAGTTTGTTCTACAATACCTGCCTTGCGCTCAATCATTTTTCCAAAATCAATTTTTGGAGGATTGATCAAGATTCCATGTTCTTCAAAATGCTTTACAGCATCGTAGTAATGATGTGAAGAATCTAACAATGCTTTAGATGGAATACACCCAACATTTAAACAGGTTCCACCCATGGTTGCATACTTTTCTATAATAGCAGCCTTTAAGCCTAATTGAGAGGCTCTAACTGCAGCAATATATCCTCCAGGACCTGAACCAATAACGATGACGTCGTACTTCATTTTAATTGAATTTATAATGATACAAAAGTACTCATTATTCTTAAAATTTTAATAGAATTAACATCTTAAAACTGTAAATATAACTTGAGGTAAAAATTGTAAAATAAATAAGATTATTTTTGTGAATCATACAGAACAAAATCAACTATTTGAAGCAACATGTTTTTATCATAGGTTCCGTTTGGGTAGAACCAAATTCATCAGCAGCTGGCAGTAGGATGCTTCAGTTAATTCAATCTTTTTTATCACAAGATTGGCAGGTTACTTTTGGAACGGTTTCACAAAAGAACCCAAACTCTATAGATTTAACAAACTATGGAGTAACAGAAGTTTCTTTAGCATTAAATAACTCTAGTTTTGATGAGTATATGCTAAATTTAAATCCAACAATTGTTATTTTTGATAGATTCATTACCGAAGAACAATTTGGTTGGCGAGTTGCAGAAACCTGCCCAAATACACTTCGCGTATTAGATACTGAAGATTTACATTGTTTGCGTAAAACTAGACAAGAAGCTATTAAAAATGAGATTGAATTTACCAATGATATGCTCTTAAATTCTGAAATTGCCAAACGAGAAATTGCCGCAATTTATCGCTGTGATATTTCTTTAATCATCTCAACATTTGAAATGAAGTTCTTGCAAGAAGTATTCAAAGTTGATGAGAGTTTGGTTTATCATTTGCCCTTTTTTCTAAATAAAATAAAGAAAAATCATTCTTGGAAACTATTTCATAACCGACATCATTTTGTATCTATTGGCAATTTTCTTCACGCACCAAATGTAGACGCAACCATGCAGTTAAAAAAATACAGTTGGAAATTAATTCGAGAGAAAATTCCATCAGCAGAATTACATATATATGGCGCGTATCCAACGCAACAAGTTTTGCAATTTAATAACAAACAAGAAGGTTTTTATGTTCATGGTTTTGTAGAAGATGCTGCGGAGGTTCTTGAAAACAGTAGAGTTTTGCTAGCTCCTTTGCGTTTTGGCGCAGGAATTAAAGGGAAGCTTACCAGCGCTATGCAATGCGGAACACCCTCTGTAACAACCAGTATTGGAGCGGAAGGAATGTGTGGTCAGCTACCTTGGAATGGTTTTATAGAAGATCAGGTCGAAGATTTTGTAGATAAAGCAGTAGCGTTGTACACCAATGAAAAACTATGGAATCAGGCGCAGCAACACGGAATAGAAATCATAAATACCATGTATGATAAAGAGCTGTTAGAAAATAAATTTTTAAAGTTGATTCAACAGGTTTCTCTTAATTTAAAACAACATAGAAATAACAATTTTACAGGTAAAATGTTGTTGCATCATTCTTTACAGAGTAAAAAATACATGAGCAAATGGATTCAAGAAAAAAATAAAAATTAATACCTTACAACAATCCTGCTCTTTTTAACAGTGCCTCTGGTTTTGGCTCTTGACCTCTGAAGCGTTTGTATAAAACCATGGGCTTTTCAGTTCCTCCTTTGCTCAACACATGTTCTTTAAATTTGGCAGCAACTTCTTTATTAAAAATTCCTTTTTCTTTAAAATATGCAAAAGCATCAGCATCTAATACTTCTGCCCATTTATAAGAATAATAGCCAGCAGAATAGCCACCTTGAAAAATATGAGAAAATGAAGGACTCATACAATTTTCTTCAACATCAGGATATAAACGGGTTTCTGATAACAGAGCTTTTTCAAATTCTTTTACAGAAGTAATTTTTTCTGGACTAGCACTTGCATGCCATGCCATATCTAACAATCCAAAGCTCAACTGTCGAAGTGTTTGCATGCCTTCATGAAAACTAGCAGATTCTTTAATTTTTTCTACATACTCCATCGGAATAATTTCACCAGTTTGGTAGTGCTTGGCAAATAATTCTAAGGCTTCTTTTTCATAACACCAATTCTCTAAAACCTGACTTGGTAATTCTACAAAATCCCAAGAGACAGAAGTTCCTGAGAGGCTATTATACGTTGTGTTTGCTAACATGCCATGCAAAGCATGACCAAATTCATGGAACAAGGTTGTTACCTCATTGAAGGTTAATAAAGAAGGTTGTGTTTCAGTTGGTTTAGTGAAATTACATACAATAGAAATATGTGGCCTTTCATTGATGTTGTTTTTAATTTGTTGAGATTTGTAAGAGGTCATCCAAGCACCATTTCGTTTTCCTTCTCTAGGATGAAAATCGGCGTATAAAATAGCAACAGCCTCTTCCTTAATGTTACAAACTTTATATGTTTTTACATCCTTGTGATATTTTTCAATCGTAAAAACTTCCTTAAACGTAAGATCGTATAATTTTGTTGCTATACTAAATGCACCATTAATAACATATTCTAATTTAAAATAAGGCTTTAAGATTTCTTGATCTAAATTAAAGATTTCTTTTTTTAATTTTTCTGCATAATAAGCAGCATCCCATTTTTGCAATTGATCTATACCATCTAATTTTTTCGCATACTCTTGAAGGGCCGTAAATTCTCTCTTTGCTGCAGGTGTCGCTTTTTTGAGTAACTCATTAGAAAATGAAATCACCTTTTCTGGAGTTTCTGCCATTCGCTCTTCTAAAACAAAATGGGCATGTGTATTATAGCCTAATAATTGAGCTCGTTGGTGTCTTAAAGAAATAATTGCTAAGACAACATCTTCATTGTTGTTTTCGTTGTCTTGAAAGCCTTTTTTACCAAAGGCAATCGCCATTTTTTTTCGAAGCCCTCTTGAATCAGCATAGGTCATAAAAGGAATATAACTTGGGTAATCTAAGGTAAAAGCCCATCCATCTTTTTCTTGTTGTTTTGCTAGCAAACGAGCTGCATCTCTTACACTTTCTGGGAGGCCAGATAGTTCTTCTTCTTTGGTAATATGCATTTCAAAAGCATTGCTGTCTGCTAAAACATGTTCTCCAAATTCTAAAGAAAGTTGTGATAATTGAGCATCTATACCGCGCAATTTATCTTTATCTGAATCGTTTAAATTTGAGCCATTTCTAGAAAAACCTTTGTATTGTTTTTCCAATAACATCTGTTGTTCTGTGGTTAAATGCAAAGAATCTTTACTAGTATAAACGGCGTTCACTCTTTTGAATAAATGAGCATTTAGGGTGATGTCATTTTTAAGTTCACTAAGCCAAGGAGAAATTTCTTTGGCAATCTCTTGAATTTCTTTAGACGTCTCCGCAGCATTTATATTAAAGAAAATACTAGTAATTCTCCCTAATTTTTGACCAGTGAAATCTAGTGCTTCTGTTGTGTTTTCAAAACAAGGAATGTTAGGGTTTGAGACAATAGCTTCAATTTCTTGTTTACAAATTTCAATGGCTTTTTTAACAGCAGGTTTGTAATCTGTACTTGTAATTTTTGAGAAAGGAGCCGTATTAAAATCTTTTAGTAAAGGATTCATTTGTGGGTGCAATAAGAGTGAATAGTATTATTTTTTTACGCGTTCTGAAGCTTGATTTACTTTTATTTTTAAGCCTTCTTTATAGGCTACAACTTTATCTTGTACACATTTGTCTGATACTCCTATAATCTGAGCAGCCAAGATGCCAGCATTTTTTGCTCCGTTTAAAGCAACGGTAGCTACAGGAACACCACCAGGCATTTGTAAAATAGACAAAATAGAGTCCCATCCATCGATAGAATTGCTGCTTTTTATAGGAACACCGATGATAGGCAATGGACTTAAAGAGGCAACCATTCCTGGTAAATGAGCAGCACCTCCAGCACCAGCAATAATTACTTTAATACCTCTTGTATGCGCATTTTTAGAGTAATCAAATAATTTTTCTGGAGTTCTATGGGCAGAAACAACGTCTACTTCAATTGGAATGTCGAAACTTTCTAAAACATCAATTGCCTCTTGCATGATTGGAAGATCTGAATCGCTTCCCATTATAATTCCTACCATTCTATTTTTATTTACTAATTACTTTAATTGTTTCTTTAACTTGTTGTGCAATTTTTCTTGCGATGTCAATATCTTTATTTACGATGGTTACATGACCCATTTTACGAAAAGGTTTGGTTATTTTTTTTCCGTAAATATGTGGAGTAACTCCTTCAATTTTTAAAATTTCATCTATGTTTTCATATACAACATCACCTGTATAACCTTCAGCGCCTACTAAATTAACCATAATTCCGGCTACCTTACTTTCTGTATTGCCTAAGGGAAGGTTTAAGATGCTTCTTAGGTGTTGTTCAAACTGATTTGTATAGCTAGCTTCAATACTATAATGACCAGAGTTATGAGTTCTTGGTGCTACTTCATTTACAAGAATTTCATCTTCCTGTGTTTGAAACATTTCAACAGCTAACAAGCCTACAAAATCAAAAGCATCAGCAACTTTTAAGGCAACTTCTTTTGCTTTTTTAGCGATGCTGTCATCTATTCTTGCAGGGCAAATAACATATTCTACTTGATTTGCTTCTGGGTGAAATTCCATTTCTACCACAGGGTAGGAAGTTATCTCACCATTGTTATTTCTAGCAACAATGACGGCCAATTCATTTTTAAATGGAATGAGTTTTTCTACAATACATTCTCCTGTTGGTAGATTTTCTAAATCCTCAAAAGCTCTAACTATTTTAACGCCAGTTCCATCATATCCAAAACGAGCTGCTTTCCACACAAAAGGAAACTCAATAATACTATTGTGAAAAGAGTGTTTAAGCTCTTCTAAATAGGCGTAGTGAGAATAAGCTGCTGTTGGAATATTATGATCTTTGTAAAAATTCTTTTGGCTTGCTTTACTTTGAATAATCCGAATGTTTTTTGGTTTAGGGAAAATTTGGAGTCCCTCTTTTTCTAGACGATCTAGGGCATCAATATTTATATTTTCTATTTCAATAGTTAATACATCTACTTTTTTTCCAAAATTATAAACAGTATCAAAATCGTGCAGGTCTCCTTGATGAAACTCGTTACATATTTGAGCACATGGAGCATCAGGTGATGCATCTAAGATACTTGTATAAATATCAAATTTTTGTGTTTCAACAAGTAACATTCTGCCTAATTGACCACCGCCAAGAATACCTAATTTAAAATCTGATGAAAAATAATTTTTCAAAACTACGTGGTATTGATGTGAGATACAAAAGTACGCATTCTATTTTCTAGTTATTTATTAAAAATTAGTGATTCTTAAAACAGAACCGTTTATATTATTTACTAAATATTCATTCGCAAAACAAGAAATTCCTTCTGTTAAAGATGCTCCATTTAAGATATTAAATTCGGTATTATCGCACTGACATAAAATTCGCAAATTAGAACCTACAATCATTTGAGAACATGAAGAAAGGTTTTGCCCAGGACACAACCGATCAAACGCTTTAAACTGACTACCACTTAAGTTGTAGACAATCAGCCCTTGAAGTCCACCACTAGTATATGCCCATCCTCCAGGTACTTGTAAATCTATAAACTGAGGTAGGTCTATGTTAATCGATTCATTTACAGTTACAAATGGGAAACAATTGTTTTCTATGCCTTTGTCAGCACAACCTAAGAATAAAACTATTGCCACTAAAAAAAACGTTTTTCTCATTTTGAAACTTTTGTAGATTTTTTAATAAGAGCACAATTTACAAATATTTTGTACATTTGTTATCTAAATCTCATCCTGTTTAAGGTAATGGGATTTTCTATTTTATATTGAAGGTTGTTTTTAAGCTAAAAAAACAATTAAAAAAAGATTTTAAAAAATTAGAAAACATGAGTAACGTTTCTTACTATACTCCAGAGGGATTAAAAAAATTAAAAGACGAATTATTGCAGTTAGAGCAAATTGAAAGACCAAGAGTTACTCAAGAAATTGCTGACGCAAGAGATAAAGGCGATTTAAGTGAAAATGCGGAATACCATGCAGCTAAAGAAGAACAATCACTATTAGAAACAAAGATTGCGAAGCTTAAAAATGTTGTAGCAAGTGCAAGAATTATTGATGAATCTCAGCTAGACGTTTCTAAAATTTTAATTCACTCTATTATTAAAATAAAAAATACAACTAACGGAATGGAGTTTTCCTACACATTGGTAGCAGATTCGGAATCTGATATCAAAAACGGGAAATTATCTGTAAACTCTCCAATTGGTAAAGGATTATTAGGAAAAGAATTGGGTGATGTCGTTGCGATTAAAGTTCCTAACGGAATTATGAACTTTGAAGTTACCGCAGTTTCAAGATAAAAACAAAAAAAATAGTTGAATGAAACGCTTTTCTTATGGAAAGCGTTTTTTATTTTTATAAAAAAATAGACAGATATGAGTATTTTTACAAAGATTGTTTTAGGAGAAATCCCTTCTTACAAGATAGCAGAAGATGAAAATTATCTTGCTTTTTTAGATATCAATCCAAATGTAAAGGGGCATACATTGGTAATTCCCAAAAAGGAAGTCAATAAGTTATTTGACCTAGACAAAGAGTTATATTTAGAACTGATGGACTTTTCTTATAGAGTTGCAAAAGCTATAGAAAAAACAGTTCCCTGTAAACGAATAGGAATGAGTGTTATTGGTTTAGAAGTACCTCATGTTCACGTGCATTTAATTCCTATAAATAAAATGAACGATATGCGCTTTGAAGAAAAAAAGAAGTTATCTGATGATGAATTTGTTGTTTTGGCGAAAGAAATATCAAGAAATTTTATCTAACAGAATTTCAATGTTAGTCCCTTTTTGAACCTCAGATTTTTTTACAAATATTTTTCCATTGTGATAATCTTCTATAATTCTTTTAGATAAAGATAATCCCAATCCCCAACCACGTTTTTTTGAGGTATAACCAGGTTTAAATATTTTTTTAAACAATGATTTATTTATTCCTTTTCCAGTATCTAAAATATTAATTTTAATTTTTTTTGAGTCAGAATTTATATGTACAGATAATTCACCTTTCCCCAACATAGCATCAATAGCGTTTTTAATTAAATTTTCTATCACCCATCCATATAGCTCTTCATTTAAATCACTGTAAAGTTTTCCTTCAGGAGATTCAAATGTAAAAGATATTTGTTTTGAACTTCTATATTCTAAATAATTATAGGCATTTTTGGTAACAGAAATTACATCTAATTTCTTAAGCGATGGAAGCGAACCAATCTTAGAAAATCTATTTGCAATGGTGTTCAAACGATGCACGTCTTTTTCAATTTCAACGATATGTTTATCATTAACATTTTCCATTTTTAAAATAGCAATCCAACCGAGTAGAGAAGATAAAGGCGTTCCTATTTGATGTGCTGTTTCTTTTGCCATTCCTGTCCATAATTTATTTTGTTCTGCTACCTTACTAGAAGTGAACATCATATAGATTACAGATAGAAATAATGCAAGAATTAAAATTAAAGCTAAAGGATAATAGGACAGTTTATTTAATAAATCTGAATTTCTGTAGTAAACATATTGTTTTTTATTTTTAAAAAAATTAATTTCAATAGGGCTGTTTTGCTCTTTCATAATTATCAACTGCTCTGATAAATAAGCGGGGTCTTTTGCTTTGATAGAGTCTAAGTTTGTATAAGAATTGGCTCCTATTTTCCCATATTCATCAACCAAAATCATAGGAATATTAGTGTTGCTTTTAATAATTTTATCTTCTAAACTAAAATCGGCATTTAAGTCTTGGTTCATTGCAAACTCTTGCATAGCCGTTGCAACAATTTCCATTTTCATGCGCTCTTCTGTTTTAAACTTCACAAAAAAAGTATACGTATTCCAAAGAATCAAGGTTACGATGGTAAATGAGATTAAAAGGGCAATCCGTTTTAGTAAAAGTGTGTTTTTAAGAAAAGTCATCAAACAAATATACTAGATTCAATAGTATAACTCATTTATAAAATTGATAGTATCTTTGCAAGACAATTTTTTATCACATGCTTTCCATCAATCCTAAAGAAATATCAACCGGAAAATTACATGGCTATTTATTAGGTGCTGTTGCACCTAGACCAATAGCTTTTGCTAGTACAATTGACGAAAAAGGAACCCCGAATTTGTCTCCTTTTAGTTTTTTTAATGTCTTTGGATCCAATCCACCTATGATGATTTTTTCACCAGCTAGAAGGGTTCGTGGAAATACGACCAAGCATACCCTACAAAATGTTGAAAAAATTAAGGAAGTAGTCATAAACGTTGTGAATTATGACATTGTTCAACAGATGTCCTTGAGTAGTTCAGAATATCCAGAAGGAGTAAATGAATTTGAAAAAGCTGGATTTACAATGCTTCCTTCCGATGAGGTGAAACCTTTTAGAGTTTCAGAGTCACCAGTACAGTTTGAATGCAAGGTCACAGATATTATTTATACAGGTACTGAAGGTGGTGCAGGAAATTTGATTGTTTGCGAAGTAGTGAAAATTCATATTCATGAGGCAGTTTTAGATGCGGAAGGAATGATAGATCAACATAAAATAGATTTGGTAGCAAGAGCAGGAGGGAGCTACTATTCTAGAGCTAGAGAAGGTTTTTTTGAAGTCCCAAAACCAGTTTTCACATTAGGAATAGGTGTAGATCAAATTCCTTCAGCAATTAGAAATAGTACTGTTTTAACAGGAAATAATTTAGGTATGCTAGGAAACATCACATTCTTGCCAACTGAGCAAGATGTTGATAACTTTACAAAAGAACATCCCCAATTTATTGGCTTAGAAATAGTAAAAAAACATACATTTGCTCAACAGTATTTAGATAATAACGATCTAGAAAGTGCTTGGAAAGTACTTTTATCAAAATAAGAATTATGGAAGTAATAGGTAAGGTTAAATTAATGGGAGAAACTCAAACTTTTGGAAGTAATGGGTTTCGAAAAAGAGAGTTGGTAGTCACTACAGACGAACAATATCCACAAATGATCATGATTGAGTTTGTACAAGACAAATGTGATTTATTAAATAGTTATTCAGTTGGGCAAGATGTAAAAGTTTCTATCAATTTAAGAGGTAGAGAATGGATCAATCCACAAGGAGAAGCAAAGTATTTTAATTCTGTGCAAGGATGGAGAATAGAAAGTTTAGCTCAAGCAGCTCCTTCTCAAATTCCTCCAACAGAACAATTTCAACCTGCTCCAGATTTAACAAGCGAAGAACCAGACGATTTACCATTCTAAAAAATACCCACAAAAAAAGCCTCGCAATTTGCGAGGCTTTTTTTATACTTATAAGAGCAGGTATTATTTAGGATCTAATGCCATATCTATTCTAGCAATAGCATCTTGTAAATGATATTTACTGGTAGTATTTGCAGCATTAGAAGTAGCTGTTCTTATTTGACGCTTTAATCTATTTAATTCTCCTCTTACCATAGCTTTAATATCAGACTGACCAATATTTACAGTACTTTGTTTAAAGTATCCACTATTAGCTCCTCGTTGATTTTTTGCCATATTTAACAAGTAATCTAAACGGTTGATATGTGCTCTTTGTAAATTTCTTCTATAAGTATCTATTGTTTTTCCAGTATATAACTCAGACCAAACTCCTCTTCTCAAGTCAGAAAACATTGCAACTAAACTGTATGCTTTGGCACCATTCATGGTTTGATTTTCTATCATACGAGCCATTCTTCCTGAATCTAAAATATTGTTTAAGGTTCTTGTTTGAACACTTCCAATTTTTTCTATTGATCCAGAAAATTGAGTCTTTGAGTAGATGTTTTTATCAATCATCCATGTAGGCGTTGAGAACAATTCTTTATTGATTAATTTCAAAGCGTTTTTTTGGTGCGATTTAGCCACATGAGTGTATACAACTCCCTCCTGATCAGAAGTTTTGTAATATTCATACACACCTCCTATATTGGCAGTTACGTGGCCCATGTATCGGTTAAACTGACTAAGAATCTGGCCATACATTATTGCCATTTCATCATAATTTTCACCATCTTTTGTAGTCCATTTCTCTATATTAGGTAGTATTCTTTGCAAATTTTTAATGCCATAAGAACTCGCTTTAATTGCATCATCTCCTAAATCTTCAGTTTGAGAACTTGGGTCTACAACACCACCAGCTTGTTGATGACCAAAACGATACATTGGGTTGTCTGCTTTATCTAAAATCCACTTATTTAGAGTCGCTTTTTCCTCTACAGCAGTTTTATCCAAAATTGGACGATACCCCCATTCAATGGCATGTTTGTCATATGGTCCAATATCTGGCATTAAGGCAACTCCTTTGTCTTCTGGTTGCGCAACATAATTAAAACGAGCATAATCCATAATAGATGGTGCAGTTCCAAATTTTTTGGTAAATGTGGCAGAACGTAGAGAGTCTACAGGGTAAGCAGAACTTGACCCCATATTGTGAGGTAACCCAAGCGTATGGCCTACTTCGTGAGAAGAAACAAAACGAACCAAGCGGCCCATCACTTCATCTTTAAATTCAATAGTTTGTGCTTCAGGATTTATTGCTGCAGTTTGAACAAAGTACCAGTTACGTAGTAAACTCATCACATTGTGATACCAGTTAATATCAGATTCTAAAATTTCTCCAGAACGTGGATCACTTACATGAGGTCCATTTGCATTAGGAATAGGTGAAGCTAAATAACGAACTACAGAATACCTTACATCTTCTGGAGACCATTCTGGATCTTCTTCTTTGCTTGGTGGATCTTTCGCTATAATTGCATTTTTGAAACCAGCAGCTTCAAAAGCAACCTGCCAATCTTCAATTCCTTGTTTAATATATTCTCTCCATACTTCGGGTGTTGCTCTATCTACATAGTAAACTATTTGTTTTTTTGGTTCTACTAGTTCTCCGGCTTTAAATTTGGCAAGATCTTCTTCTTTCACCTCTAATCTCCACCTGTCTAAGTAAGTAACTGTTTTACTTCTTTGTGCATCTAAGCCATAGTCAACCTGCCCTCTTGCAAACCAACCAACTCTCTCGTCGAAATAACGACGCTTCATAGGTACTTTAGGGAGTAAAATCATAGAATTACTCATTTCAATAGAAATAGATCCAACACTTCCGTTAGATGGTGGTTTACTTGCAAAATAAGTCTTTACATGCCTAACCTCTAAGTTTTCTGGATAACTACTAACTCTGTCTATATATGAACGGTCTTTGTCCATTCTTGAGATCTTATATCTAGAGCGATAAAACTGAGGAAATCCCAATGGTTTTACATCTGTTGAAAATAAAGAAGTAGCATCTATTACCACAGATGTGGTGTCTTTGTTAAATGCTTTGATTGGAAATGAAAACAAAACAGGTTCAAAGTTTGAGTTTACAACTGCTTCATGAACAGGTAAAATTGTGTCAGCAACAACATTGTGAGACACAACTCTTAATAGCACCTTTTTTCCTTTACGCTGCCATCGTAAAACTTGTGTATTTGTTTTGCCACCACCAAATCCTATTCCGTTGGCAGTTTTAGCAATTCTTGTGACCATTAACATTTCTCTGTTCATCAGAGAGTCTGGAACTTCAAAAAGATATTTATCATCAGCAGAATGAACGTTAAACAAACCTTTGTCTGTTTTCATTTCTTTTGTAACCACTTTATCATAGGGAAGAATGGCACCCTTTTTAGGTTTAGGTTTAGGTTTTGCAACTTGTTCTATTTCTCCTTTATTTTTTTTCTTCTTTTTTTTACGCTGAGCGTCAACATCTACTGCTAGTCCAAAGAAAAATATAACGACAAGTATTCTTGAAATTAACTTTTGAATCATAATGAATTGTTTGAATGAATTTGTATTGAATTTTGAAAGTTACAGTTTCTAGTTATTAGCACTTCTTAAAGAAATGTTAAAGAGAAACTGTGTTTAATTATATATTTAACCAGTATGTGAATTTTAAGTTTAAAGATCTAAATCTTGGACCAAAAACATCTGTAGCATAATTATCATTATAGACTAGAAATAAATCAGACAACGGAGCTACCCTCCATTGAAATCTTGTATTAATACTAAAATTTTCTCTTTGGGTACCATATTGAAAAAAAGTTGACCAAAATATATTTTTTGTAAAAGTGATATCTAATTTAGGACCTATCAACCAAATAGAGGCGTCTGGATATGGATCGGGTAGGTCTATTTTATCATAGTTCATCTGAATAGATCCAGAAAAATAAGGTTGTAATCTTAAGGTGAGAGATGTTTCTAGAGAATATTTGTTTCCGTTAAAAAACTGTCCAAAAGAAGGATTAACCCTGTAGGAGACTTTTTTTCTTTGATCAGACCTGTAACTTGCTTCAAAACTTGTGTAATAGTAATCCTGATCTGCTGGTAAAGGAATTGCATCGTCTGTTCTTGTAGGGTCAAAATCATCATATAACTTTGTAAATTTGTTAAGCATTTCAAAACGCAATTGAGAACTGTCTTGAAAATTAGCTTGCCATCTGCTATAAATGGTATAATCAGAGTTTTCATAACCTAATTCAGGACGCCAAATAGAGATAGGTGTAACCGAAAATGAATGACGTTGAATTTTTCCTTTCTTAGGCCAAAACTTTAGCTCAAAATTCGGATTTATTTTGAGAATATCAGTTCTTCTTACAAACCCAAGATCAGATCTAAAATCATCAGCTACAAAAACACCACTTAAACGAATATTTAGGAGTCTGTTATTATATTGTGTTCTAAATCCTGCAGAATAATCATTGGTGCTCACTCCTGGTGAAAATGATTTATGAAAAAAATACTTACCACTCCAAGTATTGTCTTTAGAAGCTAAGCTATAATCTATTCCTAAAACACGATTATATGTATCTTCCTCGTCAAGAAAATCGTAGTCTTTAGTTGCTTGCTTGTTGATAAATAGAACACTAATGTTAGACCTACTAAATACTTTATGTTGAAGAGAAATAACTGAATTGTTTACGGTTGGAATTTCGTTGGCAACATCTTCGTCAGTTTGCATGCTTAAAATACCAAGACGTAAATCATTGGTAACCTTACCACTTAATCGAACACCTGCAATGATTCTATTTTCGATACTTTCGTCATCGATATTTTTTGCTATTCCAATTCGTCTAGAGAAAAACGGATTTGAATCTCTGCCATCTCCAAAACTGCCAAATAAGTCACTATTTTCAATAAAAAACTGTCTTCGTTCTGGCAATCCAACTTCAAATCGTGTTAGATTTGTTACTTGCTGATCTACTTCTACTTGAGAGAAATCTGGATTTAGTGTAAGGTCTAAATTCATGCTATTAGCAATCGTTAACTTTGCATCACCTCCAATTTTAAAGCTACTAGTGCTCTCATTTTTCTCAAAATCTTTAGCAGTGATTGTGTTTACAAAAGGAATTATGGAAACAGGAGACTTTGACTTGCCTAAAGGCCTGTCAAAAATAAGATCCCCCATAAAAGCAAGATTAAAGATAAATTGATTTTGAGGTATATTAATCCATGTGTTTTGCTCATTATCTTGAGTGTCAAAGTGGTAGGTGTTAAATCGCCATTTGGTTTCACCTTCTTTGTATTTAAAGGCAGAAAGAGGAATCTTCCATTCTAAAATATAATGATCCTCATGTATCATGGATTCTCCAATCCATTTAGTATCCCAGGCAGTATTAAAACCACGTATATCGTTTCCACCACCAGATAGTAACATTTCTCTTCGAACACCATAAGGGTTTGAGCCAAATATAAATGCGTTGGTTCCATCGTTAAAAGTGTCAAACATAAGTGTAACACTATCACTAGCACCACCTCTAAAATCTCTACGTAAGGAGGGTATTATATAATCTTTACCTCCAGCATATACTTTTATTCCCACATATAAACTTCTGTCATTAAACATGAATTTAATTTCAACCTGTCTTTTAGCTTGTGCTGTGTCTGTTGGGAAATACTGAAAAAAATTGGTTGCTGGTGCTACTCCTTCCCAAGAAGGTTCATCTAAAATACCATCAATTCTAATTTTATCAATGGTATATTTTGCGAGTACAGATTTGTTTGATGTTTGTGAAAAAGCAGAGTAATATGCAAAAAAAAGCAGAATAAAAATGTTTTTCATTAAGTAAAAAATAATATTATTAAAATTTATAACTAACCAATTATATAGTGAATGAAAGTATGTCTAAACTTTAAGCAATTTTCATAAATATTAGTTAAATTTTATTGTCTATTTTTTTTCAAAAAGAAATTTGAATACTAAGAGTTTTCAAACTATAAAATTTTCAAGAATTGATTCTTACTTTAAGAGTTTTAAAAGTAAATTAAAAAGAAAGTACAATATTAGCTGTTACGCCTGTGCTTTCGGGAACAAACCTACATACTCCTCCAATACAAATAAGACCACCTCGCTGTCTTCCATAATTTAAAGCAAATCTATGGCCCTTTATAGTATAACTACCTCCCAAATTATAGTAATGAATTTTTTTCATTTCATCATCATTTCCGTAATTATAGATGTCATTTACATATACAGCTAGTTTTGAGCTGAGATTAAATTCTACAGTTCCACCAACCCAATTTTTTTTATCATCTTTAGACCATAAGTGTTGAGCTTCAAATCGTAGCGATTTACCAGATCCCAACTTGTAGGTTGATTCACTGACAAAAATATCTGTTTTTACGATTCCGAAAGTTTCTTCTACATATCTTTTGTTATAGTATTGGTTTACATAATAAAATACCGAACTCCAATCACTAGACCATTTCTTACGTATTTCTAAACTGATGTCAGAGAAATATTTTTTTCCAAATCTGAGAAGATCAGAATCATATTCGAAATTTAAATAGTCATAGTCTCCGCTTAATCCAGCCCAATAAGACATATTTACAGCAATCTTTGTCCCATACTTTCCTCCTAAGGCAGTTTTCTTTTTAAGTGTGTAGAAAAAATCAACTTGTCCCCCAATTTCACCAATTTTTAACAATGCAAAATCTTGAAAGGAGACCTGAGGTTGTGCTTGATATACATAGATATTTGTAAGAAGGTAATCGTGTTGTTTTGTTAAAGCAGGGATGTAGTTAACAATATTTTGATTATAGATATTTCCGGTGGCACTTCTCTCAGAATAGAAAGTCATATTTTCAATCCTTCTAAAGTTGGCATTTATTCCAAAACCTCTTTTTCCATATCCAACATCAAAAAGGATTGCACTACCGGGTTTTGTATTTCTAATTTCATCAAAAATAATTAAAGCATCGTTACTTTTAGAGACAAATTCTGCACTAGAATAGAAATTATTTTTAGAAAAATCTATTCTACTTGAGAATGCGTTTGTAAGATCATTAAAATTAAAATCTGTATTATTACTTTCTTCTTTTCTTCCAACATAGCTCAACCCTAGATCTAGATTCCAAGAGTTCACCTTCAGCATAGAAGAGATGTTTAATTCTGAATTAAAACCATAAATACTTGCATCTGAAACATCAAAACCACTTCTCTGATTTCCGTACAAAGCCGATAAAACTATATCTTCTGTTGGGAAAAACTTAATTCTTCCCCCTCTTAATGCGTTATTAATTCCTAGTTGGCGATCTTCCCAAGAGCGGAGAATTAACCCACTACCATACTGTTCGTAAAAATATCCAGCAGTAGCCTCAATTTTTTTTGATGTGTACTTTGCATAATAAAGTGCAAGAGTTGTTTTGTTAAAATCAGGGGAATAATTTAATAAACTCATTGGCTCATATCCTTCTGCTTGAAGACCAAAAGAAAATTTTGAAATAGAATAATCAACTTTTAAATAGTTGTTGGATCTAAACCTATTTGGTTCTGTAAAGTCTCCTGTTTTTTCGTCATCAATATAATATTGTGAATTGGATTCGAAACCAATAGAAAGATTATCATTCTGTTGAGCCAACATTATAACTGTAAAAAACAACAATTGTAAGACTATTATTTTTTTCATTTTTTTAAATCTAGATTAGAGTTTAATTTTTATTTCTTTCTATTACTTGGTAAAGCTCGTCTTCAACTCCTGGAGAATATCCAGAATGGATGTATATAATTTTAGAACCCTTTAGAATAAATGTTTGAGGAATGGTAGAGATATTTAAGGCTCTTTTTAATTCTTGATTTTTGTCTAGTAGAATTTTATAAGGCCAGCCTTTTCCGTTGATCATAGGTCTTATTCTTTTTTGAGTTCTTGAATCATCGGTAGAAATTGCTATCAATTCCATGTTAGTACTTTCTTGCCAATCTTCATAAACTTCACTTATGGCATCTAATTCATTGATACAAGGAACGCACCAAGTTGCCCAAAAACTTAAAACTGTAATTTTATCCTCTGAAATTTCATCTTGTATGTTAACAGACCTTCCTTCAAGTGTGGTTAGTGTGCTATTCGGAATTGATTTTTGACTAAAACCAATTGTACAAAAAAGAATACAAGTTAAAAGTGGGAGTTGTTTCATAAACCAAACTAATTAGAAAAATATACTGTAAATGTATAAAATAGTTTTTAGTCTTATTGATTTGTAAGGCGCTTATTTTTTAACATTTAAAGTTTTATTTTGCAAGTAATTAAACTACTTTTATTACTAATATTTTTGTTTAAGTTTTAGTACATTTGGTCACGATATATAAAATTAATCCCTAATAAAATTATTACTTTGAGTTTAAAAAAACTATTATTTTTTAGTATTATCGTATTTCTATCTAGTTGTTCTTCAACTTCAGATGAAACGACGCCTACATCACCTCCATCTAACAATGGTCCAGAATACATTTTATTAACCTCAGATAAATCAATGTTTGAAGTTGGTGAAACAGCAACATTTTCGATTGAAGATGACGAAGATGATAACATCACTTCTCAATCAACAATATTAGTAGATGGAACTGCAATCTCTGGGAGTGCTTTTACACCTTCTGAAGCCGGAAACTTTGAGATCAAGGCTTCCTATAAATCAGTAACTAGTAACACAATATATGTTACAGCAAATGCTCCTGTAACTTTATCTTCTGTCGATTTAACTTTATCCTCAACTTCTATTTTTATCGGAAACACTCTTACTATCACAGCGACCGCTGTCTACACTGATAACACTTCAGTAGATATCACCTCAGAAAGTGAGTTTTATGTTGATGATGTTCTTATTGCAGGAAACGAATATATTGGAGCTCAAGTTGGTACCATTGAAGTAAAAGCAGTATTTGAATCAATAACAAGTAGTCTGTTTCAAGTTCAGATTTTAGATCCGTCAAATCTTCCAGCAAGTTTTTCTAAAAAAGCTGTTGTTGAAGATTTTACAGGTACATGGTGTGGATATTGCCCAAGAGTATCTTATGCTGCAAGTCTAGTTGAAGAACAAACAGATAAAGTTTTT
>Ga0209405_1000215_pt1 | contig 50679 bp, 51 predicted proteins | sample COGITO_mtgs_1105_6_FD_184803 | JGI IMG/M metagenome (GOLD analysis project Ga0209405, IMG submission 184803) | Pelagic marine microbial communities from North Sea - COGITO_mtgs_110516 (SPAdes) (version 2) | ecosystem: Environmental > Aquatic > Marine > Epipelagic ...
GTGTACTGCGGAACCGCTGACTAAGAGTGCGGCTGTCGCTGACAACAGTAGCTTTTGCTTTTGTTTCTTCATCACTTAAATCTTCTCCAATTCTGAGCAGAGTGTCCCAGAATACTTTGTTAGGCTCATAGCCAATAATGTAGACATCTGGGTGTTCTCTGTATTTATCTATTGCCGCTTTACCCATTAGGATTTTACCAGTGACCACATCCATGATTGGACAGGGTGTGCTGGCTAACATCATGCTACGGAATACGTTGCCATCTGGCGAACTACACAGGACTGATATGGCTGAGACTTGTAGTCCCAGTCCTCCGATTTGCTGTGGTGTTCCTAGTAGTCTTGCGTTCTTGCGGCGGTTACAGTGCTCATCCTGTTGCATACTGCCTTGAGAGAAACCAAACATTGTCATTTGGATTCCCGATGTTGTGGGTAGGAGACAACTATCGTTACCACCACCGCCCATAACTGTAGGGGCAATAGAGGACATTACAGGTGCGGCCTGAGAAGCCCCAGCGGCATTGTAATTGTTGGTTTCGTTAGTTGTCGCGTTGTTACTATCGACTTCACTGTCTTGGTAGTTGTTACTGAAGTCTCCATTGATGTCGTTTGCATACGCTGAAGTTGTCAGCAGTATTAATATAGGGGTGAGTAGTTTCCACATTCTTCAACCATAACTTTCTCTACTTTGTAATCTTGGCACATCAGCTTCGTCGCCGCATCCTTGTGACCAATATAGGCCAGTGTCTGTGCGTTTAGATTACGTTCACAGACTGTATCTCCCATAGGACATGAGGACGGAAATGCTATCGGAGTGTCTACATGAATTTCGGGGATACAGGCTGTTGTTAGTGATAAGGTTGTCAGTGCTAGGACAAGCCTAGTCATCGCGGTCTGCCATCTTTTCGACTGATGTGCGGATGTGTTCTATGTTCACGTCTATCCGTGCCATAGAGACAGCTTGCGATTGAACCATCTGTTCTACTTTAGATATACGTTGTCCGAACTCAACGATGTCTGTCTGGTTTTCTTGGATGTCTGCCATCATCATGGAGACAGTCCATACGATTGCTCCAGCTTGTGTGATGAGGCCGAGTAGTAGGGTTACAGGGACACTCTTGGCTATGTGCCAGCCATCAGTAGTGTCTGTCATCAGTCAGCATCCGCAATAGTCAGAGTACCAGCTTCGACTTGCTTGAGTATCTCTGCGTAGTGCCTGTTGGCTGGAGCTAGTGGGACTGACATCTCTTGTCCGTCTATTGTGCAATTTACACAACAGTTTACATCACTAGAGTTTTTACCATATTGTGCATTTGTAATTGTCATATTATTTTCCATGATTATAACTCCGCACTAAGGCTTACTATTGCCGCTTCAACTTTTGAAAACACAATGCCACCTTGCCCTGCCGTACCACTGACTTCAGTGTTGTTGAAAAGATTAACTTGCCTTGGATTTCCTGCGCCAGAGTCTATGCTTATACTATTAAACGCATCTTGCGCCCCATTCCTACTAAAACCATAGTAGTTTGTCCCTGCAACACGTTCTAAGGTAGGCTCAGTTCTCATTTCAACTTCCATTTTATAGATACCTTCTAGAAAAGTAGAATTGTGCATTACGCCAGTCATTATTGCTGAAACATTAATACCACTTTCTCCTCCTGCGATTCGTTGGAAGTATCTTTTGCAAGCTAAAAGTTCATCTCCGTATGACCTATGCTCGAATGGAGTAGCAGTGTCGCCGTGTTCCCACTGAAGTCCCGTGATGTCTAATGTCCATGCGGCTGTAGAAGTTGATGAATCTTGACCAAAAAGAACTGAACCAAAATTTCCAGCACCAACTGTTTTACCTGTAATTGAAGGCATTACAATATCAAACTCAAATCTTTGCCATGTGCTAGTTACAGTAAAACTTTGTGCAGATGTATATACGTCAGCAGAACCACTTGAACCAAAAGCCTGATGGAATTTAACTGCGAGAACATCTGCACCAGAGCCTTTGGCATAGAATGATAGCTTCATTGTACCTACAAATTTAGATACATCTTCTGTTCTATTCATTAATATATGATTATCGTTTCCTGCGGTACATTCATGGCGTAAAAACTTTGTAAACTGTACAGGTAAACCTGTTTCACCGCCCACTGTAACTGTTTGTTGGCTTTGATTGTATGTACCGCCAGAGCCGTTTACACGAATTCTATCTACAGTTTTATACCCAGTAGCTGTCTGACTACTTACGCTCGTTGATCTTTGGCTAATAGCCATTGAACCATTGATTATCAAGTTTCTGTTCGACAAAGCCCCTGCATCATAAGCATCATTGATCTCATCTAAGCTAGTCTTGTTGCCTAAGTCGGCTAAGTCTCTTGCTTTAGTCATTGGCTACTATCCTTATTTATATTTCTTGTGCATCCATTACAGTCTGGTATGCAGTCTTCACTGCGTCTGTCCAAACTGCATTGCATATTGCTTGTACTTCGGTGGACTGATCACTGATGTCAGTGTCTGCCCATGTATCACCTGATTTAGTTGAGCAAGATAATGAGTGACGATGGAATGATCTGCTGATCTCTGTACCATCTCGTGCAATAACCGTAGCTGTACGAATCTGCACATGCTTGTGATCTCCTACGACTTCAATCTTATCTTCTACTTGTGTTTCTGTTAGTGCCATATTGGCCTCCTGTTTTTATCGTGGCGTTATTGCCACCTGTCCGACCCAATCTCTGAGAGGGTTATGAGTTTGTTTCGTATGTTGCACTACATATAATATGACCTGCATCTACAAATGAACCTGCTACACTTTCATCGTTGTTTTTAAAAAACTGTATATAGGATGTTCCAGACCCGATCCTAGTATGTAATCTATTAAGGTTGCTGTTAGCTGTTGATATATTTGCAGTACCAACTACATAAGTAGTAGATGTAAATGGTAGTCCTGTAATTGCGGCGTGTCCAGCACCCCCACTGGTGTTTGTAGAGTTTACCCAGCACCATATTGTTACTGACTTTCCAATCTTTACATAAGTTGCGTAGGTTATACTACCTATAGTGAAATTACTACCTACAGGAGTCCATGTACCCTCTTCATAATCTTCCAGCTTATTAGCCGACCCAGTGCCACCGAGGTATACACCGCCTGATAGGTAGAGGTCTTTGAAGCGAACTGTAGGTGCGCCTAAATCAGATGTGCCATCTTGTGGTGCGCCTCCAGTGTTTGCAGGAACTGTACCTCCATCAGAGAAATATAGACCTTTGGTATTTCCAGAACCCCCTGCAATATAAAGATTATCACTTGCGGCTACCCCAATACTACCTACAGATGCGTTGGCTTTGCGAAACTCTATGTGCGTTCCATCTGAGGCTTCTCGATTTAATAACACTAAGCGGTCAGCGGCATTAGTTCTATTATTTGTAAAAGACATAAAATGATCAGGTATCACTCGAAGTCCGTCAGCAGTACCACTAGAGGATGCCATACCCACCAACACATTCTCTGAGCTATCAATCGTGAGTGCTGTGGCGTTAGCATTGTCGTCAATGCCTTGCGAGGTGAACGCACCAGTGACTGTGAAGTTAGTTGCACCTGTTACATTAGCTGTATCAAATGCTGTGTAAGCAACAACCTCTAGGATGTCACCTGTAGCCGCACCTGATGCTAAGACAACATCTGAGCCATTCGTAGCTGTATAATCTGCGGAAGCTAACTTAACTCCATTGAGATATACGTCTAGGAAGTTAGGAGTGTAGCCACCTGTAGCAAACGATGTCTGCCCAGATGTAGCTGTGAAGCTATCCCTTGTCTGGGTAGCCTGTGGTACTGGCTGTGTGCCTATGTATCCTGACATGTGTTAAGCCTCCAATGCTTCTACCCTAGTCTTTAGGGATGCTATTTCTGTTAATGCTTCTTGTAGTGCGGCTGTAAGTAATGGCACTAACTTGCTTTGGTCTATGCCTTGGTAATCAGGAACACTACGAGTACCCATGACAGCTTCAACTGCGGCTGTTAGTTCGTTACCATCTTCATCATAAGTAGCTTCGACTGCTGGAGTTACTTCGTACTCTTCGTCTTTCATTGCGTCTTTAGTGCCAGTGATTGCTTCTGGTACTACTGTTGCAACTTCGTGAGCTAAAAAGCCATCTACGAGTGTATTAGTATCATCGTCTATAAAGTTAAATCGTTTAACATCTAGTTGGTTAACTCTTGCAGATGCACCTGTTAGGTCTACTACGTTTTCTTTTAGTCTGTAGTCTGATGATGTGTTGTAGGATGTGGCTGAACCCGACCAAGTTATAGTACCAACTGACGTATTGTCCACCCTGCGAAAAACAAGGCCATAACCCCCATCGTTGCCGTTACGGAAAGTTGCACAATGATGTCCATTGCTACCAGATATTTGCAACTTACCAGCGCCAGATGTCTCTGTAGTTTGACTTACCAACAAGTTGCCTGACGAGCTGATGCGCATACGTTCTGTTGATGTACTTGTTCCAGCTTGGTTAGTGTGAAGAGCCATTGTCGAGCCGTTAGCAGAACCTTCTGCGTAACCAATTATTTCTACATATTTAGCAGCAGTTTCCGAGATTCTTATTTTTCCTCCACCAGACTTTAAAACTTCAAGGCCAGCATTTGGACTCGTAGTCCCAATACCAACTTGGCCTGAGTTGTCGATGCGCATACGTTCTGAGCCAAAACTGTTTTTTGTTGTTGCTCCTGTTCTAAAAGATAAATGACCACTGCCTGTGTTATCAATACTGACATTTGTAGTTGAACCACCAGATTCACTTGCAAGAAATATTGGAACAGATGCACCTGAAGTTGTGTTTGTGTTGTGAAGCAGTATTCCTGTGTTTACTGTTGATGCTTCAATATCCAACTTTTGAGTAACACTACTCGTCCCAATGCCAACGTTGCCTGACGAGTCTATGGTCATAGCTTTTGTATATGTTCCATTAACTTCTGCGGTATTACTAGCAGTATAGTTAAATGACATCCCAACGCCACCAGCTGAGTTTCTTTCGGATTGTATTTTAGCACCACCCGATGTACCATCTCTAGTAAACTCTAACTTTGCATTATAAAATGAGCCTGACAGAGGGTTTTGAATTAGTATGCCGTCAGTGCTAGACCCACCGCTTACGTGTAGAACATCACTAGGCGAACTCGTACCAATACCAACATTAGAACCACTAACTGTTATTACACTGCTAGGATCATTTACAAACTCAGCATCAGCTTCAGCTTCCGTGTATCCATCAACAAGTGTGACAGATGATTTACTTCCTATATATCCAGCCATATTATGTTTGCTCCAGTACGCTCACGATCACATCACAAGATGATGCAGTGTCAGATGTTACGACAACTGTGTCTGTAGTCTCCAAGATGATCTTACCATCCAAGACTGATAGAGCCGACCCAGAAGGTATCGGCGCACCTTTGATGACGTATGCCCCTGCCGCTTGGACATCCACTTTGATCTGTGACGTTGTTCGGTTTGCTAAGTTACACCCAATCATTACTGAGGTAGTTGCTGATGGGACTGTGTATGTTGTAGTAGCACCCGTCCCAACGGATGCACTTGTGTAATTCTTGAATGTATTTGCCATTTTTGATTATCCTAATGCTATGCTCAAAGCTAATGCTTCGTCAGTTGTTCCGTATCCAGCAGTAGCGTGGTTTCCCCACCCGTGAGCCGTGTCAGCTTTAGTGCCTTGTGCGCCTGTAGCGTACCCAGCAGACGCATGATTACCCCAGCCATGTGCAGTGTCTGCCTTAGTGCCTTGAGACGCTGTAGCGTAGTCTGAAGAGGCTGTAGCGGCGGCTGTTCCTAGTGTTGGTTTTCCTGAGAGGGAGCTGTAAGCACCATCAAAGAAACTGTCAGTAATTCCATAGCCAGCTAATGTAGTTGGCTTTCCTGTAAGGGAGGTGAAGGTGTGGACGTGAGATGCTACTGCGTAAGCAGAGGCGGCTGTAGTTGCCGCTGTCCCTAGACCTAAATTGGTTCTTGCAGTCCCAGCGTTTGCTAGGTCAGACAGATTGTTTGCCTTTAGTGCCGCTGAAGATTGTGCCGCAATGGATGCGTCCTTCGCAACTACAGACGCATCACGGGCGGCTTCAGATGCCGCTTGTGCTGTCTCTGCATTTGTTTCAGCAGTTTCTGCATTTGCTTGTGCTGTTGACGCGCTGGCGGCTGAAGTCGATCCTTCTGAGGCTTTTGTAGTTGCCGTTGATGCTGAAGTAGCCGCATTGTTTGCTTGGGTTGTTGCAAGGGCAACTTGTGCTGTTGCTAAAGTAACTTGAGCCGCACCATTGGTAGTTGCGTCTGTTGCCGAGTTTCCACTTGCAACTTTACTGGCTTCAGATGCTACGGCTGATGCGGCGGCTTCTGAGGCTTTTGTAGTTGCCGTTGATGCAGATGATGCCGAAGCAACACTAGCGGCTAGAGCATCTGCTTTGTACTGGTTTGTGGCAGACAGCGAAGCACTAGCTGAAGCTGAACTTGCGGCGGCATTTGATTGACTGAGGGCGGCGGCTGTTGCTGAAGAGGCGGCATTTGCGACTGCCGCATCAATTGCATTTATCTGTGTATTTGTGATTCCAGAGTTGTTATAGAAGCTGGTCTTAGATGCCATTGTTTAATCCTCATATAAGTGAGTAGGGCGGATAACTTGGTTGACACCTGACTGCTCAGAGCTGTTTGCGTGTTCTTGTATCTCAGCTAGAAAAGACCCAGACTTCTGGTCAAAGATAGCACCACGTTCATCTAAGAAGTAATCAGATGCATAAGACAACGCTGTGTACGTTAGTAGATCAGATGCAATGTTAGTTAGCATGTTTGTATCGCTGTCTGATGTTAGTGGGTCTTGCTCTGAATAGTAGTTTAGGAAGAGGTTCCCAGTGCTAGGTATTGGGTATATCTTTATGTTCCCTTGCTCTCGGCAGAAGAACCTTGGTGAACCTAATTCACCTGTCTTTTGATACTGTACCATCTCATGTAGAGGGATGCGGACTAATGCGTTACCATCGTAATACAACTCGATTATCTCAAGTAGATCAGCTGGCATTGTTACTTTTGAAGTCCCTGCATCTGATGCTACATTGTAATCGTTTTGTTTTTCCATTGCTGGGACACGTAGTTGTCTCTGTATTCTAGTGATTGCTTGATCAATGAAGGTGTCAGCCAAAGCATTCGAACAGTCACTACGATTTAGAAGAGCAATAAAGTGTGCTCGGATTTCACCTTTGTTCATTTTAAATCCTCTTATTGGTTGTAAGGAACATGTCTAAGTCCTCGTTCTTTAGTTTACGGACAATCTCTGAACCTTTGGCTTCCCAGATATTGAATCCTTCTCGCATCCACTTCTCGACAACGGCTGTCGGTATGGAGGCTACTCTCATCATCTCACCTGTAGGCTTCGAACTATTGTTTCGAGCGTCTTTCAGATCATCTAAGAATGACTGTGAGATGTGCTGTGTATGCTTTTGTAATAATTGACCATGCTCTTGCATAAAGTCAGTTTCATTTTGTAATAATGTTGGCTGTGTTTTGTTAGTCATTTTGCTACCCTTAAAACGTAAAAAGGCCACCCACGGACAACAGTAAGGAGAGCAAAACCTGTGTGTCTGTGGGTGGCCTAGTAAAGACCTATTAGTGGTCTATTAGAAACTTATGATAAGCCTGTGATCTTCACAGAGTCAGCAAAGTTGGTATGTTTGCAAGAAACCTCGCCCACGATATGATGTCGATCTGAGTCGCCATTTTTCGCTAGAAGTGTTCTTGTGAATGGACGCAACGTACATGTTTTGAACATTGTTGGGTCTATTAGTAGTGCGTGAGTTGTCTTTAACTCGCGGTTCAATACTACTCTGTATTCGCCGTAAGGGCTCACATATAGATCAATCGCATTGACCAATGTTTTGCCTTGTGAGATTTCACGATTACGACCAGATGCCGCTGAGAAACCAGCTACGATTTGTGCGTCTGCTGGCTTGATCATGAATGTGTCAACATCAGAACCATTGTCGTATGCTGTTTGACCAGCTAACAATAGTTTTGCTTCTGTTAAGGCATCTGTTGCGTTTGAACCAGCGTCTACAGCTGTAGACATTTGGTTAATGATAGAAGTCATCTTACGTGCTGTTGAAGCATTACCAGCAACTGCGGCTTGCTCAACGCCAACCATTGCACGTTCGTAGTCTTTTTTGATTTCTTTAAGTTTCTTAGCTAACTGATAAGCAGTTTCCTTTGCTCGACCATAAGTTGCCACGGCATCTGCTGTTGCACTTACTTGGAAGGCTTTAGAAAGTATCTGAGTATTCTGTGTTCTCTCAGTTGCATCTGTCAAAGTTAGCATACTTGCGTCTGCTCCTTCAACTGCCGCATTGACTGCTGAATCTGCTAATGAATCCTCAAGGAATGAGAAAGTTCTAGCTGATACTTTTTCGTCTTTGAACATTGCTAAACATGGAGTGCTAAACGGACTAATGTTAGCGATGATGTCTGAAACATCTTCTTTCTGACCCACTTGGGTATAGGTTGTATATGTTGCCATAATGTAATTTCCTTATTACAATTTTAGGATTAAGTTTAAGAAGATTTACTCTTCCCAGCGGCTCATTAATGCCTCTGCAATATCATCAAGGTCTTTAGCACCACTGAGCATATCCATTTGCTTCTGTTGATTAGCTTTCTGGATAGACTTTTTAGATGGTGGTGCTTTCTTGGAACTTAAAACCTTAGTCTTACCGCTTTTTGATTTCGTAAGTTTGGCCTTGGCTTTTTTGCTTTTGGCGGACTGTTTTGATTGATCATAGAGTCGTGCTTTGTTTATCAGCATGATGACTTGTGGGTCAGTGTACTGATCTACTTGGTCTTTGGGTAATCCTGATGCAACAGCGTACTCACGTATATTAGTATACAGTTCGTTACCCCAGTCAGGCAGTTGCTCCTGTAGAACCTTTACGCAATCTGCGGCGGCCTCTTTAGTTGCTTGCTGATGGTTTTGCTGTGCTTGGGATACAAGCTGACCACTTTCTTCCTGTAGGAATTTTAGGTCGTCTTCTGCTTGCTTCGCATCTTGGCGTAGTTGAGAGAATGTTTCTGCATCCATCTCGCGTGACGCTACTAACATGTCTATGTCAGCATAAGGTTTATACCTAGCTTCTGCGCGTTCCATTAACTTTTGATATGACATATGCGTTTGTGCCAGTTGTTCTTCTGACTGTTTGCGCTGGTTAGCCAAATCTTGAGACTTTTTGGTTAGAGATGCTTCTTGACCATAGAGCCGTTTCAAATCCTTTACAGATACCTTCTTAGACTCACCATTGACTGAGATGTCTACAACCTGATCGTCTGAAGCGGCTAGAGGTTCGTCGTCATCCTCTTCTGCGTCTTCATCTTCATCAGTTTCGTCATCGTCGTCTAGTTCATCTGTTTCGGGGTCATCAAGGTTATCTTCGCCTTCATCGTCCTCTTCATCGTCTAGTTCATCTTCAGTTACCTCTGTCTCTTCTAGGTCTTCGGATGTTGCATCTTCATCGACTTCAGATAAGGTTTCCCCGTCATCCCATCGTCCTAAGATTGCTTCTGCCGCATCATCAATATCTAATGCTTTTGGCTCAGAGTTTACATTTTGCTCGTTGTCATTCATGGAGCAGTCTCCTCTTGGCTGTTGTCGCCGTTCTGCTGTTCTACAATGCTGTCACGCACTTGAACTCGCTGTTTTAAAGTATCAACCACGTCAACTAATGCTCGATAGTGGTTGTAGGCATGTTCTCTTTTGTCCTTGTCGGAAGGCTCAGTGTTTACAAATGTTTGGAAGGTTCTTTCGACAAGTTCATTGATAACTGAGTTGAAGGCGGAACCATTAAGTATGGCTCCAGCTTCATCACCAGCCATCACAAGTTGCTCTTCTTGTGTAGACATGTAGTTCTCTCTTTTTGGTTAAGGTTGCTTATCCGTTAGGACTTGCGATTGCTCTGACATCATCAGCAGTTCTTGCGATCTCTAGTTCCTCTAAGTTCACGAACTCTTTGTGTTCAAACTCAGTCTCGTTGAGGTCTTGCTTGTCAGATTGTAGGGCAAATGCTTGTTGAGCCTTCATAGTGTCTAGCTCAAGTTTCATTTGACGCATTTGTGCATCAACTTGCACCTTCATCTCAGCGACAGCAGTTTGTCGTTCTTGAAGTTGCATTTGTTGCTGTGCCATCTGCATCTGCATCTCTGCATTTGGATCAGGTGGCGGTGGAGGTATCGACGCTGGGTCTGTTAGGAAGTCAGCAACATTCTTGATACCTGATTTATCTAATATTGATGCTAACATCTTGAACTTGTTCTCAGGAGAGTACATTTGTCCAAGAGTAGGATCGGCAGATAATAGTTGGTGGAACGAAAGGTGCTTTTGCACCAGTTGCTCCTGATCACCATAGCCCAAGTGGAACTCAACTTGTACGTCACGTTTATCAGCCCATTGCGAAGGGTTGACAGGGACATAACGTCCAGCTAACTCAACAATCTTCTCCTCAGACTCGTTCTCGACGACTAGTGAATAGACCATAGAGAATAGAGGCTTTAGGAAGTTGTTCGCAAAGTTACGCGCGATGATCTTCTGTCGCTGTTGGCTCATTGTTGCCAATTGCTCGACCATTGCCGCTGAGTTTTGTTTGCTTATAGCGTCTTTATTAAGACCTTGAGATAGGCGAGAGACACCAGAGGTATCTTCTTTATCCTCATCTAACATCTGAATAGTTTGGAATACAAACGGGTTCAAAGATGCTTGAGGCATAGGGGCAATTGCGTCAGGGCGTGATATATTCACGATACCACCGACACGATTGTCTATTAGTTCTCTTGGGTTCGTTAGGCCACCTTTAACCACAGTATATCGTGGGTTGTTAGTAACCATAGCGTGATCAAGAATGGATCGAGTTAAGACTGTACGTGCATTCTGTATGCCTAATAGTTTCTCGGCAAAGTTATTACCGTGGAAAGCATGTGGGATAGGCAGTGGTACGAATGCTACGAATGGTCGTCTGTTTACTATTTCTTTCTCTAGTAAAACATTAGATGCCTTAACAACCCTGTGTAATTCAGCGACACCAGTTGCCTCTACATCTAGCATTATGAATGCTTCGACTATTGTTATCTGGCGTGTCTGTCTTTGGTCGCCTTTGGAGTTGAAGCCTCTGTCAGCACCAATATCGTCATGTCGAGATAGTATCTCTGGATCATTGTCAAAGTCAGTATCTTCATTGTCACCTATTTTTGCTACAAGGTCTTCATCGTAGCCCATTTCAATAAGTTCAGATATAGACTTCTTAGTGCGGTGTGCACAGAAACTAACGTCATCTAATGACTTTGCTTGGGGTTCAATCAAGAACTCTTCTGGTGCAATAGCTTCTACTTTTACCTGTGATGTGTCACGGGTTACACGTAGCTCACCAGAGAACATACCAAACTCGTCTTCAGTTATCTCTTCGATCTCTACATTTTCTTCAGCTAGTAGTACGTCCAGTTCTTCCTCTGTAAGCCCTTCAACGTACTCCAGTGTGCTTTCGTCTTGCATACACCAGTAAACTTTAGCGATACCAGCACGAGCAATAAGACCATCGTGAATAACAGTCTGCATAGTTTCAAACAGGTTGTTTTGACGATGTAGAACATAGTCGGTGTACTCTGTGCAGACTTCAGCTGTTGGGACATCATCAGCGTTCTGTGGTGAGAACCTAAGTGACTTATTGCCTGTGCTGAATGTTTCTAACAAAGCCGCCTTCATGCTTTCTACAGCATCGTAAACGTCCTGACTTACATACTTACTGTTTCCATCATGCGCTGGGCGAGGGAGTTTAGCACTGTAGTAATCCATTACCTTACGGCGTTCTTTTGACAACTCACTGTCGTAGTATCCAATGGAGCGTCTTAGGTTAGTATCTACTATGGACACGATTTGATCGTCGTCGAGTTTTTTATAATCTTTATTTGATTTCATGTCTAAACCATCTCAATGTAATAATCGTCAACTGCGTCTATGGGTTCCCAAGCACCTTCATGGATATGATTGGCTAGGGCTAAACTCATTACACAGTCATCAAAGCATCCTGACTCTGCTTCCATGCCGCCGCTTTGTGTGACGATGTATGTTAGCATTTCCCGAATAGTGACTTTATCGTTTAGTTCGATCTTACCCTCTCGAACTGAGGCTCTGAGTTCATCAATGATCAGAGGTTTTGTCTTGGAAGTTGTAGTGAAACCTAACTTGATGGTTTCCTTATCTGTCAACTTGTCTACCTGTACTTCTGTGTAGAAATTAGGATAGGCCATGTCTTTTCCAAGCCTAGTACACGTTAGAATACCGTGACTATTGTTCTCTACGATTATGTAGGCAAAGTTAAAGAACTCTCCTAGTTTGTAGAGGACATTAGCAAAGTAGTCTGGATGAACTTGGGCACGATAGGTTGCCACCTGTCGTTTCTTGCTGTCGAGAACTTGGGCAACTGACCAGTCACCACCTCTGACACCCATAGCAACGTCTGCTCCTATAGTGTACTTTTCGCCAGCATCTAGTTTACGAAAGAGTGTTAGTTCTCCACGTACATTCTCTAGCCAGTCCTCACCTTCGAGTGCTAGACGACTTGTTACGTCTTTAGCATCGTGTAGGTTTTCTTGTAATGTCTCTGGGTTAAACACAGGACGCCCAGTGGTTAAGAAGGCCTGTTCTGGCTCCGCTGGATATTCTTGGTGGAATAGGTCGATGCCGTTCTGTGAAATCTTGCGTCTGCGGAACATTAGCTGTTCATTGTCTAACTCATATTTCTTAGATAAGTCCTCTTCCTCTGGAGTTATCTCAAAGTTCTCTGGTACAGCCTCACGATACTCTGGGTCTACATACCAAGGTATAAACACAGGGACATAGCCGTTAGAGCCATTCACTGCACCTTTCCATAGGTCATAGAATATACCAGAGACACCATTAGCTGTACTCTCTACGAATACGGCTGTGCCTTTCTTGTTAGGTACGGCTTGCGTCATACCATTCCAGTTCTCTAGGGCTGTGGACTTCTGCCAGAAGGCAAGTTCTGAGGCGTGTATGTGCGTAAGTGTTTCACCACGTCCAATACTCTCACCACCAGCTGTAGCAACCACATAAGAACTATCAAGAACGTCAAAGGTCAACTCTCTGCGAGATGAATACTTTGTGTGCGGCTTGAGTAGTTCTGGGCAGTTCTCATGGTAGCGTTTAGTCATGTCAAACAGTGCTCTTGTACTGTCAGAGTGGTGTGTAACCACCATTGCCTTACATGCTTTGCGCTGGGAAACATTAAAGTAAAGATAGCCGCCTACATACGTCGATAGACCCTGCTGTCTAGCCTTCAGAATTATGATGCGAACCTTGCCCTCAGTAGCCATCTGTTTATCTACAGCTTCTTGTAGGATAACTTGAGCTGGCTTTAGTTTGAGGGGCTTGATGTCTCCATCTTTGGTTCTGATCTTGAGTGCTGACTTAGAGTAGAAGTCAAATTCGTCATATAGTTTGCGGCGTACTTGTTTAAGTTTCGTTTCCATCGTCGGTTTGCTCTTCCTCTGTGTCACTTACTAAAAGCGACTCCAAGAAGGCTTCTGCTTTACCAACAGTGACTTCGCTCTTTGATACTGGTTTTGTCTTAGTAAAGTCTAAGACCATTCTTGCGGCTGTTAGTTTGTCTCGGTTCTGCGCTGGTTCACGCATGATCTCGACTGCGGTTTTAAGTGCTTCAACAGCGTACTCGTCATCAATATTGTTTTCTTTAGCCATGATAGCTACAATCCTTTCAGCGTCTTTCTGTGCCTGTTTTCGGATAGGAGTAATGGCTTCTAGTGTGTAGCCATCTGGAGTGCCTACTGGCCTTCCTCCATTCTTACGTTTTTTGGTTGACCACTGCTTGCGTAGTGCCCTTCCTTCCTCGGTTTGCATTAACTTTGTGAAGTAGTTGTTCTCTTTTGGAGTTGCCTTCTTTGGATACTTCAGTTCCTTCTTTGGCGACTTCTTTCTTGGTTCCTTGGGTGCTCCCATTGTGCTCTCCTAGTATGCTTGAGATTATAGAGTGTGTATTTGGACACTGCTTGCAAAACACTATGTCGATAAAGGAATACTTCATCTCCTTTAGTATCTGTGACTTTTGATCTTTGGTTAAAGACGATGCTTTTATAGTCTCTATAGCTTCTAGGTACGGCACTAGGTCATACGCTGTTTTTACTATCATATTGGCTCCTTGAAATAATAAAGCCCCATTACTGGGGCTGTATGTTGTTATGCTGATAAGATACCTTCTTGTGGACTGAGTATTCCTTCAGTTGGCTCTTCGTCCTCGCCACTTTCCTTTGCAACCATAGCTGAAACTATAGCTAATATTGTTGCGAAAGAACTTGAGTAGAACCTAATTTGCTTGTTGCCAGCTTTTTTAAATTCATCCCTGATGACTTTAGTTGTCTCAGGCATTAATTCTTTGGCAAGTTTTGGATTGAACATATAGACCCACACTGGATCAACAGCGGCCTCTGCAAAGTTCATGGCATATTTCTGGTATTTTGGAAGACCTTCTGAAACAACATCAGCCGCCTCTCCTTTAGTCATAGTAGGATTATTAGACATTAGTTCTTCAATACGAGTTGAAAATGACCTTATAGCCACTGTAGATTTTGGGTTGTTTTCAGCATAAGCCTTTATATTCCACTGTAGGTTGTTGATCTCGTCAAATATAGGGCTGTTGTCTTTTAACTGGTGGTATTCCATCAAGACTGGCGCAATGATACTGCCTGTAAAAGTCCCATCTCCATATTTGTTCATCTGCCCAGTAAAAGCATTTTTACCTAATTTTGAATATGGTTTAGATATACCTTTTCCAGTAAGATTGCCCTGAGTAACTCCATGCGCCACCTCATGTAAAAGAGATTTTATGGCTTCAATTTCTGTAACTCTTTTTAGCTTTTTAGTTTCTTTATTTAAACCCTTTGAGGCATTTGGAACCATAGTAAATATTGTACCGCCAGCACCACCTTTGTTATTATAGTCACTAAAGAAAGCCTGTGTAGTTGGCTTGATTGTACCATAACGAAACTTAGCATCCTCTCGCATCCTACTTATACTTTTAAAAAGGTTGACTTGTAGGCCTAGCTTCTTAGCCGCGTCTAGTGCTGAAGCCCAGTCTTGGATACCATTTTCATACTTTGTACCTTTCTTGCCAATTTCAATTAAGGCTTCGGCTTCTGGTAATTCTGCTTTTACTTCAGCTGGTGAGGGTGGTTTAGTTACTACTGGTTCTGGTGTTCCAAGTACCCCTTGTCCTCCGCCATCTCCCACGTTGGGTTCTTGCTGAGTTCCTCCGCCAGTCTCTTTTGGATTTGGGGGGTTAGTGGGTGTTGGTTCCAAGACAGGAGGTGTCGGTGATACCGATGTAGGTGGTGATCCTGTTGTTCCTGTATCGCCATTTGGTTTATCAACTCCTGTGTTTATAGCCGCTTGTTGTGAAACGACACGGGTATGATACGGCATTAGGTACTTATCTGCAAGTTTTTCGTTAGAAAGGTTCTTTCTTGCACGATCAACAAGTGACTGTGATGCTGTCTTAGGGTCTTTTCCAAGACTTAGCTGATATTCACTTAATGAGTTGTTAAGAACTAGCCTATCACTGTCAGAAACAGCTTTATCTTTATCTAGCTTATCAATCAGGTTCTGCACAAACTGTCTATTGTCATCAATCCCTTGTTGAACCTCTGGACTACGCTGTGGTGGTGCAGGGGGTGTAGGTGAAGCTGGTGACGTAGGTGCGGCTGGATCAATTTTTGGAAACTTAAAGCCACCTTTAATTACACCGACAGTATAAGACAATGTTTGGTCGCTGTCTGGCATCTTGCCAGTCTTTAGGTGTGATTTGTAAGCATTTAGTGCCCTGCGAACATCAGCATCTGCACCTTTTGCAAGACGTCTATTAATGACACGCATGATTTCAGCATCTATCTGTGCTGGTGTCATGTCTCCAAGATTACCAACCTCACGTAAGCCTTCAAATGCTATCCCTCTAGGGGACGTTGGATTAGGGTGTAAGCCCTCTTCATACATTTTGACAAACAAGGCTTGCTTTCCTGCATCTGCTTTAGCTTTTGCGGTAGCTATCTTAGCGTTGTTTGCCGCTGTCTGGGCATTTTTTAGACGCTTTGTCCTGCCTTCAACAGTAATTCCAACAGGTGTAGACATACCAGTAGACTTTTTGTTCTTTTTAACAAAGCGGTTCACTTTAGACCTACGGCCTGTGACTGCATCAATTGCACGTCCACCAGCAACTAAAGGTACTTGTGTTAATAAAGATGAACCACCTGTTCCAGCAATAGCACCTAAGTTTAACATAGTGCCTATTGATCTTGCAGGATCGTATGATTTACCAATTTGTGGTATTGGGTTGAAGTTGTCAGTAAACTTTGAAAAGCCACCTTTAAGACCAGCGGCATATAGTTCTGTAACAACATTTGATTTATAAAGTGACTGAACAAGCTGTTGGCCTTCTAATGCCTTGCCTACAGTGTCTTTTATAAATTTAATGTCTTCATTAGAAACTACAGTACCTACTTTGGTATTGGCGTTTTTAATTGCTTGGTTAAATCTTTCTAAGGTTGCAGTATCTGCACCTTTAAGAACTTCTTTTCGAAGGATTTTTGCGGCAGTGTTTATATCAGTAGTATTCTTTGATCTAGCTGTGTCTAAGGCAGTGTTTGCACCCTTTTTTGATGTGGGATCAATGTTTTTTAGGTTAAGACCCTCATCACTAGCAATTTCATTTAGCATCCTAGCAACATCGCCAGCCGCTTGGTCAACTTCTGGATCAAGTTCTTGGCGTGGTTTGAAGACAACTTCACCAGTCTTACTAACTGTAGATATAGCTGTGTTTACACCGCCAGCAGATGCTCCACCAATGATGCCTTCACCAACTGCTTGTCTTGGGTCAATATTAAGACCAGCTTCAGTGTTTACTGATGTACCTGTCTGCTCAACGACACTCTGTAAAGACTCTGTGCCAAACTCTTTGAGGGCTGTTGCAAAAACCTTACCACTACCTAGTCCCAAAGAGTCCAGAAGTGCTATTCCAGCGGTTGTAGTCGAAGCATACAAGAAGTCATCTTTGTTAGGCTTTTCTCTACCTTGGTTTCTTGCGCGTTCTTCTGCAATACCGCCAAGATGCTGTACGGCACTGACAACAACAGGTGCGGCTATACCACCTATGAGTGACCCTGCTGGGCTAAACATAGACCCAACAGCCGCGCCACCAACCCTTGCTAACTGCTGACCAGCAAACTGTGCACCTTGCTCTAATGCCGCTTTTGGTAAGTACCTGTATGCGTAGGAGCCATCTTCATCACCTTCAATAAACTTAGCAGATGCTGACTCATAGCCTTCTGGGGCTTCAGTTAAGTTTGTTAGAAACTCACCAGTCTTTTCAGCACCCAATACTCTAGCAGTTGTACCCATAGCATCCAAAGGTGCGTCTACACCCTGCAATAAAGCCTCTTTAAAACCACCTGTAGGGCTGTTGATACCAGTGTTATTACTGTTATCAACTGATGCTGGCTGTTCTTGTCCAGTATCTCCTAAGTGTTCCTTTAAAGCCGCTAATGCGCCTTCCTGTGTTTCACCTGTGATGTCATATACTTTACCATCTGGTGCGGTAATCTCGAATGTTGGCATATCTGTACCTATTATTTCTGTTTAGTTACTATTGAATAGCCTCCAACCACAGCTGGCTTAGACTTGTCAGTTACAGGCTCTGGAACATCGACACCTTGCATTCTGTACCACTCGCGTTGTTGTGCTTCTACAGCGGCAACAGCTTTCTTGTATTGTACTTCTATTGCATTTAGGTTCTTAACAAACTGTGCTCTTGATGAAGACTGTTTTAATGAACCTAGTGATTTTCTTAATAGTGCAAGTTCTATGTTTGAAACCTGACCTAAAGCACCACCAGTTGGTGAATCATCACGCATCTTTTGTAGCCTGTCAAACCCGATAGATGCTTCAATTGTATCAATAGCGTTTGCTGTATCATGTGCATCTGTACCAGCTACGTGAGACATAGCATAACCAAAGAGACCAGTATTGTTGTCAAATGGGTTAAATGCACTTTCGTTTGCTAACCTACCTTTGATGTCAGTAATGGCAGTCAATGCGGCCTGTTTATAGACAGCACTAGGCATACCCATTGCTTTCTTATTTTTGTCAGCCTTGTCTTTTTGTGCTTGTATTCTGGCTTCAGCAAGTCTTGTTGCCTCTGCTTTGTTGAATGCGTCAGTCTCTGCCTGTCTGTTAGCATCTTTAATGTTACCAAACTCGTCTGTTGCGGCTTTCATTGCACCAGAGAAACCTTGAGATGACCCACCAACAATAGCACCACCGATACGCATAAGTGCTTCGTTCCTGTTGATCTTACCAAAAGGCATAGCAGAACCACGGGCGTTTGCAGACACTGCGCTACCTTTGCGATCATTAGAGGATGTAGTATCAGTGTTTAAGATGCCGTTACCTTTAGGTTTAGTCCCGTCTTTGGTATTCAATACGCCCTCTGGTACATCTGTCTGTGGTATTTCCATGTAAGGGTCAAGACGAGCACCTACAGGCATCTCAGAGTCTGGCATAATGGAGCCATTTGGCATTCTATGGTGTCCATCTGGAGTGGGTGTGTATGGGTATAGGTTCTCTCCAGCTACCATGTCATCTATAGGATCATCCTGTTTTACATTAGGTATGTCCATGTAGGGGTCTAAACGTGCGCCTGTAGGCATTGGTGACGTAAAATCAGCAAGCAACGGAGGCTCTTCAACTTTATCTAGCTGTCCAAAATCATTTTCTTCTGGGTTGTTGTAAAGAACAGGTTCAGTGTACGCAGACGGGACTTTATTACCATCATCGAAAAGAGTAGTGGTAGGGTCTTTCTGTGCCCGACTTACTGCGGCAAGAGACTTAGCACGTTGGTCTAGTGCATAATCTTCACCAAACTCTTCAGCGTCTTTTTTTTGTTGGTCTATAACTTCGCCGCGAGTTGGGTCACTAAGTATACCTTTTAAGAAATTATTTCTTCGAGGTGCTTCTAACTCTTCAAGTGCCGTCATTTCAGGGTCTTTGGCTACTTCTAAAAAAGAGTTTGCCATATACACAAGTGTCTTTGGGTCGTTCTTGTATTTTTCGTATATTTCTGGATTAGTAATTTTTAAGCTGTCAATGTTTTGTTGTATAACGCTGTTTGAGTTACCTGTATTTAACACTGGAGGCATCGGTGGACTATAGTTAGGGTAGCTTTGTGATAGAACTGGTTGTCTCATTATAATCCTCCTTTATCTCATGTGTGGGTTTGCTGTTGCACCTACAGTTGGCCTATAGAATGATGTTTGCGGTGTTTGCTGTGGGAAATACTCTTGCTGAAAACCAAAGCCAGCCATACCACCACCTAGTGCGGCGGCATACGGATTATTCATGTTAGCTTGTACGCCATTACCAGACGAGTTTGGAGCCTTACCCAAGATACCTGATTGATAGCCTTTACGCTGATTCATCTCAAAGTCACGTTGGTCTTCAAATCGTTGCCTCTGGTCATTAAGGTTTGCTTGGTTGTAACCTTGTAAACTGTTACCAGCGTTCATACCGAAGTTAGCACCTTGTCCTAGAGTATTCATACCAACACCGTAAGCACTTTGGATGCTTTGGTTTGCCTGTCCAGCACCTTGCAATGCAGAACCTTGGTCACGGAACTGTTGTGCCTGTTGGCCTAGACTACGGTCAATAAGACTATTCTGGATGTTTGTAGCTACATCAGCACGTCTGTCGTCATATGCTCGGTTAGCTACTGCTTCCGCTACACCAGCGCGACTAGAGTTCATGTTACCAGAACCCATTGCCGCCATGTCTATGCCAGTCAAAGTGTTCTCTTGTAGGTTACGACGGTCATCACGCATTGCGGCGTCTACTAGACCACCAGAGTTTGCTGATGCGTAGTTCATAGCGTTGCCAAGGCGGTCTTGCTGTGCCGCTTCTGACATCCCTTGATACTGTCCGTACAATGAGTTGGCGTTGTTGCCAAAGCCAGCTGTATTGCCCATCATGGCATTACCACTGTTCATCATATTAGTACCATAGCCGCCCATAGTATTAGCTGTGCCTGTCTGGAACTGGTTAGGTGCGGCGTATGTTTGTCCTTGGTAGGCTCCAGTGTTTAAGACACCACCTAACGCACCTTCAGAACCAGATAAGTTATTATCCACGTATGGTTTGTATTGGTTAAACGCCGCCATCTTTGCGGCATTTGCTTTGTCCATAGATTTTGATTGCATCTTTGAGCCAAGTAAGCTGGCTCCAGCACCTATAATTGCGCCCCACATATAATATTCCTTTTATTTTATACAGCTATCCACGCTGTGCCGTTGTAGACAACAAGTTTAGATACGCCTGATCCTATTGGTTCCCAAGGTGATACGGCATAACGCACCATGCCCTTTCTTGGGTTGGTAGGTTCTCTGTCGGTTACTTGGATACTTGCGTCTGCTAATGATTTTATAGACGCTTCGATTTCTCTGAGTTCCTCTTGCAAATAGTTTGCTAAGAACTCTGGAGATAGTGTTGGTGCTTGGCGTCTAACGTAAGTAGACACCAGCATATTAATCTTATCTGAGATAGCCATATTGTTATCTCCTACCAGTCACAGTGATCTCGACATCCATACCTGTAAAGTTGAAGTCCTTGTCTACTCCAGCTGTCATTTTGTACGACAAGTATCTGCCAGCCATACGGGTATCCACTTTGTAGTTGTATAGGGCATCAAAACTTACATCAGACCCATAGTTAGGGGTGGCGTGTGGTAAATCTGCGGCTCCAAAAGTAAAGACAAAGCTACCTTCTGAACTGTCTGTAGAAATCTGTGGTGTAATCTTAGATATAATCTTATAGCCAGTCAGGGGTATACCTTGGTCATCAAGGTCAAGACCTACGCGTTCAAGGAAGAACGGCTTGGATACATCTGTGTCTATAGATTGCGACAGTGATCCTTTTTCAATCAAGTCGATACCGTAGACTTTACTGTTGGCTACTCCATCTCCAGCTTTTGCTAGAACAAGTGGATGCCTTTGGTATGGGCTTTCTTGGGTGTGGTACGATCCACCTATGTTGTCGTAGGTAGTCGTTGCATCTGCGTATGTAGACACAGAGTTTACGTTGGCTTGTGCCCCTGCAACTACGTTAGGTAAATCATAGAATGACCATATGTCTTCTTTGTAGTTGTAGACAGCGGCTCGGTTACATGCGTCACCCTCTGCATAGACAGCCATATCGTCACCCGTGTGGTAACAGAAGTATAACTCTTCAAGCAGGGAGTTATGTAAGACAAAACACTGTTCAGTCTTTGAGTTGTCTAGGCCGTTGAAGATATACTCACGGATTCTACCGTCACATATAGACTGTCTGGTGTTACCATCAGTCACGTATATGTCATCTCTATCGAAGACATAGTGTTTACCTTCAACCTCTTGGATGCAGTTCTGGTTGATTACCCCAGCATCGTCGAATAGTTTTCTAAAGTTAAAGATAAAAGCACCACCGACAAACTCCATCATCCACACTTGGTCTTGTGAGTAGACAAGGAAGTTGGAGCCTAAAGTAGCACCATCAACTATGGGGGTCTTCATTTGCACTAGGTCATTGAATCCAGCACTGTTGGTAAGGTCTGAGGCATCCCATGTACTAGGGACTTGGTTAGCTAACACGGGGTCACTAAAGCGAACCCTGTTAGGGAAGTCCGTACCACTCTCTACTGTGCCTAGTGCAAGTAAGAAGTCACCATATGATCTCATGGCTGTCGTGGTTACGCCACTAGGCCAGTTGGTCAATGCAGTAAAGTTAGTTGCGCTGGGTACTCTATGTACTGGCACAGTGTTTGATCTGTTGATATACTGAACGTCTGCAAGTATTGTAGCTGTCACGGGTGTAATAGGGGATGCAGACAAAGAACTGTTGAACTTCTGTGCTAGGACGCCATTAGACATCTCATAGATGTCGAAGGTATCATCCACCACTATGACTGTATCAAAACCCGTGAGGGCATCAATGCCGTATATGAACTTAGGAGTAATTGATAGGTTGCCTGAGATGCTCCTGTAAATTGGTGCTCTAGTTACCTTGGCTTCATTGAACCTGACGTTCTTGGCTCTGGTGTAGGCATTGATGGGTAGGCTGTATGGGTCAATGTCTGTAATGACACCAACAGACCCAAGCCCACGTATTGGGAGGTTAGTCATGGGCTACTTACTCCGTTCTTATGTTTTCATTATGTATGCTAGGGCATAGTAAGGGGGAACTGTGTCTACAGTTGCCGTATGGTTGTGGTTGCCCTGTGTGGATATACTGTGGGTATGGGAGAAAGACCTGTCGCCACTAACATGCTTTATGCTTTCTAGTGTCTCATTTATCTCATTAGCTCCTGTACCAGCGATTAGTCTGCCTGATACTGACGTCCCAAAATTTGACCCACTGTTACCCCAACCATCTCTAGGTATTGTAACTGCTGTTGAACCAGTGTTACCGCCGTGGTTATGACCGCCAGCACTGTTAGTTGTTATAGAGTCTGTAGTAGAACCACCAGTAGCGTTGACACCATAGGATGAACCAGCACCCACCACAAACCGATTACGAAGGTCTGGGGTACTGTTGGAACCATTACATAAGACCCAACCAGAAGGGATCGCTGAGACTGCCCCAGACCACATTATGATACCACCAGTAGGCACTGCCGCACCTCCAGCTAGGGTATTCATCTGTGCTGTCGTGGCAGTCAATCCGTCTAGCTTATTGATCTCTGATGTAGACGCTGTGACACCATCGAGAACATTGAGTTCTGTGTGTGATGCCGTGATTGCTCCAGTGACGTTCGGTAACGTGGAAAGAAGGGTGCTCTTGATTAATCGTAAGTGGTCGTCAGCTTGCGCCAAGCCGTCTGTGGAGGCTGGGTTTGAGGAGACTAGGGAGTTAATGTATGTGCCTGTTTCAAGTGCCATATCTAGGGTTCCTGACTATTGAGTAGCGGTGCTACGGGGCTAGCTATGCTAGTGTTTCTGGGGATGGCTCTTGTTTCGAAGGCCGAACAACAACAACAACAAGAACAACCTTTAGCCTTCTTTTTGAAATTGATGTTATTTTAAGGGTACGGGGGGTCTAATTTCCTGTGAACCTATAAAAAACTAGGGTGTATCTTGTGTAACCTGTTGTTTTCTATGGATAAGCAGGGTGCAAGGATGATGTATCCCTCGTCGACTGCCAGTATAAATAGGAAAGACAAACGATAGACATTAGACATTGATGGGATTTTTATCTGGTTGTGCCATATATGCTTTTAAGCAAACATTGGGACATCCTCAGTCAACCCAAGACAACACAGGTAATCATCCTTCCCTGGTCAACACAAGGACAAGTGCCTGGTCAACATCAGGATAACTCCAGACACTATAGACATCTACCATCATCCTCATCTATGACAATCAATAGAGAGACAATCAGTCTATAGTCATCCTTAGTATCTATAGTCATCTATAGTCGTCCTAGTCTATGGTTTCTTTATTGTTTGTCAGGTAGAGGATGCTCCTTAGTCATCTATAGTCATCTATAGTCATCTATAGTCATCTATAGTGTCTCGGCCTTGGGATCATCAGTCACTCAAGGGAAGTCTGAGGGAGCTGTAGTTCAACCAAGGCCTTCACTAGCCTTATAGTCTGGCTTGTGGTCTCTATCGTCGGTGTTCTTGTGTCTTTCTGTCTTAAAGGGTGACACAAGTATTCCTTCAGTAATTAATTGCCATATATGCATTGACGGGGGACGTATCTTTTGATATTCCTTGGGTACACTGAAGGCATTTGCCCGACGACTAAAGATGGGCGACAGGCCGCAAGGTGTGGCAGGGGACTGTAACTCCCTCCACCAAAGCGGATCAGATCGCAAGACCAGAGCCAACAACAGGCCGAGGGATTAGTCAGACAGCAAGTGACCTTCTTAACCAAAGAAGGAACTAAAGAATGACAAATGAAACTAAATTCTCGCTAACATCCTCTTACATGAGTGACATACAGATACAGAACATGGCAGAGGTTGCTATTGTATCTTATGAGTTCACCGCAAGCTGGGCGGTTGCTTATACAGCCGCTTTAGAATTTGCGGCTGACGAATGGCACACAAAAGCAACCCCATCACAAGTAATGGCGGCTGTTAGCCTTGCCAAGACTGGCTGGGAAGGCATCCGCTCTAGTGTAAAGACCTCTTTAATGGGGGCGAACCAATGAGCACTAGCGAAATCAAAAGCAACATCATCAGAGACCTACAGGGCATAGATCAGGCCGTTGATAGCCATGTACTTGTAATGGCTGGGGACAACCACACAATCAGAATGTTCTCTTGCTGGCTCGATGGGTCTTACTTAGGTGAAGACCACTACAGACAGAACCTAAAGCGAATAGGTGAGTGTTTAGACAGCCGCAAGAAACTACGCTCATTCGTTATCGAACAGTTTACTAAGTACATTGCACACGATGCACAGTGTTCATATGGATATGCTCAGAAAGTTATCGTTGATTATTTAGGAACTGAACTACTCCACAACCTTAACTCTGAATTGATTGACTATGTTACAGAGTTTTATGATGCACATGTGGGAGAAGTAGCATGAGCAACCCAACACAGCTTACAGCAAACCAAACAGCCGCAATGATAACACTTGTCAAAGCTGGCATGAGCAACACTGGTGCTAAGTGTATCAACGACATGATGGACGACCCAATGCCAGTAGTACAAGCAAGTGATCTTGTAGAAGCTGGCTGGTCACAGAAGCAAGCCGAAGGTACATTTGGTTCACTTGTTGCCAGTGGTCATATCTTCCATGACGAAGGCGGTAATGCCGCCAATGATCTTTATATTCTCGAAGGTGAAGAGGAAGAGTTTGACAACCTTCGTGAGTTCTTTGTTGAAGAGGTGACACCATGAGACATCTAATCAACCGCATGTTAACTCCAGACGCCCTAGCATCATTCGCTTTGTTGTCTGGCATCATCCTCACAGTTCTAGCAGTCATATACGGCTACGGCAGTTACTGAGCCTACTTGTGTCGCCATGCTTCGGCGTGGCGCATCAAGTGGACTTAGCCACTGAACAACTGAAGGAACAGAAGAATGGCAAAATATGTAGTAATAGCAAACCTAACAATTGCTGATCAAACAAAATTGGGCTTTGAATTTAAGTCTAAAATTGTGTCTAATTATTGGAACCCATCGACAAAAGATAATCCTAATAAACCTCTAATTCCGCTTTATGGTAATGAGCCAAAATTGTTTGACAACATTACTTCTGCTGACGCATTCGCAGAAAGATTGCGTAGGTATAGATTTGATGGTCAGCAAATTACAGTGGCTTGGTTTGAAGCTGTTGAATACACTGTTTCATTTGAAGAGGTGGCGGCATGAGACTTTACACAAGCCCCAAGGGCGAATGGTCAGGAACACAGGCAGACGCAAAGAAGCTAGGGGCATTCGTTGAGGCTGATGTTCCCACATCTAAGGCTGATCTGCTGGCTTTCTTAAATGACCACAGCGTCATGATTAATAAGCTAAAGGAGCTAGGCTACGAAGCACCACAGCCAACCACAGCACCAGTCCAACCGAAGGAACTCAAAGGCGGTTCTTGGGACGAGTACAACGCCATTCGCAACCATTTGGAAACGTGCGATGCCAAAGCATTAAACACGGCTCTCACCATCATCACTGGACGCCTTGGCGACCTACTTGAGAAGGCCAGCTGATTGCATCAGTTAGCCCAGCGTCAAGGCGTTGGGTTTGCTCATGCAATCAAGCATGAACTAGCGAAGCTAGAACTAAAGAAGGAACAAAAGAATGATTACTAATTATACCCCACAGTCAACAATCGAAGCCATGCAAGTCGCCTTGTTCCGCAGTCTAACCGCCAGATCAATAGACAGGGCACAGGCCGCCGCTACACTAGCACAATCAATGGCAAGCAACCTGACACAACAGGAACTAGAGCAAGCTAAGGCTGGAGCTATAGACATGGCAGTCCGTGAGCAACAAGGGAGAAAGTCCAATGGGTGAAGTAATACAAATGAATGCTGATTATGTACTAGGGATGCAGTCAGCAAGGGAAGCAGTAGCGTCAGGCGACATCTACTGTCTTGAAAGTGCGCTAATGCTTTACGAGCAAGACCCAGCGGACAGTGAGTTTCAAAGGGGACACCACAGGGCACTTATAAACCTACATCAGCAAGGGAGAAAGTCCAATGACCTTTCTTGAGTTAGTCCACATGGACGCAAAGCTAATCTGGGACGGGGAAGCCCACCGAGCCCGAAGCATCACCAAAGCCGAGCGATTTTCCTCTTTCTCTGATTATGACACTAGAGCCATAAGCGACTTTAAGCCTAGCCATATACACCGCTTCTTTGACAGTCTTGCGGAGCAGGGGTTGTCCAATAATACAATAAATCACTATGGGGCTATGATAGTTAAGGTGTTCTCTCATGCAGTCTCTGAAGAGCACATTAGCCATGTACCCAAGTTCAAGTATCGCAAGGTCAAAGGCAACAAAAGACCATTGTACTTTACAAAGTCTCAAATAGATTTAATGTCGTCCTACTTTCGAAACAGTGCTGACTTCAGAGACTTAGAGTTCTACTTGATTATTGGCATTCACACTGGGATGCGAATAGGGGAGATCAGAAGCATAAACGAAAGCACATTAGTTATTGATGAAACTGGCGGTTACTCAGTTTATTTAGCTGACACTAAAAACGGCGATAGTCGTACTGTGCCTATCAATGACGAAGCCCTAAGAGCCATTAGGAAACTAGGAACTGATGTTTCAAAGAACTGGAACAGCAAGTTGTTTTATCGGGGGTGGAAGCACATGAGAAGGGCAGTGCTTAATGATGACAGCCGTTACACGTTTCATACGACTAGACATACCTGTGCAACCACGCTGGCTAACAGTGGGGCTTATAACACGGACATCATCGGAAAGTTTTTAGGACACCGAGACCTAAACACGACCCGTAAATACATCAAGACTGCACCAGAGACCTTGAGGTCTATGGCAGAACTAATGAGAGGAGAGAGAAGCAAAACTATTACACCACTACAAGCCAAGCAGACTGACCTGTTTGGACTGGAAATTTAAAAGGGAAGTAAAGTAACAATGACAAATAAAGTAAACAATGTGAGCATTGTAAGAAAGATTAATATGTGGTCTGAAAACACAGCCGCTCAAGAGGGAAACAGTAGCAGTAGCAATGGTTTCTTTGGAATTCGTATGTCTAGCTGGGGAAATCCACAGACTGCCCCACCTGTTAAAGTAGGGGGAGCCAACACATGAGCAACGATAGCAACACACAGGCAAACCCTATCTCAGAAGCCTACAACGAGACCATGAAACAAGATGGCAAACGTAAGTTTAACGAGAAGTATCAACAGGCAGAAAACGTAACAGAGCAAGCACCAGAATATAGCCAACTAAAGCAAGTCTTAGACTTAGTGGCTGATGGTTTATCCAAAGACATCGAGGAAGCCAGAAGAGGCAAAGGACGCCGCCCAACGTGGCTAAACGACCTTATGCACCTTGACCCTAGACAGCTGGCACTCATTGGTCTCCAGAGTTGCTACAATGCAGTCTTGAAAGACAGTACGCTCAGTAGTGTAACTCAAGAAATAGGCAGTCTTATAGATCGTGAATGTTTAGCGTTGGAGTTGCTTCATAGCGATGATGAGGAAGCCAACAGGAACAACAGACAAATAGTAAAGATGGTGTCTGAAGCCCACACGTCAGCACATGTCAGGCTGAAGGCTCTCAGGAACATAGCGTCTAAGAATGGCACCAAGTCTATATACTTTGGCATCGAAGAGAAAAAGGGTGATCGCAAGATGCACATGAAGCGGAAGACAGCCAACGCCGCTCCAGTCATCTCAGCAATCTTTCAGTATTGTCATGTCTTCCAAAAGGACACTCAGTACACCACTCCAAAAAACAGTATCACTCGTTTGTCTTTTACTCAGGAAGCCCAGCGCGAAATTGAGAGAAGCAAAGAGTATCTCCAATGGTCACAACCGCTTCTAAAGCCTATACCAATGGACACACCGAACCCTTGGCAGGGCTTCCATACAGGGGCTTATAAGGACTGGAGACTAGCAGAGGTTGTCAAACTCGTTAGAGGGGCTTCCAGCAAGCAGATTGAGGCCATAGAACACAGTTTCAAGGGTGAAACTCCAGAACACTTTAGAGCACTCAATGCACTGCAAGAAACGAGGCTGTGTATCAACGAGGAAATGCTTGAAGTTGTCGAGTGGTGCTGGGAGACCAGACAGTCATTCGGTAAGTTTCCAAAGCGAGATAAACCTGAGTTTCCGAGGCTTCCAGAGGATCACATGACAATGGATCAGGAGCTGAAGAAAGCCATTAAAGAAGACCAGCGTGAATGGCGAAACACTGACCGCAGGGTAAAGGGTGCTGAAGCTGTCATGAAGCAAGACCTTCAGATTGCTAATGAACTTGCAGTCCATGATTACTTTACGATCCCATGGGCATGTGATTTCAGAGGCCGCTTCAACATGGTTCCGTCTTTCAACTACCACAGAGACGACCACATTAAGTCACTCTTTCAGTTTCAGAGAGGCCGTGTTGTCGATGGGCAAAACATTAGATGGCTAAAGATACACATTGCTAATTGCTCTGGCTTTGAGAAGATCGACAAAGCACCTCTTGATGGACGTGTGGCATGGTTTGACAAGAATGAGGGTGTACTCTTGGACATGGCTAAAGACTACAAGAACAGTCTGGGTCAATGGTCAGGTGCGGATTCTCCTTTTCAAATGCTCGCGGCTATCTTTGAGTATTCCAGATACCTTGATGAAGGTGATGATTTTGTTGGCTTTATACCAATTTCACTTGATGGGACTAATAGTGGTGTTCAGCATTACAGTCTTTTGACACGTAGTGAAGAGGGTGCTTTGGTAAACTTAGTTCCACAAGACACAATGGCTGACCTTTACCAAACTGTTGCTGACAAAGTTACACAAAGGCTTGTTGTTGATTTAGACGACCCTAGTGCCTTTGGTAGCAATGAGATCACCAAGGCTGAACTGGCGCGTATTTGGCTAGACTTTGGTATTACCAGAGGAAATCAGAAGAGGGCTTGCATGACCTACCCATATTCATCGGTTGTCGCTGGAATGACTGGTCAATACATGGAAGACGTTATGAAGCCTTTGCAACGATCTGTGTCTTATGGTGAACTAAAGGAACACCCGATTGCTAGGACAAATAAAGAGCGAAAGGTTGCGTCACGTTACCTTGCTGGTCACAGCTACGACAGCATTGTGGAGACCTTGCCTAAAGCGGCTGAAGCTATGAAGTGGATACAGTCGTGCACCAATGTTATCAGCAAGCAAAACAAGCTGGTCAACTGGACTTCGCCTAGTGGGTTTAGGGTCTTCCATAACTATCTAAAGAGGGACAGGGTAGAGACTAAGATATTCTTGTTTGATACAGCTGTAGGCGAGAGAACTAGGTCTAAGGTCTCCTTATCGCTAGATACAGGTAAGGTGGATGTCAGGAAGAACACAGCATCTGTAGCGGCTAACCTCATACACTCGCTTGACGCCTCTGGCATGGCTAAAACTATAGTCAAACTGCTAGACGCTGGAGCGACTAATGACTTCTTTATGATCCACGATAGCTTTGCAATCTCTGGCGATGTAGACGACCTCTACTACGGTGTCCGTGAAGCCCACATTGAGATGTATGATGCTGAGAACCTGTTGCTAAAGTGGCAAGAGGAACTGAGGCAACAGCTGGATCATCCGTTCGACTTTGAGAGGTCTGAAGTCAATCCAATGCCCGAAATGGGAAACCTAAACCTACAGCTAATAAGGGACAGTCAATTCTGCTTTAGTTAATACTTATGTCACCCTTCAGAAGCCCCTAGAGTTACCTCCCTGTTACTAAGGACTCTAGGGACTTCTCCTCCTCCTAAACTTAAAGCCATCCATAGATTCTATGGGTGGCTTTTTAACATTAGAAAGACAAAAGTATGCCTAAGAAACCAAAGATAAACTTTCAGACTCCTGTAGGAGTTGCTAAGTATCCACACTTGAACAAACCAGACACAGCCTTTGACTCTGAAGGTAAATACAAAGCAGAACTATTAGTGTCTCAAGATGAAGCCAAGCCTCTTATTAAGTTGATAGAGGATGCGGCTAAAGAAGAACATGGGTCAGCTAATTATAGAGTTCCCTATCAGACAGATGAAGAGACTGGGGAAGTAGCTTTTAAACTACAGTCTAAGTATCAACCGAAATTCTACGATACAGCTGGTCAACTAGTGCCAGAAGGTAAAGAACCAAGGATAGGCGGTGGTAGCCGATTGAGACTTAAAGGCTACCTAAATGTCTATAAGGTATCTGGTCAGGCTGGTGTGTCTATACAGCTTACGTCCTGTCAAATAGTTGAAGCAATGCAAGGCATGAATGGAGCTGGCTTTGATGCTCTTGAAGAGGGTGGGTTTACTATAGACACATCAGCAATTGATGCACCTTTTGAAGCAATAGAAAACTCTGATAACTTTGACTTCTAATCATAGATACCGAGGTATCAAAGAAGGCTACAGGTCTGGTCTTGAGGCTATAATTGCTGAAGAACTAAGGCGACTAGGTATACCATTTACCTACGAGAGCCAAAAGCTGACCTACACCATCCCTAGTCGAACCGCCAAGTACACCCCAGACTTCATTCTCCCGAAGGCTGGTGGTGTCTGGTTCTTAGAGACTAAGGGGCGATGGGTCACAGCTGATCGACAGAAACATGTGTTAATCAAACAGCAACTACCTCAGATTGATCTTAGGTTCTTATTTAGTAATGCAAATGCCAAGTTGTATAAAGGGTCTAAGACTTCTTATGCAGACTTTTGCACAAAGAATGGGTTCGCATGGGCACACAAGCGGATACCAGATGAGTGGATTGAAGAGTGTCATTTAGGCATGAAGCAAGCCAAATAAAGAGAGCAAGGGGCGGTCTTAGGATCGCCCTTTTTTATTTTAAGGGAAGCAAGAAACATGAGAAACTTTGTAGGCATACGATATGCACAGACACAGCTAATGAGAATACTAATGAGTGACAAATACAAAAAAGGCACTCTGACAGATAAGAAACAAGAGAAACTTGATGCACTGATCGAGTTTTGTGGTGCTTATGAGAAGCACAGGAACATCCAAGGACTGAACGATCACGATTTTACACATTATTGGAATGAAAGAGATGGTTGAACAAGAAGAGAGCACCTTTGTGTCTCACGAAGCATGTGACGCCTGTGGGTCATCAGACGCCAACAGCCTCTACAGCGATGGTCACATGTTCTGCTTCAGCTGTCTAAAGCACACCCCAGCTGACGGAGAGTATACGCCCAGCGCACAGCCAACTAAGACAGACAGTAGCCTACTATCAGGCGACTTCATGGAACTAAGGTCACGCAAGTTGACTGAAGCCACGTGTCGTAAGTTTGGTTACTTTGTAACTAAAGACAGCAAAGGCGATCCAATACAGGTGGCTAACTACAAGGATGCCAAGGGTAAGACTACAGGTCAGAAGATCAGAACAAGAGACAAGCAGTTTCCTACCATTGGTAAGATTAATGGTCTCTTTGGTATGCATCTGTGGTCAGCTGGAAAGAAACTGGTGGTCACAGAGGGCGAACTGGATTGCATGAGTGTGTCACAGGTACAACAGCATAGGTTTGCTACTGTTTCCGTAAGGAACGGCAGTTCTGGGGCTAAGAAGAACCTGTTGGAAAACATAGATTACCTCAACAACTTTAAAGAGATAATCTTAATGTTTGATCAAGATGAAGCTGGACGTAAGGCCGCCATTGAGTGTGCTGAAGTCTTGCCCATAGGCAAAGTTAAGATAGCTGTCTTGCCACATAAAGACGCCAATGAATGTCTAGTGAAAGGTGAGGCTGGTGCAATCATTAATGCCATACACCAAGCCGCTGACTATAGACCTGATGGCATAGTCCAGATGTCTGATATGAGAGAGACTGTAGCAACTCCTGATGCTGAAAGCCCATTCAAGTATCCTTACCCAAGGTTGAACTTTATGACTAAAGGCATGAGAGGCATTACAACTCTTGTCAGTGGCTCTGGGTGTGGGAAGTCAACTTTAGTGCGCGAAATAGCATATCATCTGCATATGACAGGCTCAACTGTAGGCATGTTGATGTTGGAGGAAAACACCAAGCGAACTTCGCAGGGGTTAGTAGGACTCCACATAAACAAGAACATTGTCATTGATCCAGAAGCCGCGACAGTAGATGAGGTAAAAGCTGGTTTTGATGACTTGGTGTCTAAGGGCGAAATCTACCTCTTCGACCATGTGGGTACGTTTGACTTAGATATAATCTGTTCTCGCATAAGGTACATGAAGCATGGACTTGGCTGTGATGTCGTGTTTTTAGATCACATTTCAATATTGATCAGTTCGTATTCTGGAGCCTCAGACAACGAGAGGGTTTTGATAGACCACATAATGCACACGTTAACTACTTTATGTGTCGAATTGGATTTAGCTCTAGTTCTTGTGTCCCACCTAAAGAGGCCAAAGTCTGAAAGAGGTCATGAAGGTGGCGACAAAGCCCAGCTATCACAGCTGAGAGGAAGTCACAGTCTAGCACAGCTGGCTTGGTTCTGTATCGCCTTGAATGTGGATGAGGAAGACCCCACGTCAGGCAAAAGACAACTTACTATTCTTAAAAATAGACACACTGGTTTTCTCGGTTCAGCCGATACGCTCCAGTACAATTCCGACACAGGCAGACTTATGGCTGTAGACGATAACTTCGGCTTCTAGGCCACCCCAACCCCCAAACATTAGTAAAGCAAAGGAACACGTATGCGTGGAATCTCAGTTACGTCCAGAGAGGCGTTTGCAAACACAGACTTAACCAAGAACACAAGAATGGTCTTTGATGTCATTCAGTCAGCTGGAGACAAAGGGTGCATCAGTGCACAAGTACAGCTGGCACTCAAGCACATGCCATATGGCTCGATCACGAACCACTTCAAATGGCTAAAAGACGCTGGGCTAATCACAGTCATCGGGAAGCGGCTTAGTCCATACGGGCGAAACCAACAGATATTTAAAGCAACAAGACCACTCAATGCACAAGGGGAGCTATTCAGATGAACACCACAGGTACACATGAATACACTATGAACGAATATCAAGCTGATGCGGCCTCTACCATGATCTACAAATGGAAAGTCATCTATCCAGCTCTAGGTCTATCCAATGAAGCTGGTGAAGTCTTAGGTAAGATTAAGAAACTCATTAGAGATCACGATGTAACTTTTGATGGCATAGACACCATCCCAGCGCAGAAGAAAGCTGAGATTGCAGATGAGCTAGGTGACGTGCTTTGGTACATCGCGGCTCTTGCTAAAGACATTGGCATCACCTTGAATGAGGTAGCCGCAATTAACCATGAGAAGCTGACGTCACGCAAGAAGCGTGGGGTGCTTAAAGGCTCTGGTGATAAGCGATGAGTAGGTGGATATGGGACTTAGAAAGCAACGGACTCTTAGACACCATCCACACTATCTGGTGCATTGTCTGTCGTAATGTGGACACTGGCGAAGTCCGTAAGTTTAACCCAGACCAGATCGAGGACGCTCTTGAGCTACTAGCAAATGCTGATGAGATCATTGGTCACAATATAATCGACTACGACATCCCAGCGATACAGATTGTTTATCCTGAGTGGACAACGAAGGCCAAGGTGACTGACACCTTAGTTCTCTCGCGCCTGATACATGGCGACATGTTCAATGAGGATGCTGAACGCAACTTCAGTGTCGCTAAGTTCCCAAAGAAACTCTGGGGAAGCCACAGCCTAAAGGCTTGGGGTCTTCGCCTTGGTGACTTCAAAGATGACTACGATGGTGGGTGGGAAGCCTATAGTGAAACTATGCTTTCATACTGCGTTCAAGATACTCAGGTGACTGATACGTTATACAAGAAGTTGATGAAGACTGAGCCTACTCAGAAGTCTATCGACCTTGAGCATCGTATGGCTTCTATCTGCCGTGAGATCGGTAGCAACGGCTGGACTTTCAATGAGAAGAAAGCTGGTGAACTGTATGCTGAACTTGCACAGAAACGCCATGCCATTGAGGAAGACTTAAAGGAACTATTCCCACCTTGGGAAGTAACCGAAGACTTCTACCCTAAGTCAAACAATAAGACCCGTGGGTATGTCAAAGGTGAACTGTTTGTTAAATCAAAGACAATCTACTTTAACCCAGCGTCAAGGGTACACATCCAAAGATGTCTGGTAGACAAGTACAAGTGGAAACCAAAGCACTACACGCCTAATGGTCAGGCTAAGATTGACGAAACCATCTTGGCTAATCTTCCGTATCCAGAGGCTAAGAGGCTTGCTGAGTTCTTCTTAATTCAGAAGCGGATCGGTATGCTGGCTGAAGGTGCTGGGGCATGGCTCAAGAAGGTCAGTGCTGATGGTAAACTAAGACACCGACTAAATAGCAATGGATGTGTTTCAAGCCGCGCCACAGCGACATCCCCTAACCTACAGCAAGTGCCTAGTTCTGGCTCACCCTATGGCAAAGAGTGTCGTGAGTTGTTCACAGCACCACGGGGCTGGCATATCTGCGGTACAGACCTTTCGGGAATCGAATTGAGGCTCTTAGCTTCCTACCTTCACCCCTATGATGGCGGCGAGTATTCAAAGCAGATACTTGAGGGTGACATACACACCTACAACCAACATGCGGCTGGTCTAGCTACTAGAAACCTAGCGAAGACTTGGGTCTATGCTACGCTCTATGGCGGTGGTGATAGGCTAATAGGTGCTATTGCTGGCGGTGGTGCAAAGAAGGGTAAGCAACTTAAAGACAACTACGACAAGGCTGTCCCAGCGTTTGCTACCTTAAAGAAGAACCTAAAGACAGCGGCATCAAGAGGTCACATTAAGGCTCTTGATGGGCGTAAACTAAGGGTCAGGTCAGAGCACCGATGTCTCTCGCAATTACTCCAGTCAGCTGGGGCAATCGTGGCGAAGCAGTGGGTGATGATGACCTATGACAAAATCAAAGAAAAGTATGGCGACAAAGTATTCATCATGGGCTGGATTCACGATGAAATACAGATTGCCTGTAGAACAAAGGAGATAGCCGAAGATGTCGGATATATCGCTGGAGCAATGGCACAAGAAGCTGGCGTTGCTCTCGGACTTAACATCCCCACAGAAGCAGAATATTCCGTGGGGCGAACTTGGGCTGACACTCACTGAGAAGAACGATTACTTAGAGAACTTAATACTACTCTTTGTAATCATAGACCGAAGTTGGCGTAAGCCATTCACTGTTAAATCAGACTTCGCAAGAGTTGGAGCACTTCACGTTGCCATTGCCGCAAGTGAAGGCTTCATAACCAACCAAATAGATGAGGATAGCTGGGGTAAGCGTTGGTACGTGACCCCTGATGGACAGGATATACATGAAGAAATCAGCAGAACACTTAAAGAAGTCATTTACTCGCCCCATATTACTCATTGATGGAGACCTATACCTCTTTAGATCAGCTATTGCAGTTGAAGAGGAGATAGACTGGGGTAACGACATTTGGTCATTATCAAGTGACCTAAAGGCCGCAAAGGCACTATTCAAAGCAACAATAGATGCCTTCAAGAAAGAGTTAGTTGTAGAAGATGTGGTAGTCACAATATCAGGTCAAAAGAACTTTCGTAAAGACGTACTTGAGACTTACAAAGGTGGACGTAAGAAAGTCCGTAAGCCTGTAGGATACAAAGCCCTCGTTGCGTGGGCTATGGAAGAATACGATAGCATTATGGTGGACTGCTTAGAGGCAGATGACGTCATGGGCATCATGGGTTCTATGCCAAACACCGAGGCTATCATTGTGTCTGATGACAAGGACATGAAGACTATCCCATGTCGTCTATATAGACCTACCGACAATGACCGTCTGGTCATCAGTGACATGGAAGCCAACAGGAACTTCCTCATCCAAGCCCTCATGGGCGACATGACCGATGGTTACGGTGGGTGTCCAAAAGTAGGCATTAAGACAGCTGAAAAGATACTAGGCAACCACCCGACTTGGGACGCTGTTGTTAAGCAATATCAAAAAGAAAACCTAACAGCAGACTACGCGCTAACACAGGCTCGTATGGCTCGTATTTTGCGTTGTACTGACTGGGACGATGAGAAGGGAGAGGTGATACTATGGAAACCATCAAGATAGATGCCGTTAACAAACCGCCCCATTACAACTCAGGTTCAATCGAGTGCATCGATGCTATGCAAGCGATGGCTGATGGCTCACTAGTTTGGGGTCACAATGCGTACCTTTGGCAGAATGCTTTCAAGTACCTGTGGCGTTGGCCTTACAAGAAAAAACCCGTCGAAGACCTCAAAAAGTGCCGTTGGTACTTAGATCGACTTATCAAACTCATTGAAGAAAAAGAAGAAACATTATGAATAATTCATTACCAACAGACTACCAGCAATTCATCCACACCAGCAGATATGCTCGATGGATACCCGAAGAGGGCAGACGTGAAACTTGGACTGAAACAGTAGGCCGTTATATGGACAATGTTGTAAGGCCGAAAGTGAGCCGTGAAACTGCGGCAGAAATTGAAATAGCGATACTGGGTCTACAGATAGTCCCAAGCATGCGAGCACTCATGACAAGTGGTAAGGCTTTATCACGCGACAATACAGCTGGATACAATTGTGCGTTCACACCAATAGACCATGTTCGATGCTTTGATGAGGTTCTCTTTATCTTGATGTGTGGCACTGGCGTAGGCTTCTCAGTTGAGCAGAAGTATGTGAAAAGTTTACCAACGATACCTACACTTAAAGAAGGCGTCTGTGAAATTACTGTAGCAGACAGCAAAGAGGGCTGGGCGGCTGGCTATAGAGAACTAATGTCTGAACTATACGCTGGTAGAATACCAACGTGGGATGTGTCGGCAGTTAGACCAGCTGGTGAAAGACTAGAAACCTTTGGTGGTAGGGCATCTGGTGCTGAACCATTGGTTGAACTGTTTGAGCACACCATTGAAACCTTTAAGGGCAGGCAAGGTGACAAGCTGACACCATTAGACGCCCACAGCATCATGTGTAAAATTGGCGAAGTCGTCGTCGTGGGTGGTGTGCGTAGGTCTGCAATGATCTCATTAAGTGACTTATCGGATGACGATATGAGGACAGCTAAGTCTGGCGAATGGTACATCGACAACCCACATCATGCACTTGCGAACAACTCAGTGGCATACGAAGGTAAGCCCAGCGGCGTGGACTTCATGAAGGAATGGGCGTCACTAGCGGCCTCTGGTTCTGGTGAACGTGGTATCTTTAATCGACAGGCGGCTAAAGACAAAGCCCAGCGCGAGGGTATTAGAGATAGCAGTTGGGACTTCGGGACAAATCCATGCGCGGAGATAGTGTTGCGGAGCCAAAAACTTGAGGAATACACTGATAATGGTGAGACAAAGACTAGGGGCATCGTTGGAACTGGTGGTCAGTTTTGTAATCTTACAGAAGTAATCGTCCGTGCTACAGATAGCACCTACGACATATCTAAAAAGATACGATTAGCTACTATCTTAGGTACAATCCAAGCTACCTTAACTCACTTCCCTTACCTTCGTGACTGTTGGAAAAAGAACACTGAGGAAGAGGCGTTGCTTGGTGTGAGTATGACTGGCATCATGGACTGTGCTCTGACCAATGGTAAAGAAGACAACCTTATAGGTAGACTAAAGATGTGGCGTAGTCTTGCTGTAGAAACTAACGAAATCTTTGCAAAGCAATTAGGTATCAATAAGTCTGCCGCAGTTTGTGCCATAAAACCTAGTGGCACGGTTTCTCAGCTGTCGAATTCCAGTAGCGGAATACATGCGAGGCACTCTGACTACTATATCAGGACTGTCCGTGGGGACAACAAAGACCCACTAACTCAGTTCCTCATAAACCAAGGAGTAACATCAGAACCTTGTGTAATGAAGCCAGAACAAACGACTGTCTTTAGCTTCCCAACGAAATCTCCAGAAGGCTCAGTCACACGTCATGATATGACAGCGATTGAACAGCTGGAGATGTGGTTGACGTACCAACGTCACTACACTTGCCATAAGCCATCTGTGACTGTTTCAGTTGGTGATGACGAATGGGCAGAGGTAGGTGCGTTTGTCTACAAGCACTTCGATGAGATGTCTGGTGTCAGCTTCCTACCAAGGTTTGACCACACGTATGCTCAAGCACCTTATCAGGACATCAATGAAGAACAGTATGAAGTCGCACTGTTTGCCATGCCTGATGCAATCGACTGGTCTAAGCTGTCAGACTACGAAACTGAAGACACAACCAAAGGCTCTCAGACATTAGCGTGTACTGGTGCTGATGGGACTTGTGAACTTGTAGACATCTAAAGTGAACTTTCTTTATGGGTTTGCACTAAGTCTGCACATGGGTCTGGATGGCTCTTACAATGAGTTCCATCCGCACATCAGGCTGTACCAAAGCCGCTTCATAGCTGGGCTTTATTACAACAGCGAAAACAACATCAGTCCATACATAGGATCAAGGTGGTCAAGTGATCTTGGCTACTTTGAGTATGGTGTGGTTGGTGGTTATTTGGAGACACTTCCGTTTGTGAGACTGGGGATAAACATAGACAACAATAAGGCTTTGTTTGTCGCCCCAGCCCTTGAGAAAATCAATGGCAATGTGAAAGTCGGAGCCACCATTGGCTACGAGGTAATGTACTAATTAAGGAGATACAAATGAACAGAGAAGACCTGTTAAGGATACAGCACGAGTCTGTGGCAGACGCAGAAAACAAAGGGATGCGTGAGACATTCAAAATGAGAACCTACCACGCTGGTTCCCAATGGGAAGCACAACAAGCACGCAGAGAAACAGGTGCTATAGGCGGTAAGATGAACGCCCAGCGTCATTTGGTGAGGAAAGAGAGTAACTAATGAAAGATAGTGTAACCCATTGTCCTAAGTGCGTGGTGAAGACTAAAGTTATTGAGACCATCCCCCATTTTAAATATGGCTACCCCTCGAAACGCAGACATAGGCAATGCCCACAATGTGGGATGCGGCGGATGACAGTAGAAGTACCAATAGAGCAGGGGGATAAGTATTTCTCATGTTCACAGTCGAAATAGAGTCTGACTATGTTAAAGTTGTATCTATAGACCCTGATGGAAAGTTTGATGATGTAGAGATGTATCTTGAGGACGATGGCACAGTGTTTGTCAGGCAGTTCTCTGATGAACTCAACGAGTTTCAGCTTCTTGCAATCAACTACAAACAACTATTAGACCTATTGGCTTCTTTAGATGCACATGATGGCGTTTATGTAAGTAAGTTGGGTGGAGTGCAGGGAAGTCATCTCAAGGATGTCTAGCTACTGCACTCCGTTGTTACCTAAGTAACGCACGTACTATGCACTATACAAAAGCATATGTAAATGCTGGTGTGTCAATATGATTCCAAAAAACACAGATCGTTACCAAAAGTCGGGCGATCTGTGTTTTTTGTTATTCTTCTACCATTTTCATAGCCTGATGGAGTGTCTCAGTGTTTCTTCTGCTCCATCCTCTACCAAAGTGTTTGTAGTCGTCTAGTCCTTCATAGAAGGCTTGTCTGACTGTGTAGACGTAGTCTATTATGAACTTAGGGTCTTTCTCCATTATTAGACCTAATGTCTGATTACCTATAGCTCCATCTTGAGTAGCACCTACTGCTCTTTGTACTGCTTTAGATGGTCTACTTTTTCCAGAATTCACACACCAGTCCAGAACTGCCCAGTCTAAGCCCGATGGAAGTGAGTCAAAGCGAATAGGATCAGCGTAGTTCTTGCGGTAGATGGGGGCTACATCATCAGGCGTAAGTGCCTTCATGACTTCTATTGGTGCTGGCTCTCCAGTCCAGTCAGCGTAGACCCTTGAGGTGACACCAAGCATAGTTGAGCCTTGGTTCCCATGTCCATCTCCAGCGTTACCTTTGTCACGTTTATCTGCCGTGAAGCCCCCTTCGTGAGCCAAAAGCATCTCTAGGCACTTATCAAAGTTACTCTTCATTTCTTAAAGCCTTTCATGGTTCTTACGCCAAAGCTGGCGGCAATAGACGCATACAGTGACCATTGAAACCACTGTGGAGCGGCCTCTAGGTTGGCAAAGCCTTCCTTCATGTATGGCTGTAGAGGTGGAACAAACGAGCAAGTGACAATGGCTATGAAGCATACAGTCCACGCCTCGTCTTTCCAGCTGTTGTCACTAGCTTTGATAGCCGCTTGTTCCCAGCTGATCTCACCAGTAGCAATCTTCATCTTAGTTTCGGCTTCAGCCTTCTTAACGACAGTCTTTGAATCTATGACTGCACCAGCTAAGTCAGCTACCTTGCCTAATAATCCTAGTCCTAGCATTAGTAATCATCCTTCTTTTTGATGTTAGTAAAACCAAAAAACGCTGTTACTATACCGACAACTGCTATGCAGTAAGTAGGGGCGATAGCTGTGAGGTTTTCAGAGGCTACTGTTTGCCCAACTACGTTACAACCAATGATCATCACTGGGTAAAGCAATAGTCCAGCTAATGAGAACCACACCATCTTACGCTGTTGATCTCTTTTACTGTTTTCATCTTCAATTTGCATTCTCTTGTCATCGAGTAACAGCTTGTCCCATTCGGTTTTGTCTATAGCACCACTGCCATCAACATCTGCTTTTTCAAACTCTGTCATGTATGTAATCCTTAGTTTAGTGGATTGTTGGCGAGGCTATCGTAAGCCTTCCAAATGTCGTCTATTTCAACTTGGTATTCGTCAAGTTTATCACCCAGAGTATCAGTGATGCCAGTCGATCTCTCAACCTGACTGCGTAAGTCCAACAAGTCTTTCTGTTGTTCCAAGATCGTTTGCATCTGCGTACTAATCGTTGATAACCTCGTGTTAAGACCACGTACATCATTGTCTGCTACCGCCTGTTCTAGTGCTTGTATGCGTGAGTTGAAGTCTGTAGCTCTGACGTTGAACATGTCAGCTTCAGTCGTCACAAGATCAATTCCAGCTTCCACGTCATAGAAGCGATTGAGGGTGTCATACCCATAATAAATACCGCCACTTAGTGCAGACAGTATTGGTAGTAGGACGGCTATGTACCAGCCTTTAAAGCTGAAGCCGCCTACTTTTAGCTCAGTGTCTTCCATTGTTTACATGTCCTTGATTGGTGTGCCGTGCTGTTGCATGTAGGTATTTGCACCATAGATGGCTGTAGCATCCTTCATGTCATCTGTTAGATAACCAGACCAACCAGTGCCATTGCCAGACCATGTGATGACAAACTCATCGACATTCTGCGTGTACGTGATAGCTGTGTAGTTACCAGCGACTAGATTATTAGTAGCTGTATAGCTGTCTATAGACGCTGTTAGATCAGTGTTATTTGCCGCCGCCATAAATGCACCAGCTTGCTGTGCGTACTTCTCGACGTTATCGACTGCATCATTGTATGTAGCAACTTCAGACGCCTGTATGGAATACTCGTCTGTCTGTAGCATACCTTGTAGTGCTACCTGTTCTGGCTTCGTGTCAGCTTCAGCCGCGACTGCGGATACTGTTGTTGCTGTAGCCAATATAGATGTTGCTGATGTCAGTAGGTCAACAGCTAGTGTCAGCTGGTTCATTGCCGCTGTGTGTTCTTGGGTGAACAACTGTTTGGCATCTTGTGCTGTAGCGTAGTCGTGTGCAACTACTTTGTCTAAGGCCGCCTCGTATGCGATGAACTGTGCTGTTGTTATCTTACCGCCATCAAGTGCATCGTCGATGACCACACGACCTACTGTTGCGTATCCGACAGCACCATTACGCAACTGACCACTTGCAAGTAACCTGTTGTTGATGATGTCAATCGTTCCCTTTAGTTCCGTTATCTTCTGTGCCCCTGTCTGACTGTATGACGGGGGTTGGTATGACTCTGCGTGTACTGCGGAACCGCTGACTAAGAGTGCGGCTGTCGCTGACAACAGTAGCTTTTGCTTTTGTTTCTTCATCACTTAAATCTTCTCCAATTCTGAGCAGAGTGTCCCAGAATACTTTGTTAGGCTCATAGCCAATAATGTAGACATCTGGGTGTTCTCTGTATTTATCTATTGCCGCTTTACCCATTAGGATTTTACCAGTGACCACATCCATGATTGGACAGGGTGTGCTGGCTAACATCATGCTACGGAATACGTTGCCATCTGGCGAACTACACAGGACTGATATGGCTGAGACTTGTAGTCCCAGTCCTCCGATTTGCTGTGGTGTTCCTAGTAGTCTTGCGTTCTTGCGGCGGTTACAGTGCTCATCCTGTTGCATACTGCCTTGAGAGAAACCAAACATTGTCATTTGGATTCCCGATGTTGTGGGTAGGAGACAACTATCGTTACCACCACCGCCCATAACTGTAGGGGCAATAGAGGACATTACAGGTGCGGCCTGAGAAGCCCCAGCGGCATTGTAATTGTTGGTTTCGTTAGTTGTCGCGTTGTTACTATCGACTTCACTGTCTTGGTAGTTGTTACTGAAGTCTCCATTGATGTCGTTTGCATACGCTGAAGTTGTCAGCAGTATTAATATAGGGGTGAGTAGTTTCCACATTCTTCAACCATAACTTTCTCTACTTTGTAATCTTGGCACATCAGCTTCGTCGCCGCATCCTTGTGACCAATATAGGCCAGTGTCTGTGCGTTTAGATTACGTTCACAGACTGTATCTCCCATAGGACATGAGGACGGAAATGCTATCGGAGTGTCTACATGAATTTCGGGGATACAGGCTGTTGTTAGTGATAAGGTTGTCAGTGCTAGGACAAGCCTAGTCATCGCGGTCTGCCATCTTTTCGACTGATGTGCGGATGTGTTCTATGTTCACGTCTATCCGTGCCATAGAGACAGCTTGCGATTGAACCATCTGTTCTACTTTAGATATACGTTGTCCGAACTCAACGATGTCTGTCTGGTTTTCTTGGATGTCTGCCATCATCATGGAGACAGTCCATACGATTGCTCCAGCTTGTGTGATGAGGCCGAGTAGTAGGGTTACAGGGACACTCTTGGCTATGTGCCAGCCATCAGTAGTGTCTGTCATCAGTCAGCATCCGCAATAGTCAGAGTACCAGCTTCGACTTGCTTGAGTATCTCTGCGTAGTGCCTGTTGGCTGGAGCTAGTGGGACTGACATCTCTTGTCCGTCTATTGTGCAATTTACACAACAGTTTACATCACTAGAGTTTTTACCATATTGTGCATTTGTAATTGTCATATTATTTTCCATGATTATAACTCCGCACTAAGGCTTACTATTGCCGCTTCAACTTTTGAAAACACAATGCCACCTTGCCCTGCCGTACCACTGACTTCAGTGTTGTTGAAAAGATTAACTTGCCTTGGATTTCCTGCGCCAGAGTCTATGCTTATACTATTAAACGCATCTTGCGCCCCATTCCTACTAAAACCATAGTAGTTTGTCCCTGCAACACGTTCTAAGGTAGGCTCAGTTCTCATTTCAACTTCCATTTTATAGATACCTTCTAGAAAAGTAGAATTGTGCATTACGCCAGTCATTATTGCTGAAACATTAATACCACTTTCTCCTCCTGCGATTCGTTGGAAGTATCTTTTGCAAGCTAAAAGTTCATCTCCGTATGACCTATGCTCGAATGGAGTAGCAGTGTCGCCGTGTTCCCACTGAAGTCCCGTGATGTCTAATGTCCATGCGGCTGTAGAAGTTGATGAATCTTGACCAAAAAGAACTGAACCAAAATTTCCAGCACCAACTGTTTTACCTGTAATTGAAGGCATTACAATATCAAACTCAAATCTTTGCCATGTGCTAGTTACAGTAAAACTTTGTGCAGATGTATATACGTCAGCAGAACCACTTGAACCAAAAGCCTGATGGAATTTAACTGCGAGAACATCTGCACCAGAGCCTTTGGCATAGAATGATAGCTTCATTGTACCTACAAATTTAGATACATCTTCTGTTCTATTCATTAATATATGATTATCGTTTCCTGCGGTACATTCATGGCGTAAAAACTTTGTAAACTGTACAGGTAAACCTGTTTCACCGCCCACTGTAACTGTTTGTTGGCTTTGATTGTATGTACCGCCAGAGCCGTTTACACGAATTCTATCTACAGTTTTATACCCAGTAGCTGTCTGACTACTTACGCTCGTTGATCTTTGGCTAATAGCCATTGAACCATTGATTATCAAGTTTCTGTTCGACAAAGCCCCTGCATCATAAGCATCATTGATCTCATCTAAGCTAGTCTTGTTGCCTAAGTCGGCTAAGTCTCTTGCTTTAGTCATTGGCTACTATCCTTATTTATATTTCTTGTGCATCCATTACAGTCTGGTATGCAGTCTTCACTGCGTCTGTCCAAACTGCATTGCATATTGCTTGTACTTCGGTGGACTGATCACTGATGTCAGTGTCTGCCCATGTATCACCTGATTTAGTTGAGCAAGATAATGAGTGACGATGGAATGATCTGCTGATCTCTGTACCATCTCGTGCAATAACCGTAGCTGTACGAATCTGCACATGCTTGTGATCTCCTACGACTTCAATCTTATCTTCTACTTGTGTTTCTGTTAGTGCCATATTGGCCTCCTGTTTTTATCGTGGCGTTATTGCCACCTGTCCGACCCAATCTCTGAGAGGGTTATGAGTTTGTTTCGTATGTTGCACTACATATAATATGACCTGCATCTACAAATGAACCTGCTACACTTTCATCGTTGTTTTTAAAAAACTGTATATAGGATGTTCCAGACCCGATCCTAGTATGTAATCTATTAAGGTTGCTGTTAGCTGTTGATATATTTGCAGTACCAACTACATAAGTAGTAGATGTAAATGGTAGTCCTGTAATTGCGGCGTGTCCAGCACCCCCACTGGTGTTTGTAGAGTTTACCCAGCACCATATTGTTACTGACTTTCCAATCTTTACATAAGTTGCGTAGGTTATACTACCTATAGTGAAATTACTACCTACAGGAGTCCATGTACCCTCTTCATAATCTTCCAGCTTATTAGCCGACCCAGTGCCACCGAGGTATACACCGCCTGATAGGTAGAGGTCTTTGAAGCGAACTGTAGGTGCGCCTAAATCAGATGTGCCATCTTGTGGTGCGCCTCCAGTGTTTGCAGGAACTGTACCTCCATCAGAGAAATATAGACCTTTGGTATTTCCAGAACCCCCTGCAATATAAAGATTATCACTTGCGGCTACCCCAATACTACCTACAGATGCGTTGGCTTTGCGAAACTCTATGTGCGTTCCATCTGAGGCTTCTCGATTTAATAACACTAAGCGGTCAGCGGCATTAGTTCTATTATTTGTAAAAGACATAAAATGATCAGGTATCACTCGAAGTCCGTCAGCAGTACCACTAGAGGATGCCATACCCACCAACACATTCTCTGAGCTATCAATCGTGAGTGCTGTGGCGTTAGCATTGTCGTCAATGCCTTGCGAGGTGAACGCACCAGTGACTGTGAAGTTAGTTGCACCTGTTACATTAGCTGTATCAAATGCTGTGTAAGCAACAACCTCTAGGATGTCACCTGTAGCCGCACCTGATGCTAAGACAACATCTGAGCCATTCGTAGCTGTATAATCTGCGGAAGCTAACTTAACTCCATTGAGATATACGTCTAGGAAGTTAGGAGTGTAGCCACCTGTAGCAAACGATGTCTGCCCAGATGTAGCTGTGAAGCTATCCCTTGTCTGGGTAGCCTGTGGTACTGGCTGTGTGCCTATGTATCCTGACATGTGTTAAGCCTCCAATGCTTCTACCCTAGTCTTTAGGGATGCTATTTCTGTTAATGCTTCTTGTAGTGCGGCTGTAAGTAATGGCACTAACTTGCTTTGGTCTATGCCTTGGTAATCAGGAACACTACGAGTACCCATGACAGCTTCAACTGCGGCTGTTAGTTCGTTACCATCTTCATCATAAGTAGCTTCGACTGCTGGAGTTACTTCGTACTCTTCGTCTTTCATTGCGTCTTTAGTGCCAGTGATTGCTTCTGGTACTACTGTTGCAACTTCGTGAGCTAAAAAGCCATCTACGAGTGTATTAGTATCATCGTCTATAAAGTTAAATCGTTTAACATCTAGTTGGTTAACTCTTGCAGATGCACCTGTTAGGTCTACTACGTTTTCTTTTAGTCTGTAGTCTGATGATGTGTTGTAGGATGTGGCTGAACCCGACCAAGTTATAGTACCAACTGACGTATTGTCCACCCTGCGAAAAACAAGGCCATAACCCCCATCGTTGCCGTTACGGAAAGTTGCACAATGATGTCCATTGCTACCAGATATTTGCAACTTACCAGCGCCAGATGTCTCTGTAGTTTGACTTACCAACAAGTTGCCTGACGAGCTGATGCGCATACGTTCTGTTGATGTACTTGTTCCAGCTTGGTTAGTGTGAAGAGCCATTGTCGAGCCGTTAGCAGAACCTTCTGCGTAACCAATTATTTCTACATATTTAGCAGCAGTTTCCGAGATTCTTATTTTTCCTCCACCAGACTTTAAAACTTCAAGGCCAGCATTTGGACTCGTAGTCCCAATACCAACTTGGCCTGAGTTGTCGATGCGCATACGTTCTGAGCCAAAACTGTTTTTTGTTGTTGCTCCTGTTCTAAAAGATAAATGACCACTGCCTGTGTTATCAATACTGACATTTGTAGTTGAACCACCAGATTCACTTGCAAGAAATATTGGAACAGATGCACCTGAAGTTGTGTTTGTGTTGTGAAGCAGTATTCCTGTGTTTACTGTTGATGCTTCAATATCCAACTTTTGAGTAACACTACTCGTCCCAATGCCAACGTTGCCTGACGAGTCTATGGTCATAGCTTTTGTATATGTTCCATTAACTTCTGCGGTATTACTAGCAGTATAGTTAAATGACATCCCAACGCCACCAGCTGAGTTTCTTTCGGATTGTATTTTAGCACCACCCGATGTACCATCTCTAGTAAACTCTAACTTTGCATTATAAAATGAGCCTGACAGAGGGTTTTGAATTAGTATGCCGTCAGTGCTAGACCCACCGCTTACGTGTAGAACATCACTAGGCGAACTCGTACCAATACCAACATTAGAACCACTAACTGTTATTACACTGCTAGGATCATTTACAAACTCAGCATCAGCTTCAGCTTCCGTGTATCCATCAACAAGTGTGACAGATGATTTACTTCCTATATATCCAGCCATATTATGTTTGCTCCAGTACGCTCACGATCACATCACAAGATGATGCAGTGTCAGATGTTACGACAACTGTGTCTGTAGTCTCCAAGATGATCTTACCATCCAAGACTGATAGAGCCGACCCAGAAGGTATCGGCGCACCTTTGATGACGTATGCCCCTGCCGCTTGGACATCCACTTTGATCTGTGACGTTGTTCGGTTTGCTAAGTTACACCCAATCATTACTGAGGTAGTTGCTGATGGGACTGTGTATGTTGTAGTAGCACCCGTCCCAACGGATGCACTTGTGTAATTCTTGAATGTATTTGCCATTTTTGATTATCCTAATGCTATGCTCAAAGCTAATGCTTCGTCAGTTGTTCCGTATCCAGCAGTAGCGTGGTTTCCCCACCCGTGAGCCGTGTCAGCTTTAGTGCCTTGTGCGCCTGTAGCGTACCCAGCAGACGCATGATTACCCCAGCCATGTGCAGTGTCTGCCTTAGTGCCTTGAGACGCTGTAGCGTAGTCTGAAGAGGCTGTAGCGGCGGCTGTTCCTAGTGTTGGTTTTCCTGAGAGGGAGCTGTAAGCACCATCAAAGAAACTGTCAGTAATTCCATAGCCAGCTAATGTAGTTGGCTTTCCTGTAAGGGAGGTGAAGGTGTGGACGTGAGATGCTACTGCGTAAGCAGAGGCGGCTGTAGTTGCCGCTGTCCCTAGACCTAAATTGGTTCTTGCAGTCCCAGCGTTTGCTAGGTCAGACAGATTGTTTGCCTTTAGTGCCGCTGAAGATTGTGCCGCAATGGATGCGTCCTTCGCAACTACAGACGCATCACGGGCGGCTTCAGATGCCGCTTGTGCTGTCTCTGCATTTGTTTCAGCAGTTTCTGCATTTGCTTGTGCTGTTGACGCGCTGGCGGCTGAAGTCGATCCTTCTGAGGCTTTTGTAGTTGCCGTTGATGCTGAAGTAGCCGCATTGTTTGCTTGGGTTGTTGCAAGGGCAACTTGTGCTGTTGCTAAAGTAACTTGAGCCGCACCATTGGTAGTTGCGTCTGTTGCCGAGTTTCCACTTGCAACTTTACTGGCTTCAGATGCTACGGCTGATGCGGCGGCTTCTGAGGCTTTTGTAGTTGCCGTTGATGCAGATGATGCCGAAGCAACACTAGCGGCTAGAGCATCTGCTTTGTACTGGTTTGTGGCAGACAGCGAAGCACTAGCTGAAGCTGAACTTGCGGCGGCATTTGATTGACTGAGGGCGGCGGCTGTTGCTGAAGAGGCGGCATTTGCGACTGCCGCATCAATTGCATTTATCTGTGTATTTGTGATTCCAGAGTTGTTATAGAAGCTGGTCTTAGATGCCATTGTTTAATCCTCATATAAGTGAGTAGGGCGGATAACTTGGTTGACACCTGACTGCTCAGAGCTGTTTGCGTGTTCTTGTATCTCAGCTAGAAAAGACCCAGACTTCTGGTCAAAGATAGCACCACGTTCATCTAAGAAGTAATCAGATGCATAAGACAACGCTGTGTACGTTAGTAGATCAGATGCAATGTTAGTTAGCATGTTTGTATCGCTGTCTGATGTTAGTGGGTCTTGCTCTGAATAGTAGTTTAGGAAGAGGTTCCCAGTGCTAGGTATTGGGTATATCTTTATGTTCCCTTGCTCTCGGCAGAAGAACCTTGGTGAACCTAATTCACCTGTCTTTTGATACTGTACCATCTCATGTAGAGGGATGCGGACTAATGCGTTACCATCGTAATACAACTCGATTATCTCAAGTAGATCAGCTGGCATTGTTACTTTTGAAGTCCCTGCATCTGATGCTACATTGTAATCGTTTTGTTTTTCCATTGCTGGGACACGTAGTTGTCTCTGTATTCTAGTGATTGCTTGATCAATGAAGGTGTCAGCCAAAGCATTCGAACAGTCACTACGATTTAGAAGAGCAATAAAGTGTGCTCGGATTTCACCTTTGTTCATTTTAAATCCTCTTATTGGTTGTAAGGAACATGTCTAAGTCCTCGTTCTTTAGTTTACGGACAATCTCTGAACCTTTGGCTTCCCAGATATTGAATCCTTCTCGCATCCACTTCTCGACAACGGCTGTCGGTATGGAGGCTACTCTCATCATCTCACCTGTAGGCTTCGAACTATTGTTTCGAGCGTCTTTCAGATCATCTAAGAATGACTGTGAGATGTGCTGTGTATGCTTTTGTAATAATTGACCATGCTCTTGCATAAAGTCAGTTTCATTTTGTAATAATGTTGGCTGTGTTTTGTTAGTCATTTTGCTACCCTTAAAACGTAAAAAGGCCACCCACGGACAACAGTAAGGAGAGCAAAACCTGTGTGTCTGTGGGTGGCCTAGTAAAGACCTATTAGTGGTCTATTAGAAACTTATGATAAGCCTGTGATCTTCACAGAGTCAGCAAAGTTGGTATGTTTGCAAGAAACCTCGCCCACGATATGATGTCGATCTGAGTCGCCATTTTTCGCTAGAAGTGTTCTTGTGAATGGACGCAACGTACATGTTTTGAACATTGTTGGGTCTATTAGTAGTGCGTGAGTTGTCTTTAACTCGCGGTTCAATACTACTCTGTATTCGCCGTAAGGGCTCACATATAGATCAATCGCATTGACCAATGTTTTGCCTTGTGAGATTTCACGATTACGACCAGATGCCGCTGAGAAACCAGCAACGATTTGTGCATCAGCTGGCTTGATCATGAATGTGTCAACATCAGAACCATTGTCGTATGCTGTTTGACCAGCTAACAATAGTTTTGCTTCTGTTAAAGCATCTGTTGCGTTTGAACCAGCGTCTACGCCTGTAGAAATTTGGTTTAAGATAGAAGTCATCTTACGTGCTGTTGAAGCATTACCAGCAACTGCGGCTTGCTCTACGCCAACCATTGCACGTTCAAAGTCTTTCTTAATTTCCTTTAACTTCTTAGCTAATTGGTGTGCAGTTTCCTTTGCACGACCATATGTAGCTACTGCATCAGCTGTTGCTGATACTTGGAAGGCTTTAGACATGATCTGAGTGTTGTTTGTACGCTCAGTTGCATCTGTCAATGTTGCCATTGATGCGTCGGCTCCCTCAACTACGGCATTGACTGCTGAATCTGCTAATGAATCTTCAAGGAATGAGAAAGTTCTAGCTGATACTTTTTCGTCTTTGAACATCGCAATACAGGGCGTAGCGAATGGTGAAATGTTGGTAATGATGTCTGAAACATCCTCTTTCTTACCAACTTGGTTGTAT
>Ga0209405_1000216_pt1 | contig 50608 bp, 51 predicted proteins | sample COGITO_mtgs_1105_6_FD_184803 | JGI IMG/M metagenome (GOLD analysis project Ga0209405, IMG submission 184803) | Pelagic marine microbial communities from North Sea - COGITO_mtgs_110516 (SPAdes) (version 2) | ecosystem: Environmental > Aquatic > Marine > Epipelagic ...
GATAAAAATAGTTTTTGTCTAATTCCAATAAAATCGCCTTCGTTAGTTTCAATAACAGCTGGCACTTTTCTAATGGCTCCTAAAGCTAAAATACCTACTTGCGGCTGATTGATAATTGGTGTGCCCATAATACTCCCAAAACTACCAACATTAGTTACCGTGTATGTTCCATCTTGAATATCATCTGGTTTCAATTTATTGGTACGTGCACGGAGCGCTAAATCGTTCACTCGTTTAGTCATCCCAATAAGGTTTAATTGATCAGCATTCTTAATTACTGGCACAATTAAATTACCATCGTCTAAAGCCGCAGCCATTCCTATATTGATGTTTTTTCGTTTGATTACTTTTCCGTCTTGCACCGAAATATTAAGCATTGGATGCAGTGTAAGCGCATGGGCTACAGCTTCCAGAAATATAGGCGTAAACGTTAAGTTTTGTCCTTCACGGGCTTTAAAAGCTTCTTTTATTTTGAGTCTCCAGTTCCATATTTTGGTAACATCTACTTCTATAAAAGACTGTACATGTGCCGCAGTCTGTATGGAATCTGTCATGTGCTTGGATACCAACTTACCCATACGAGACATTTCAATAATTTCATCTTCTCCACGACTTACTACAGGATTTACAGTAGCCACACTTGGTGCAACTGACACCCTTGGAGTTACCGGAGTTTCAACTACTGGTGGCGTGACGCGAGATTTATGGGATAAATAAGACAATATATCATTTTTGGTAACTCTTCCTTCCTTACCAGATCCTTTAATTGTATCTAATTCTGCTTGAGAAACACCTTCTTTTTTAGCAATATTTTTTACTAATGGTGAATAAAAACGGGCGTCGTTAGAGCGTATTGAAGTTACTGTTTCTTGTACTTTTGTAATATTGGCTTCTAAATGCTCAACTTCATTAGGCTCAGGAATCTTTGTAAGCTCTTTAGGCTGCTCTATACTAACGGAGTCGTTATCCGCTGTCTCTATAATAGCTATGGTTTGTCCAACTTCAATAACAGCATCAATTTCAAATAGTTTTTGGATAAGAATACCATCTACTTCACTAGGAACTTCACTATCCACCTTGTCCGTAGCTATTTCTAAAACAGGTTCATCAGCTTCAATTGTGTCCCCTACTTCTTTGAGCCAAGCAGTTAGCGTGGCTTCGGCTACACTCTCACCCATTTTGGGTAATTTTAGTTCAAATTTTGCCATAGTTTTATGCGATAGGGTGTATTAGTATAGACTACAAAATTAACTAAAATAGATGAAACAATTTGAAAAATTTAGAATTGTATTACCTCACCTAAGCTATCAGCAGAATTACTCCCGAGAATATAGCTGCAGTTTTTAGGTTGTATTTTAAAAATTGACGGCTTTAGCTTAGAATCTTGCATAAGATCAATAATGGACTTAAACGACAGAGTCGTTGCATCAAAAATTAATTCAGAATTTGGGCTTAATTCATCTGTAGAAGCAATCAAAGACGAATTCAATTTTTTAACTAATTCAGCTTCTGGATTTGATGAAATTAATACCGACTTATATCTGACTTCTGGTTGTTGTCGTTTTAACGGTTTTAATCGAACTAATGATTTGATTACTGCGGAAACTAAGAAATCATAAAAGAAATTAGATTTAAAATGTTTTTTGTAAAAGATCTGCATGGCACCATAAAATCGTTTTAGATATATATCATTTCTTCGTGTACTTTCCCCCTTGTAATGAATCACGGATGTGTTTCCAAAATAATAGTTGTCATATCCTTTTTTAAGCGATTTATAAGAGAAATCAATATCTTCTCCATACATAAAGTAATCTTCATCAAAGCCCTCTAAGGAGTTGTATAGGGAGCGTTTTAATACCATAAAGGCACCGACTAAAACCTCTACTTTTGCGGTCTCATGTTCCTTAACATGAGACGCATAATATGCTTTAGAATTTCCAAGTATTTTTTTTATTGCTATTTTAACCATTGGAATATTACGTTTGCTTTCAGGCAAAAACACCCCTAAACCATCAACCAATCGACAGCCTATAATTCCTAAGTTGGTTTGTTGATTTGCGAATTCGAGAATACTTTCAAACGTATCTTCTGCCACCACTGTATCTGGATTAAGAATACAGACGTACTCCCCTTTCGCTATTTTAACCGCTTGATTATTGGCTTTTGAAAATCCTACATTAGAATTGTTTTCTATTATAACCACGGATGGGAAATTTTCTTTCACCATCGCACAACTGCCATCTTTAGAATTATTGTCTATAACAATGATTTCTGAAGGAATATTAACTAAAGCTGCCTCAACACTTTGCAAACATAGCTCGAGAAAATACCGAACATTATAATTTAGAATGACAACGGAAAGTTTCAAGATAAATTAGGATTTAAGAGAGAGTTCAAAAGGAATTCTATTGGTAATGCTTCGTCCAAGCGTGACTTCGTCAGCATATTCTAATTCGTCTCCGACAGAAATTCCACGAGCAATCGTTGAAATTTTTACATCGGTATCTTGAATTTGTTTAAAAATATAAAAATTAGTCGTATCCCCTTCCATCGTAGAACTTAACGCAAAAATGAGTTCCTTGGTATTCCCCATACGAACTTTTTCAATTAGACTATTAATTTTTAAATCATGTGGGCCAACACCATCCATAGGAGAGATTTTTCCACCCAACACATGATACACCCCTCTGTATGAGGCCGTACTCTCGATAGCCATCACATCTCGGATGTCTTCAACCACACATACCACGTCTTGATTTCGATTGGTATTGACGCAAATTTCACACAATTCGGAGTCGCTAATATTGTGACAATTACTACAAAAATTAATGTTTTGGCGCATCTTTTGTAATGCATCGGTTAAATGAAGTGTTTGCGATTCTGGTTGACGCATCAAATGCAACACGAGACGTAAAGCTGTCCGACGTCCTATACCAGGCAATTGCGCCACTTCATCCACAGCACTTTGTAATAATTTTGATGAAAATTCCATGACACAAATTTAGATAAAATAAAAGTAAATTTTTCATAATAAAAATTTTAATAGTTACATTTATCAATCCTAAAACAAAAATCAAACGCATGAGTTCCTTTTTAATCTTAGCACTCCTTCTAGGATATTTTCTAGTTTTAATTCTCATTTCTTATTTTACAGGAAAAAACGACTCCAATGTGGACTTTTTTAAAGCCGGTAAACAATCGCCTTGGTATCTCGTCGCTTTTGGAATGATTGGTGCATCGTTGTCTGGGGTTACTTTTATATCAGTTCCTGGCTGGGTGGATGCCTCTCAATTTAGTTATTTTCAAGTCGTTCTAGGCTATATGGTGGGCTATGTGGTGGTCGCTTTTGTGCTGCTTCCTGTGTATTATAAATTAAATTTAACCTCCATATACGAGTATCTTTTTCAACGCTTTGGGTTTGTAAGCCACAAAACAGGGGCCTTTTTCTTTTTTGTATCCCGAGTTTTAGGCGCTGCTTTTCGGCTGTATTTAGTGGCGATTGTGCTACAACAATTTGTATTTAATGAGTGGAATGTCCCTTTCGAGATTACGGTTATTATTTCTATTTTATTAATTTGGATTTACACCTTCAAAGGTGGCATTAAAACCATTGTTTGGACGGATACGCTTCAAACGGTGTTTATGATTACGGCAGTGGTATTGTCCATCTATTTTATCACCGATAGTTTGGGCTGGAGTTTCAAAGAGTTCCTCGACTCGGACGAATTAAAATCTTACAGTACCATTTTTAATACAGATAGTATTTTAGAAAAAAACTACTTTCTTAAATCCTTTTTTGGAGGGCTATTCATTACCATCTGTATGACGGGACTGGATCAAGATATGATGCAAAAAAACTTAACATGTAAATCACTAAAAGACGCTCAAAAAAATATGTTATCATTTAGTGTTGTACTTACTTTTGTAACCTTTTTATTTATGCTTCTTGGGGCGCTATTATTTATTTATGCCAAACAAAACAATATTGCTATTCCGCTTTTAGATGGCAAACCTAAAACTGATTTACTGTTTCCTGAAATTGCTTTGAATAGTGGTTTGGGAATTACACTAGGAGTTACTTTTATTTTGGGATTGATTGCCGCTGCTTACAGTAGTGCCGATAGTGCTTTAACATCGCTAACAACTTCGTTTTGTGTGGATATCTTGGATATGAAAGACAAGTCGGAGGAGCAACAAAAATCGATACGTAAAAAAACACACATCGGTATGAGTGTGCTTTTAGTAGTGGTGATTATTGCTTTTAAATATATTCTAAACACAAATGTGATCAACAGCCTCTTGACGGTGGCGGGCTATACCTACGGGCCTTTACTAGGATTGTTTGCCTTTGGAATATTTACAAATTATAAGATTAAAGATCGCTATGTTTGGCTAGTTGCTTTAGCTTCTGTAAGTATTGTGTTTATGCTAGGCTCAATTCCTTCAAGCTATATAGGCGGCTATGTCATTGGTTATGAACTTCTCCCTCTAAATGGGCTCTTGACTTTTTTAGGTTTAATACTGATTCGTAGACAATAACACCAAGGTACATGCAGCTTCATAATCAATTGAGGCGGCTTCTAAACGTTTATAAAACTCAGGATTTTCAGTGCCAGGATTAAAGATAATTCGAGCAGGCTTTAAATCTATGATATACTCATAATACGCTTGTTGACGTTTTGGGTTTAAGTACAACGTTACGGTATGAATAGCGTTATAAGGCTGTAATTCTGTATCAATATTAACGCCGCAAATTTCTCCTGCTCTTAAACCAAACGCATTTACTTCTAAGCCATGAGCACACAACCTATGTATGGCCATATTGGAATAACGTTCGGGATTCAAAGATGCTCCGAGAACTAGTGTTTTTTTAATTGACATATGGCTGAATACGTATTATTTTGAGTTATATAGTAACAAAGTTATTTTTATATCGTCTAATCTACAAAAGCTTATTAATTTTATCCCCAAATAAATGAAAAATATAGTAATACTACTCGCTATCTTGGTGTTTTCGAGCCAAACCCTTTCTGCAACAAACAATTTCGTAGGCGGAAGCATTAGCGGTCGTGTGATCGATTCTAAATCAAACGAACCCCTTCCCTATGTCAATATCATTGTCAAGTCTATTTCTGAAGAGATTATTACAGGTAGTATTACAGATGATGAAGGTGTTTTTGATATCTCAAATATTAATGACACTACATTTATTGTCTCTGTACAGTACATTGGTTATAAAACTATAGACAAAAAAGTACAAATGAATCAAGACACAAATAAACTAGATTTAGGAACACTTGTTTTGGAAGAAGATAACACAGCACTAGATGAAGTTACGGTCATCGCTGAAACCTCAAGCATTCAACAAAAAGTAGATCGGAAAGTGATTACTATTGGAAAAGATTTAGCCGCTAGCGGAACAGCTTCCGAACTCATGGTCGGCATCCCTTCAATTAGTGTGGATACGCAAACAGGGGATATTAGCATGAGAGGGAATACAAATGTCCGTGTTATGGTCGACGGGAAATTATCAAATATCCCAACTGCGCAATTGTTAAAACAAATTCCGTCTACCGCTATTAAATCCATTGAACTTATTACCAACCCCTCTGCAAAATACAACCCAGAAGGCCTCAGCGGTTTGATAAATATCATTTTACACAAAAACACCTTGCTAGGATTCAATGGGAATTTTAGCATGGGACTTTCACACGAAAGAACTCCTAAATTTAATAGTGCTCTGATTACTAATTACCGCAACGGAAAGCTTAATCTTTTTGCAAATTACAGTAATAATATTTCTAAGAATAAAAATAAAGGAATTATAGAAAGACCTGAAAATAACTCCAAACAATTGTTTAGATTCGATGACAACTCTAAAAACCATTTGGTGAAATTTGGATTAGATTATTATATTAATGACAAAAATACACTCTCCGTTTTTACAAGCTTAAATAGATCGAATTCTAAAACTGGCGGAGAATCTAATGCGATTTATGCTAATGATAGTTCGCTAAATCAAACGCAGCTATGGTTTGATGACGGCGATGATTTTACAGCGCAATATAACTTTGATTATAAAATTAACTTTGACGATGATGGTCACAATCTTGAACTAGAAATAGACCATAACGCCTATACTAGAACTAGTGAAGTCGACTTTTTATTTACTGTAGGCAACAGCGTTGACTATATTGACCTTAATGATACCGACCGAAAGCGTACTACTATAAATCTAGATTATGCCAATACTCTTAACGAAAAATCAAAAATTGAACTTGGTTTACAATCAAACCTCTTTAGTTCATTAATTGGATATGCTTCCACAGGAGAAACTTTTGCGCTTTCAGGAAATTTAGTTCCAACGCCTGCTACAGATTTTGAGTATACACGAAACATATACTCACTGTATGGAAGTTATAATAAAAAAATTGATGAAAAATGGTCGTACCAAGTGGGATTACGATTAGAAAATGTTGAAGTGACCGCCTTAGCCAAACAAACAAGTCAACCAGAAAATAACGTCTCTGAAATCCCGTTTTCGAATGATTATTTTGAGTTCTACCCATCTGCATATCTCACCTACGCACCTTCTGAAAAAAATTCTTTTCAACTCAATTATAGCCGACGTATTGACCGTCCAGGAATCGATCAAGTAAACCCTATAAAAGAATGGAGCACGCCTCTAGTATCTTCTTTTGGAAATCTCAACTTACAACCTCAGTTTACTAATTCTGTGGAGTTTAATTACACCCGCAACATAAAAGGCGGTAGTGTGACTTTTGGAACCTTTTACAGACGAATTTCGAATGAAATTAACAGAGCCTTATTTGTCGATCGCTCCGATGTAACCTCTGGTCGTTTAATTTTAACACATGATAATTTTGACGATTCGATCGCTTACGGTGTTGAATTATCAAGCAGCTATAAACCTGTAAAATGGTGGAGTTTGAACGCCAGTTTTGATCTCTATTCCAGAACGCTTACAGGTATTGCCGAACGCTTAGGCGCACCAATTGAAACTGCCGTTGTGGCTGATATCATCACCGAAACAAATTCGGTTGATAATATTCCATGGAATTTTAGACTTTATAACAGCTTCAAAGTAAGTAAAAAAGTAAGCCTGACGGCCTTTGGTTTTTATAGAAGTCGGAATGCAAATTTACAATTTAACATCAAACCAATGTACTTTGTGAATCTCGGATCAAGAGTTAGTTTTGATAAAGGTAAAGGAAGTTTAAGCCTGAATTACAATGATATATTTAACACACTTAAATTTAGGTTTGATGGCACAAGTCCATATGTACAGGAAGGCGAATTTAATTGGGAGAGCAATACCATTTATTTAGGAGTTACCTATCGCTTTGGAAACAGCAAATACAGTGCTAAGTCTCGAAAAAACAGATCGAATGATGAAAAATCTGGTGGCGGCTTTTTATAATCCTATTAAACTACCACTTAATAATCACACTACCCCAAGTGAACCCACTACCAAAAGCAGCTAAAACAACGGTATCTCCTTCTTTAATTTTCCCTTTTTCATGCGCTTCAGACAAGGCGATTGGAATAGAGGCTGCAGTAGTATTACCGTAGTTTTGAATGTTATTATAAACCTGATCATCTGACAAACTAAATCGCTTTTGAATGAATTGAGAGATGCGTAAATTTGCTTGATGTGGTATTAGCATATCAATATCTGATACTTCTAAATTATTTTTTTGTAAACCTTCAGTAATCACTTCACTGAAGCGTTTGACAGCGTGTTTAAACACAAATTGTCCATTCATATACGGACGGTAACTAAAATCTTCTGGGTCATTATCTTTGATAATATCGGTCACCCAGCGCGTTCCCATTCCTGGTGCTTCGGTCGCCAACTCAAGCGCGTGCTTTCCTTCAGAATGTAAATGAGTAGAAAGAATTCCTTTTGTTAAATCTTCCTCTCGTGTCAATATAGCAGCCCCTGCACCATCTCCAAAAATAACGGAAATACTACGACCACGGGTCGATTTATCAATCCCATGCGATTGGAGTTCACTCCCTATAACCAAAATATTTTTATACATCCCTGTTTTAATAAATTGATCAGCAACAGAAATTGAATACACAAAACCAGAACATTGTGCTCTTATATCTAGAGCTGCTACTGTATCAATTTCTAAAGCTTCTTGAACTTGCACACCTGGTCCAGGAAAATAATAATCTGGACTTAGGGTAGCAAATACAATAAGATCAATTTCTTCTTTTTGTATTCCAGAGTTAGAAATCGCCTTTTTGGCAGCCTCCAGCCCCATAGTGAATGTGGATTGTCCATCGCCCGGTTTTGCCCAACGCCGTTCTTTGATTCCCGTACGCTCTTGAATCCATTCATCAGTAGTATCCATAATTTTAGACAAATCGTCATTAGTGACAATATTTTCTGGAACATAATGTCCTAACCCTATAATTTTTGAATTGTACATGCTTTTAGTTTGTGTGAGAGTGATACAAACATAAACAAAATGTCAGTTTGTCACTTTTTAATATTTGGTATTTTTTTTGACTATAGTGATCAAATATAACTTAAAAACAAATACAATTATGTCAAAAGGAACGATTAATGTATCCGTAGATAATATTTTTCCACTGATTAAAAAATTCCTCTATAGCGATCACGAAATATTCTTACGTGAATTAGTGAGTAATGCGACAGACGCCACCTTAAAACTAAAGCACCTCACCAATATTGGTGAAGTTAGTGTTAAATATGGTACACCAAAAATCGAAATTAAAATTGATAAAGAAGGAAAAAAACTTCATATCATCGATCAAGGTTTAGGGATGACTTCTGAGGAAGTTCAAAAATATATTAATGAAGTTGCGTTTTCTGGAGCTGAAGAGTTTTTAGATAAATACAAAGACAAAGTAGATGATGCTGGTATTATAGGTCATTTTGGTCTAGGGTTCTATTCTGCCTTTATGGTCGCTGAAAAAGTAGAAATCATTACCAAATCTTTTAAAGAGGAGCCTGCTGCACACTGGACTTGTGATGGCAGTCCAGAATATACACTAGAAGCTTCTGATAAAACAGAACGAGGAACAGAAATTGTCTTACATATTGCTGAAGATTCTACAGAATTTCTTGAAGAAAGCCGTATTACAACACTTCTAAATAAATACAATAAGTTCATGCCGATTCCAATTAAGTTTGGAACTAAAGAAGTTAATGATGAAACGCATGAACCTGAAACTACTACAGACAAAGACGGAAAAGAAACAACAGAACCACAACGAAAAATCACTGTTGATAATATCATTAACAACCCTACGCCAGCGTGGACGAAGCAGCCATCGGAATTAGAAGATACCGATTACAAAAGCTTCTACCGTGAGTTGTATCCTACCCAATTTGAAGAGCCTTTATTCAACATTCATTTGAATGTCGATTATCCGTTCAATTTGACAGGTATATTATATTTCCCAAAAATGGGGAATGACATGAATGTACAGAAGGATAAAATTCAGTTATATCAAAACCAAGTATTTGTTACCGATAATGTAGAAGGCATTGTTCCTGAGTTTTTGACCATGCTTCGCGGTGTGATTGATTCTCCAGACATTCCATTAAACGTTTCGCGTTCATACCTTCAAGCTGATGGTGCTGTTAAAAAAATATCTTCATATATCACCAAAAAAGTGGCTGATAAAATGAAATCTTTATTCAATTCTAATAGAGCAGATTTTGAAGCAAAATGGAATGATATTAAAATTGTGATTGAATATGGAATGCTTTCCGAAGATAAATTCTTTGAGAAATCAGATGCTTTTGCATTGTATCCTTCAGTAGATGGAACCTATTATACGTATGAAGAACTGTATAATAAAATCAAAGCGAATCAAACGGATAAGGATGACAAATTAGTGATTTTGTATGCTTCTAATAAAGATGAGCAACACAGTTACATAGAGGCAGCAAAAACAAAAGGCTATGAAGTCCTGTTATTAGACTCACCTATTGTATCTCACTTGATTCAAAAACTAGAAAGCGAAAAAGAAAATACGTCGTTTGTCCGTGTGGATTCTGATCATGTTGATAATTTAATCAAAAAAGATGAAACCACTGTTTCTAAACTTAGTGAAGACGAAAAAACAACGCTTGAAACGGTTTTGAAAGCCGTTGTCCCTGCTGAAAAGTTCATGGTACAGCTAGAAACTATGGATAGTAACGCTGCACCATTTATGATCACACAACCTGAGTTTATGCGTCGAATGAAAGAAATGCAACAAACCGGTGGCGGTGGTGGAATGTTTGGAATGGGAAATATGCCAGAAATGTACAACCTTGTTGTGAACACCAACTCAGAACTGGTGATTGAAATTTTAAACACTAAAACAAAGAAAAAACAAGAGCGACTAATTACTCAAAGCTTAGATTTAGCACAATTGTCTCAAGGACTTCTTAAAGGGGAAGCATTGACCAATTTCATTAATCGTAGTTATGAAATGATAAAATAAGTTCTTACACTAATTTTTAAATGAAAGCTGTCTGAAAGGACAGCTTTTTTTGTTATATTAAAAAAAAAAAGAAATCGTAGCGCTTAACTAAAAACTTAGATTATTTTTATAACATAAAAACCAGAGCATGTCTTTATTCTATTCATACGAAATTATAAAACTTCCACTTCAAGACGCAGAAATCGACTATTTTCCTGAATTTTTAAACGAAGGGGATTCTAGCGTTATATTTAAAGATTTAATTCTTGAAACACCCTGGCAAGAGGATGACATCAAAGTGTATGGAAAACTTTACAAGCAACCACGGTTAACTGCATTTTTCTCTGAAAACGAAAAATCCTATGGCTATTCAAACATCAAAATGAAGCCTCTAGAATTCACCTCTATTTTAAATTCTTTAAAACAAAAAGTTGAAAGGGCTACAAATACTAAGTTTACATCCTGTTTATTAAACTTGTACAGAAATGGACATGACAGTAATGGATGGCATGCCGATGATGAAAAAGAGCTGGGAACAAACCCTGTGATTGCTTCAATAAGTTTGGGCGCCGAACGCGTTTTTCATCTCAAACATAAAAACATTAAGACTTTAAAACATAAACTAACTTTAAAAAACGGAAGTATGTTATTAATGAAAGGCACTACACAACACCACTGGCTTCACCAGATTCCAAAAACAAAAAAACCAATTGGTATGCGAGTAAACTTAACTTTTAGAAACCTTGTTACTTAGTCGAATGACAAAATACCTCTTTTCATTAGTTTGCTTTATCTGTATGGCTTCTTTTACAAAAGCACAAACTTTTACAACTACCAACCTCACAATTAACCGACATGTTGATGGCACGTTGTTGGTTCCAGAATCTGTAGAACATCCGCCACTAGTCATTATAATTGCTGGCTCGGGGCCTACCGACAGAAATGGCAACCAATCCTTCATGAAAAATGATATGCTAAAGAAACTTGCAGAAGGCCTATCCAAAACTGGTATTGCAACATTTAGATATGATAAACGAATTGTGAAGCAACTAAGAACACGAAATTTAGATAAAAACATACGTTTTGATGACTTTGTAATCGATGCGAAATCCGTTGTGAATCATTTTAAAAATACCTATACATCAATTGTAATAGCAGGCCATAGCCAGGGCAGTTTGGTGGGACTTCTCGCTCTCGAAGCTGGGGCTAATGGATTTATTTCTTTGGCTGGGGCAGCTAATTCTATAGACCAAATTATATTAGAACAAATTTCGAAAACAGCTCCTTATTTTACAGCCGACACCAAACGCGTTTTAGACGTGCTTAAAAGCGGACAAACTACTACCGATTTCCCACCTGCTTTAAGCTCTATGTTCAATTTGGACTTACAGCCTTTTATGAGCAACTGGATGCAATACAGTCCTAAAGAGCTGATTAAAAAATTAGAAATTCCTGTGCTCATTCTAAACGGCACAAAAGATTTGCAGGTTACCACATCTGAAGCACACCTTTTAAAAGAGGCGAAAGAAGATGCTCAATTAGTTATTATAGAAAATATGAATCATCTTTTGTTTGAAATTAATGGCGATGATTTAGTGAACTCAAAATCTTACAATGACAATACATATCCTGTAATGCCTGAAGTCCTTGAAATTATTGGCGCTTTTATTAAAAAAGAAAAAAGCACCATTGAGAAATGATGCTTTTAACTATTAACCAACCAAAATATATTACTAACAAAATAATATAAAACACTAGTTTCAACTTCCGTGCCAGAATGTTAAAAATATTATGTTTTAACTTAATTTTCACATACTCAAACAGACATATTAAAAATTTAACATTCCTTGTGAAAATTACATGAAAAAAGCACCATTTAAAAAATGATGCTTTTTACACTAACCAACCATAATGTAATACTAAAATGATTATGCATTACTCCAAATACCGTTCAATAGTCGTGCCAAAAACTATTTTATCTATATTTGAACATCAAATTAAAAACTTATGACAGACACTACACCATTATTCACAGACGATACTATTGTTTTTGGTTTATTAATGTCGGCCATCGCGTTGATCTTTTATACAGAGTCTCGTCCATCAGGGTTTTGGCATAAGTTTTATAAAGTTGTTCCAGGACTATTTATGGCCTATATGATACCTGCGTTGTTTACAACTCTAGGGTGGATTGCCCCTGAATGGGAAAGCCTCACTCCAACTGGTGAACTGATACAACACAGCAGTAGTTTATACTATGTTGCTAGCCGCTATTTATTGCCTGCTGCTTTAGTTTTAATGACTTTAAGCATCGACTTAAAAGCCGTTGTGAATTTGGGGTGGAAAGCCTTAATTATGTTCTTCACTGGAACTTTAGGGATCATTATTGGTGGGCCTATAGCAATTTATCTGATTGCATTGGTATCCCCTGAAACCGTTGGCGGGATTGGTCCAGATGCGGTTTGGAGAGGGCTTTCAACACTAGCAGGAAGCTGGATTGGTGGTGGTGCCAACCAAACTGCCATGCTGGAGATTTATGGATACAATCAGAAATTATACGGTGGTATGGTATTCGTTGATATTGTGGTTGCTAATATTTGGATGGCACTCTTGTTAATTGGGATTGGAAAATCGGATCGTATTAATAAATGGTTAAGAGCTGATACCACTGCTATTGAAACTCTGAAAGAAAAAGTTTCTACCTTCACTGAAAGTGTCAAACGGACTCCAACACTCACGGATATTATGATCATGATTGGAATTGCTTTTGGAACGGTGAGTTTTGCACACTTAGCTTCGAGTTATCTAGCACCTTTTTTTAGTGAGTTTGTCGCTAGTATTGAATCTGGAACCCTAAAAAATATCTTTACATTTTTAGGGTCTTCGTTCTTTTGGATGATTAGTGTTGCCACTCTTATTGCTGTGGGACTTTCATTTACAAAAGCAAAAAATTATGAAGGGGCTGGCGCCAGTAAATTTGGAAGTGTTTTTATTTATATTTTGGTAGCAAGTATCGGAATGAAAATGGATTTAACAATGATTTTTGACAATACAGGACTGATTGCTATTGGTGTGGTATGGATGACCGTCCATGCCTTACTATTGATCGCTGTTGCTAAATTGATTCGAGCGCCCTATTTCTTTTTAGCTGTAGGAAGCCAAGCAAACGTAGGAGGTGCTGCTTCTGCACCTATTGTAGCATCAGCGTTTCATCCCTCTTTGGCTAGTGTGGGTGTACTCTTAGCCGTCTTTGGCTATGCCATCGGAACTATTGCGGCTATTGGCTGTACAATTCTTATGGAATTAGCGGCTGCAACTGCTTAGAAATAATTATATTTGAGATCAAAATTAACCATAAACACAACACGTTAGAACCAGTCCAACCAAAGGCACGATTCATAACCATTACATGTGACCATTAAATAAAACCAAATGAAAAACAGTTTATTCTTCAGCCTTGCACTATTAGTAGTAGCATGTAGTCAACCCTCAAAAACCATGACCGTCAACGGGTCAATTAAAGGTTTTCAAAAAGGAACCTTATATCTTCAACATGTAAATGATGGGAATTTTACGACTCTAGATTCTTTAGCGATGAGCAGTACAATTGATTTTGAATTGGGATATGACTTAAAGGAGGCTGAATTATTATTCTTGAGTATTTCTGAAGCTATTGATGCCGAGCGCATCTCTTTTTTTGCAGACCAAGGAGTTACCACTATACACACCAGCCTAAAACACTTTAAGAATGATGCACAAATTGAAGGCGGAGCACAACAAAAACTGTTAGAAACCTATTATAAAAATATTGGACGTTTTAAAGACCAACGGCTAGACTTATTTGAACTTCAAATAAATGCTCAAAAAGATGGCAAGCAAGAACAAGCAGATTCGCTTTTACTGGAGATGGATAAAATAACAAAGCGCAGCTATTTATACACCGTTAATTTTGCCATTAATAATAAGGATAGTGAGGTTTCGCCTTTTGTGGCGGTATCTGAAATTTATGATGCAAATGTGAAGTTTTTGGACACCATAAACAAAATATTGCCCCCAAAAATTGCAAATTCCAAGTACGGAATTATTTTGGAGGCTTATATTGAGACTGTAAAGTCTGAGTAATTTACAGTGCGTTAATCTTTTCGATTAAAGCTTTTCCTTTTGCTTCTAAATCTTTAGCAATGCCTTTGAAATGTGCTTTTTGATTTTCGACATTTTTAGCATTGACTTTCTCTATCAATTCATCAAAAGCTGAAATCGCTTCATCAATTATAGCTTCACTTTTTTTAGTGTCTTTATCGGTATTGGCATACTCCCAAATGTATACTGCTTCAATGATATCTCCTAATACATAATTGATATCTTTTTTTAAATTTCTAACGTTAGCCATTATATTAATTTTTGTTTTTGCAAAATTACGTAATTTTAAATATAAACTTCTAAAAGTTTCGCATGATTTGAAGAAATTGAAAACGTTTCAATACAGGCGGGGATTAAAATTGTCTCCCCCATTGAAAATTCGGTGATAGTGCCATCGACTTCCATACTAGCTGTTCCTTCTACACACATATAAATCATAAACGAATCATGGGTGTTTTTCTTTGAAATGGGTTCAGTCACTTCGATAACATTGGTTGTAAAATAAGGACAACTGACCAGTTCTGTAGGAACATTAGGGTCTTGAGTATACTGCACGCGATAATTATCGGGCATGTCAAAATCAAACGCTTCTAGAGCGATGTCGTTATGCAACTCGCGTTCATTCCCTTCAGCATCCACACGGTCCCAATCATAGACACGATAGGTAATATCACTCGTCTGCTGAATTTCGGCCAAGAGCACTCCTGCACCAATAGCATGAATACGTCCTACTTCAATGAAATAGGTATCGCCTGCTTTGACGGCATCAAAATTCAAAATGCTTTGGAGCGTTTTGTCTTCCAAATGTTTCACATACAACTCTTGCGTCATATCTTGATTAAACCCAACAATCAGGTTAGAATCTGGATCAGCCTGAAGCACATACCACATTTCGGTTTTCCCAAAACTGTTATGGCGAGCTTTGGCGAGTTCATCGTTAGGATGCAACTGAACAGACAAATCCTGCTTGGCATCAATAAACTTAATAAGTAACGGGAATTTTGTTCCAAACTGATTGAAGTTCTTCGCACCCATCAAGTCGGATGTATAAGTGTCCATGAGTGTTTTCAAAGACGTGCCTTTCAAAGCCCCATTGGCAACCACAGAGGTGTCGCCCTCAACATCGCTAATTTCCCAACTTTCTCCAGCTTCTGCTGAAGTCGTGGATTTATGTAAAAGCTGTTGAAGTTTTTGTCCACCCCAAATTTTATCTTTAAGAATGGGTTCAAATTTAAAGGGATATAGTGTTTTCATTTGTTGTTATGTATTAACTTTCAAGAGCTACACTTCGACTGCACTCAGTATAGCTAAGTCGGCAGTGAATTGAACTCAAGTTTATAATGTGGATTTCATACGATTAGTTCCCAGAGTAGGTTACAAAATTACGAACCGTTTCATAAAGTGTGACTTCCAAATCTAAATTAGAATCCAGCACTTTTTTTAGCTTATCATAAATAACCACCACAATATTTTCTGCAGTCGGGTTTAAGTCTTTAAATTCGGGAACATCTAAGTTTAAGTTTTTATGATCAAACGCATCTTCCACTTCGGATTTAATAAAGTCTTTCAGGATTTTAACGTCCATCACAAAGCCAGTTTCAGGATCAATCTCTCCAGTCACACTCACCGTGAGGTCGTAGTTGTGCCCGTGATAATTAGGGTTGTTGCATTTCCCAAAAATGGCATCGTTTTTTTCAAAACTCCAATCGGGGCGGTACAATCTATGGGCGGAATTAAAATGTGCTTTTCTACTGACGGTGACTCTCATGGTTGGTGTTTATATGTTCGTAAAATTTTTCAAATATGATTTTAAACCATTCGGTGTATAGCGCAGGTTGCTGCTTAATATCGGCTTTCACAGCTTCTAAAGGCATCCATTTCCAGGCTTCTACTTCCTCAGGGTTAATGACGGGTTCAGCTTCGTAATGCCCCACTATAATATGGTCCAATTCGTGTTCGGTAAGGCCATTATCAAAAGGGGCTTTATAAATAAACCAGGTGGTTTCTTTGAGCGGGGTTTCAAAGCCCATTTCTTCTTGTAACCGGCGACGGCCAGCTTCCAAATTGGATTCACCTACCCGCTGGTGCGAACAACAGGTATTGGTCCACAACAAAGGGGAATGGTATTTATGAGCAGCACGTTGTTGCAACATCAATTCGTTGTTAGCATTGAATATAAACACCGAAAACGCGCGGTGTAAAACCGCCTTTTCATGCGCCTCCATTTTGGGCATGGTGCCGATTTGTTCGTCTTGTGTATTGACAAGAATGACCTGTTCTTCCATCATGACACAAAAATATTAACTATATCCTTAAGTTTTACTAATTTCTTGCTAAAAATTAGTTGTAGGCCCTCGCTAAAGTTAACAGATGGTAAACATTATTTTATTAAACTTTAGTTCATTTTTATTTATTGGTTTTAATTTGCAACCTATTTAAAATCAGATAGTTAGAGTTGTATTTTTTAGGAATTTTAAAAAATAAGTTATAGATTTATGTTCTGATTGTGACCCCAAGTCTACATCTTCAAAAGGAATTTGACCGGAGATTTAGATTTTATTGTATTGAAAGTAAGTGTGTTGTGAAAAGTATTCACGACTGTTCTTATGAGAAACTGTTAAAACAATATTTAACTTAATTGGTAATCTATGAAATTAAAATTTATCATCCCACTAGTCATAGTTTCTTTTTTGAGTTCTTGCTCTTCAATTCCTAAAGAAACTGTCGAATTATCAAAAGTATTAGGTAATGACATAAAAATTCTCCAAAACTCTCACAAAACAACGGTAAAATTATTTTATGATAAGGTTATTGAAAACATTAATGCTTTCATTGATGATATTTATTCCCCATTTATTATTCATTATGCATTAAAAGATCAATTACAAAAATACAAAAAAAAGGAAGAGTCCATCTATGGAGTCATTGAAAGTGCCGGGATAAACGGAGAGGAAACAGAGACAGATAATGCACTAAATATTATGATTGAATTTCTTGAAGACGCTTATACTCAAGTAGAAAAAAAAAGAATAGAATTATTAAATCCAATAATTAATGAGAAGAATAAAATCCTTACTAACATTAACGATTCATACGAGAACACTATTTATGCTAATTCTACTATAACTGGTTATTTAGAATCTATTAGAAAAGTTAAAGAAAGTCAACAAGAGGCATTGTCAATAATTGGACTTAAGGGAAAAGATGAGGAGCTTAATAACGTTTTATTACAAGCATCAAAATTAACAAAATTAGCCTTAGCTAAAGGAAAGGAAATTGATATTAAAAGTGATGAAGCTTATCTTAAAATAGAAGAAGTATCTAATCAGATTAAAAGTATAACAAATAAAAAATAATTAAGATGGGAAGATTTAGCAAATTATTTGCAGAAGCAGATGCAGCATTTAATGGAATTTACAAAGTAGAATTGGACAGTCTTACTGGACTTTCAAAAGAAGATATTGATTCTATAACCCCTGGAACAGAGGATTTAAGGGTTTATTCAGTACTTATTAAAGTGGTGGAAAAAGCATCTAAAGAAAACACCTCTAAAGCACAATTAATAGGAGACATTAAAGAATTGGGAGATATCGCAGTAAAAATTGCTAAGAAAATACCTCAATTTAGTTCACTACTATAAAAATTATTAATAATTATCAAACTTAAATATTATGAAGAAAATTAGAATTTTATCAATTGATGGTGGTGGAATACGAGGTATTTTGCCTGGCATAGTTTTAAATCAAATCGAAGAAAAGCTTCAAAAAAAAACTAATGATCCGAATCTGCGATTAGCGGATATGTTTGATTTCATGGCGGGTACAAGTACAGGTGGGATTTTAACATTAGCATACTTAACCCCAAACGAAAATAATCGACCCAAACTTAAAGCCACAGAAGCGGTAAATCTTTATTTGGATAGAGGAGATGAAATATTTGATGTCAATTTATGGCAAAAAATAAAAAGTGGAAAAGGAATAACTGATGAAAAATACGATGCGTCTGAATTAGAAGAAGCTTTAGATGATACTTTTGGAGATATTATGCTATCTAATCTTCTCAAGCCATGCATAATAAGTACTTATGACATAAGAAATGGCAAACCTCATTTTTTTAAACAACATAAGGCTCAAAATAATATTTCTGATTTTAAAGTGAAAGATGTGGCAAGAGCTACCTCAGCTGCTCCTACTTATTTTGAAACTGCTCGAATAAAAAATAAATTAGGAACACCTTACCCATTAATTGATGGAGGTGTATTTGTTAATAATCCTGCCTTAGTAGCCTATTCCGAAGTTCGTACAATGAATTTACTGGATACGGATCATTTTCCTACCGCAAAGGATATGATGATTGTATCTATAGGAACTGGAAGTGTTAGTAAAAATTATGAGTTCAAAAAAGCAAAAGATTGGGGTGCAGTGGGGTGGATCAAACCAATTATTGAAATAATGATGTCCGGAAATTCACAAACAGTTCATTACCATTTAACTCAAATATTTGACACATTAAATACAAAAAATAAGAAGGACTATCATCGTCTACAACCTAAAATACTAACTGCTAATCCAGAAATGGATAATGCATCAGTCGAGAATTTAATAAAATTAAAAGAAGATGGATTAAGCTATGTTTCCAATATAGACGTAGACAAGGAACTAGATGATATAGTGATGAAACTAATTCAATATCAAGAATGAAAATAACAATTATTAAACATAGTCTTAGGAACTAGATCAAATTCAAAGACTTTACCTGAACATAAAAATCATATAAACAAGATAAATTCAGTAGGACATGTACAATATTTAAAGCGAATTATATTATGACAAAAGAAGAACTAGAAAAACAAAAACTTAAAGTTGAAATCGAACAAATTCGAAAACCATTTTGGAAAAACCCGACATTGATAATTTCATTTCTAACTGTTATTATATCTGCTACTATTGGATTCAGTTCCTACTTCACTAAAGTAAACCAAGACAATATTACTAAAATTGAAGAATTACAAGAATTGACTAAAAAGCAAGAAGCACTTGAACGTAAAATAGAATTACAAAATTTAAACCTACAGAAAACACAAATAGAAAATAGGGCAAAACAATTGCAAACAAACCTTGACAAGATTAACGCTAATTTAATGAAACTTGAATCCTCTCTATTAATTAAAAATCAAAAATTAAGCAAACTAACCACAAACTTAGAAAAAGAAAAAAAAAGAAATAAAAACTATTTTGAAACAGTAGAAAAAATCACATTATATATGGCAGATTATGGACCAGGGTATGCTAAAGGAGTTTTATCTTCAACTTCGGGCAAAAATAAAATAAAGCAAATAACTGAGATAGCAAATAAAAAAATACAAGCAAAAGAAATTGAAAAGTTTACAAACGATATTGTAAGTCAAACTTTCCGTAAATATTTAACTAAAAAAAATAACGAAATAAGACTCATTTATAATAATTAAAATAGCCATTACCTTACTCCGAAAAGTCTCTGACTTTGCGGAACATAAAAAATATTATATGAAATGTAAATTGTTAAGGATTAAAAAAAAATAAAGAGAAAAGTAATGAGAATTATATATGCTCAAAGTCGGGAGACTTTGCGCAGCAGGGTTCATGCTAGAGGGCTTTTTAAGCAAAGTGAATAAATAGGTTATACTATATTAAACAAACATAGCGATCAAAAATGGACTGATCATCCGCATGAAATAGAAGTAGAATAAAATACTTCAAAAAATACGTATAATTTAAGGAAGTTAGAACAGAAAACTTTCTATAAAACCAAATCACAATGAATAAAATAAAATTTATGGCCATATTTATATTAATGGCATTAGTTACCTTTACTTCATGTTCAAAAGACAATGAAACAACAGAAACATACGATGAAAACGCAATATTAACACAATTACGTTTTGTAGATGTCAATACTCGAATTGCTAATATGCAAAATGCAGAAAATCAATCAAGGATTAAAATAATTATTGTTGAGTGGGATGAATGGGGAAGAAAAAGGAGAAACTGCAAAGGCTGGGGACTATGTAATGCGGACTGGTTTCCGAAAAACAACCGACAAGCAAAACGAAACACTTCAACAAACGGAAGCGCAACACTGCTTGAATTTGATAGTAGTTTAAATAAATATTATATAGATATTTTATTAGCTGAAACACCACCTGTTGAAATACCAACGGACGCATTATCTTTAAGAATTGACGAAGATTTTGAATTAAACGTTGAAGATGAAATTTCTCAAAATTTAACATTTAACCAAGGAGATTATGTTTATGACAATTCTTTGGGAGAATTTGGAGGTTATAGAATTTATCTATATTAAACAATTTAATAGTTAATGAGACGGTTTTCTTATTTAGACAGTCTCATTTTAATAAACATTCAAAATGAAAATAAACATTATTTTTTTATTTATTATATTTTATTACTCTACGTATTCTCAAGAAAATTGTTCACTTACAAAAAATAAATTGAATAATATTGACGTAGTAGATGTTGATGATTTACGTTGCATATCAAAAAAATCTAAAAATAAAAACACTATTGTATACACATTTGGAATTTGGTGTAGTCCTTGTAGATTACATTTGAAAAATGCTATTGATTTAAGAAAAAAATATGATGTAAATCTTTTAGTTTTACTAATCGAAACCGAAACAGATGTGCTAATTCAGAAAACTATTGACTATCTAGTAAACATTGACCCAGAAATTAGAATCCTTTTAATAAAAGATAAATATGGCAAAAAAAGGAATAGGAAATATACAAAATTTTTAGACGAAGTTACCCCTGAAAAATTTAAAAACATTAATGGAATGTCAAAATATTTAGTTTTTAATAAAACAGGGGAAATAGAAATGATTACAACGTGGAAAGACAACCGGAAAAACAACTGGAAAGATGATTCAAATATGATAAAAAATAAAATTATTCCATTACTTAAACTAAAATAAAGCGACATACAACAATTTATATAGCATTGCTCACCCCCGCTACCGCACGAATCTTTCGTGTGGGTAATGCCCCACCCTTTTTTAACCCAACATACCCAAAAACGCTTGTTCTGAAATAATAGGCACTTTGAGTGTTTCGGCTTTGGTGCGTTTACTAGGTCCCATATTGGCACCTGCCACCACATAGGAGGTTTTTGCAGAAATAGAACTCACCACTTTTCCGCCATTGGAATCGATAAGGGCTTTGAGCTCATCACGAGAGACGGTTTCAAATACGCCTGAGACTACAAACCGCAGACCTTCTAACTGTGTGGTTTGGTTGGACAAGGCCTCTTCAGACAGTTGTAATTGGAGGCCGTATAAAATCAAGCGGGCCACCATTTGAACATTGGCTTCGGTACTAAAAAAGTCCACCACACTTTCGGCAATTCGAATACCAATTTCATCAACGGTTTCTAAATCTTCCAAAGTAGCTTTGGACAGCGCTTCAATAGATTTGTAATGTTTAGCTAATTTTTTAGCCACCGTTTCTCCTACATACCGAATCCCCAATCCAAACAATACGCGTTCAAAAGGCACATCTTTTGAGGCTTGAACGCCCTTGACCAAGTTATCCGCACTTTTCTCTGCCATGCGGTCGAGGTGGATGATTTGATTCGTCGTTAGCTCGTATAAATCGGCATAATCACGGATCAACCCTGCATTGACCAATAAGGCCACGGTTTCGCCGCCTAAGCCTTCGATATCCAAGGCTTTTCGGGAAATATAATGTTGAATTCGTCCTATAATTTGTGGCGAGCATCCCTGATCGTTTGGACAATAATGGTGCGCCTCCCCTTCTTTGCGAACGAGTGGTGTGTCACATTCTGGACAAGAAGAAATATAAACCGTTGGCGTACTTTCTGAGGTACGGCGACTTAAATCGACTCCCATAATTTTTGGAATGATTTCACCGCCTTTTTCGACATAGACCCAGTCGCCAATACGAACATCTAATTTTTCAATTTGATCGGCATTATGAAGCGATGCGCGTTTGACAATCGTGCCTGCCAATTCCACAGGTTGAAGGTTGGCAACGGGAGTAATAGCTCCCGTTCGTCCGACTTGATACGAAATATGCTCGAGCCGTGTAGACACTTGCTCGGCTTTAAATTTATACGCCATCGCCCAACGCGGGGCTTTGGAGGTAAAACCCAACTCGGCTTGTTGAAATAAACTGTTCACTTTGACTACCACGCCATCAGTTTCATAAGGCAAATCATGACGGTGCACATCCCAATAATTGACAAATTCCAAAACGCCATCAATAGAATCGGTGAGTTTGGCAATTGTGGGCACTTTAAAGCCCCAAGAACGGGCAGTTTCGAGGTTTTCAAATTGGGTTTTGATGGTGGTGTTTTCCCCTACAATGCTGTACAACAAACACTCTAAAGGACGTTTGGCAACCTCAGCACTATCTTGTAATTTTAAACTCCCCGAAGCCGTGTTTCGTGGGTTTTTATAGGGTTCTTCTCCTGCGGCGATGCGCTCGGCATTCATGGCGTTAAAGCCTTCAAAAGGGAGTACTATTTCACCGCGAATTTCAAATTTTTCTGGATAATCGCCCCGTAATTTTAAGGGGACAGATTTAATAGTTTTAATGTTTGCAGTCACGTTATCCCCTTGCGTGCCATCGCCCCGAGTTAAGGCTTGCACTAGCGCTCCATTTTCGTAAGTCAGGCTTATGGAGGCACCGTCATATTTTAGCTCACAAGTGTACTGAATTGGGCCATCGACCATTTTTCGCAAACGGGTTTCCCACTCCATTAAATCGTCTTTGGAATAGGAGTTATCTAAGGAATACATGCGTTGGGCATGCACAATAGTTTCAAAATTTTTAGTCACTTCACCGCCCACTCTTAAGGTTGGTGAACTGGCATCATAATACTGTGGATAAGCAGATTCTAAATCTTGAAGTTGCTTTAATTTGGTGTCAAATTCAAAATCAGAAATGGACGGTGTGTCCAAGACATAATAGTTATAATTATGCTGACTGAGTTCGTCACGCAGTTGTAAAATCTGTTCTTTAATATCCATCAAAAAAAATAATCGGTCTTAATATTTTGCAGTACTAAGATATGAAAATGAGCGGTACACAAAAGAGAAATACGAAGAATTTATCAGCAATTTAGTGAACAAAACATCAGCGTTTGCTGGCGCACATCATTCTGTTTTTTCCAAAAATATCAGTCTTTAATTGAACGTCTTCAAAATCGTTCGAAGACAAAAGCGCTTTGGTGTCTTCTCCCAAATATTCATTGATTTCAAAATAGAGTAATCCTTGTTTTTTAAGGGCTTTCTTGCTCAATGCGACTATGGCTTCATAAAATACTAAGGGCTTATCGTTGTCAACAAATAATGCCAAATGAGGCTCGTGATCCAATACATTGGGTGCCATGCGTTCTTTTTCACTTTCACGAACATAGGGCGGATTGGATACAATGATGTCAAACTGCAATGCGGTGTTTTCCCATTCCAAAACATTGGCTTCAATACAGGTTAACTGCACGGCATTTTGTTGGGCGTTGTACTGGGCAATTTCTAAAGCGGCAGGACTCACATCCAAAACTGAGACGGTGGCGTTTGGCAACTGTTTTGCCAAGCTAATCCCAATACAGCCCGAGCCAGTGCCAATATCTAAAATTTTAAGAGGGGTATTGGTGTTGGCATATTTCAAAATCCAAGCCACGAGTTCTTCGGTTTCAGGACGTGGAATCAAAACATTTTCGTCTACTTTAAAATCCAACCCAAAAAATGAGGTTGTCCCTAAAATATACTGAATGGGTTCATAAGTTAGTAAACGACTGATGACGCTTTCAAAATACTCAAAGGTTTGAGTAGTAATAATTGTATCTGCTTTTAGGTGCACATCAATGCGTTTGAGTCCCAAATGTTGTTCGCAAATCCTATGAAAAAAAGAGGTAATCTCTCCTTTAGGATAATAACCTAAGAGTCCATTTTGAAAAAAATTATGAAGTGATTTTAATTGCATTACAAGGCTTTTATCATTCGTAGTCCACAGGAGCTATGCCCTGTATTTCCCATCGCATTATTCAGGAATTTAAATCCGTGTTTCTTGTAGAGTTGTTGAGCGGTTTTGAGGGCTGTAAGTGTTTCTAAATAACAGTGTTTGTACCCCATTGATTTCGCTGCCTCTAAACACATTTTCATGAGTTCTTCTCCATATCCTTTTCCTCTTAGCTCGCTGGAAAGGTACATTTTTTGAAGCTCGCAAACAGACGCATCTTCACTCTTTAACGCTTTAATGCCTGCGCCGCCTTTTACAATGCCGTGGTCTTCTATTATAAAATAAACAGCCGTATTTTCTTGATAGGATTCAAACATTCGTGTGGTTTCTACATCTTCGTAAACCGTTCCTGTTAAAGGCAATTCAAGCTCTAAAAAGATTGTTTTTATCACCGATTCGATTTGTGAATTGTCCTCAAATTGAATTTCTCTAATACGCATGTTATGGATACCGATTAATAAATCTTATTTTTGTTGTTCGAAGATACATATAATACCCAAAAAAATGATAAAAAATTTTACGATCCTTCTTTTACTAGCTTTAACGACGAGTTGCGCCATGAAACAAAAGCCAGAATTTATTAAAGTGGATAACATCAAATTGATTGAAGCCAATTCTAAACAGATAACTCTAAGTGCAAATGCAGTATTTAACAATCCAAACAGTGTTGGTGGACGATTAAATACCGAAGGCGTCAATGTATTTGTCAATGATGTGGCTTTTGGATTTATTAGCGCTGAAGAATTTAAGGTTCCTGCAAAAGATAATTTTACAGTGCCTTTACAAATTGAAATTAAAACCAAAGAACTTCTAGGAAAAGATCCGAATGGATTTTTAAGCGGACTTCTTAACAGTGTTCTAAACAGAAACTTGAAAGTGACCTACAAAGGGGGTATTCAATTTAAGGCCTTAGGGTTTACATATTCATACCCTATTGATAAAACAGAAACCGTTAACATCAAATTATAATCACTCACGAACATTACATAGCACGTTGTATTGAAATCGCCAAAAAAGGTTTGGGTTCCACGGCGCCTAATCCTATGGTCGGCTGTGTCATTGTGGTTAATGATCAGATTATTGCTGAGGGTTATACGAGTCCGTATGGCGGATCGCATGCCGAAGTGAATGCCATTAAAGCTGTGAAAGATGTGAGTCTACTTTCCAAAGCGACTTTATATGTGACCCTAGAACCGTGTTCCCATTTTGGAAAAACTCCGCCTTGTAGTGATTTAATCAGTGCGCATAAAATTCCTAGAGTCGTTATAGGCTGTATTGACGAACATGATAAAGTATGTGGCAAAGGTATTGCAAAACTAAAGGCTGCAGGATGCGAAGTGATTGTTGGTGTTTTGGAAGCGGAGTGCAAAGCACATCACAAGCGTTTTTTTACATACCATACTAAAAAACGTCCTTATATTATATTGAAATGGGCAGAGAGCAATGATGGCTTTATTGCACCACGATCAAAGTCCGAAGCCAAACCGGTTTGGATTAGTAATATATACTCAAGACAACTCGTTCACCAATGGCGTGCAGAAGAACAAGCAATCCTGGTAGGCGCAAATACAGTTGTTCAAGATAATCCTAGTTTAACAACTCGAGAAGTTAAAGGGGCCAACCCAATTCGTGTGGTTATCGATCTGAAAAACTCTTTAGCGGAATCCTACCAGGTGTTTAATTCAGATGCAAAAACCATTCGACTAACTTCTAAAGATATTGACACTCATCACCCCCTTGCTTCTGAAGTTTGTAAGGCGTTATATACACAGCATATAACGTCGGTGATTATAGAGGGTGGGCAGAAAACAATACAAGCATTTATTGATGAAAACCTTTGGGACGAAGCTCGTGTGTTTTCAAGTCAAATCAATATTAAAGATGGCGTTTTAAAACCAAAACTAAAAGGAATACCAAATTCTAAAACACCTATTGTTTCAGATAGTTTAAACCTGTTTATAAATGATTGACACGATTATATTTGACTTTGGAGATGTATTTATCAACTTAGATAAACCAGCGATTGAACGTGAATTACACAAACTAGGCGTTACAACAATCACAGATGCTATGCTTCAAACTGCTATGCAGTATGAAAAAGGAATGACAAGCACCGCTGATTTTGTGACAGATTTTACTACTAAATATCCTACTATTTCTGCCGAACAGTTTAAAAATGCTTGGAATGCTATAATTTTAGATTTTCCAGAATATCGTTTAGAGTTTATAGAAAAATTAGCAACAAATAAAAATTACAGACTCCTATTACTGAGCAATACCAATACTTTGCACATCGAACGAGTAATCAAAAACATGTCTTTAAGTAGGTATGAACGTTTCAAAACGTGTTTTGATCAATTTTATTTGTCACATGAAATACATTTACGAAAGCCAGACGCATCCATTTATGAGTTTGTTTTAAGAGAAAATAAATTAAAAGCTTCAACTTGTTTCTTTGTAGATGACACTAAGGAAAACACGGAGGCTGCATCTCGGTTAGGGATACACACTTGGAATAACGACCCCACGAAAGATGATGTTATACACTTATTTGACAACCCTATATTTATCAATTCGTGAACTCTGTAACGACTTATAAAACCCTAGAAACGCCTTCTAATGAGGTTCTTTATAAAGACAAAGGAAGTAAGTTTTTTGGGTATGCCTTTCCTATAAAAACAAAAGAAGAGTTTAAGTCTATCATAGAACACATTAAACAAAAACATTCTAGCGCTGGTCATTTTTGTTTTGCCTACCAATTGGGCATCGAAATACTATATTATAGAGCTTCCGATGATGGAGAGCCCTCTAACAGCGCGGGTTTACCGATTTATGGTCAATTACAAGCGTTTGGAATCACAAATGTCCTCGTGGTGGTTGTTCGCTATTTTGGGGGTACAAAATTGGGTGTTGGAGGCTTAATTAGCGCTTACAAAAACACGGCTAAATTGAGTTTAGAAGCTAGCACAATAAAAACGTTAGATGTTCTGATTCCTCTAAAGCTGACTTTTGCATACAAGGATTTAAGTCAAGTCATGCGGATCATAAAAAAGTATCAGCTCGTTTTAAAATCTCAACGCTTAGAAATGGATTGTGAAGTCGAGATTTTGGTTAAAAAAATCACTTTAAAAACCATTAAAACTACATTTGAAGCATTTCATAAAATTAAAGTTGAAATGTTAAACGATTAAATATGCAGTTTATCTAAAATATAATGCGGGCAACGCATCGGTAAGTTCGATTTCATGTTAATAAACACCAATTTGGTGTGGGCCGTAGTGAGTAATTGACCGCTCGAGTTATGAATTTCATAATTAAATTCAATAGAGGCTGTAGGGGCTTTTAAAAGCTGTGTTGATACTGTTAAAGTATCGTCATAAAGTGCTGGTTTTTTGTACTTTAAACTCATAGAGACGACGGGTAACATGACACCATTAGCTTCCATTTCTTTATATGAGATTCCTAGAGCAGAAAGCCATTCCAAACGTCCAATTTCCAGATACTGAGCGTAGTTAGCGTGGTGAACCACACCCATTTGATCAGTTTCTGCGTATCTTACTTTAATCTTCGTTTGGTGTATATTCATGGGTTAAAATTTGTATATTTATTGCGTATTATAGTATGCGAAAAAATATTTAAATATTCTACTGAATTTCATTTTTTTTTTAAGAATTTTGTTCACATATTTGTATTATAAAATTACCATAATTAAACCCCAGGAATATTTATTGTAGTTTTTAACTAACTAACCAAACAAAAATTAATTATTAAAATGAATAATACTGCGCAATCGGTCTGGGAAAACTGTCTAAACTTTATAAAAGACAACATTCAGCCGCAAGCCTATAAAACATGGTTTGAGCCTATTGTAGCAGTAAAACTTGATGATCATGCATTAAGTATACAAGTTCCTAGTAAATTTTTTTACGAATGGTTAGAGGAACATTACGTTAAAATATTAAAAGTTGCTCTGACAAAGGAGCTTGGTACTAATGCAAAGTTGGTGTACATCATTAAAATGGAGAACACCTATGGAAACAAACAACCATTTACCGAAAAAATTCCTAGTTCTAATCGATCGGCCGTTTACTCACAACGTGTAGATATACCGCTTAAAAATATAAATCCGGAATTAAAAAATCCGTTTGTAATTCCAGGAATTAGAAATGTAAAAATTGAATCTCAATTAAATCCAATTTACACATTCGATAATTTTTTAGAAGGCGACTCAAACCGATTGGCGCGAAACGCTAGTATAGCAGTCGCTAACAAGCCTGGAGGGACTTCTTTTAACCCATTACTCATATTTGGAGGCGTGGGTTTAGGTAAAACACACTTAGCGCATGCTATAGGAGTAGATATTAAAGATAAGTATCCTGAAAAAACGGTTCTCTATATCTCAGCTGAAAAATTCACACAACAATACATAGAATCTGTTAAAAAGAATAATCGAAATGATTTTATTCACTTCTATCAAATTATAGATGTTTTAATTATTGATGATGTTCAATTCCTTTCTGGAAAATCAGGAACGCAGGATGTATTCTTTCATATTTTCAACCATTTACATCAAAACGGGAAACAAGTCATTTTGACTAGTGATAAAGCACCTGTGGACATGCAAGATATCGAGCAACGATTACTCTCTCGATTTAAATGGGGATTATCAGCTGAACTCCAAAACCCTGATTTTGAAACACGTGTTTCTATCGTGAAGAATAAACTTTACAGAGATGGTGTTGAAATGCCTGAAGAAATTATTGAATATTTAGCAAAACACATCACTACAAATGTTCGTGAACTTGAAGGTGCTATCATTTCACTAATTGCACAATCTTCATTTAATAAAAAAGAAATTACAATTTCATTAGCCAAAGAAATTGTTGAGAAATTTGTAAAAAACACCAAACGCGAAGTTTCTATAGATTACATCCAAAAAGTGGTTTCAGATTATTTTCAAATGGATGTGGATACACTTCAATCCAAAACGAGGAAACGCCACATTGTACAAGCCCGACAGCTGGCAATGTTCTTTGCTAAAAAATTTACCAAAGCATCTTTAGCAAGTATTGGCTCCCAAATTGGGAAACGTGATCATGCTACGGTTTTACATGCATGCAAAACCGTCAACAACCTTTCCACTACAGATAAGCAGTTTAGAAAGTATGTAGAAGACTTGACTAAAAAACTCTCTGTTTAAACACTCGGTTTAGTAAAGAATTTCAGAACCATAGCTCAGATTACTTTGTAAACACGTTCGATTAACAAATTACTAATACATATAAAAAATGACTGGAAAATTATATCTGATTCCCACAGTTTTAGGTGATAACGCCCCTTTAGAAGTACTGCCTATTTCCGTCAAAAAAATTATTGAAAACATCGACACTTATATTGTTGAGAACGAAAAAGCAGCAAGAAAATTCATAAAAACAGTGAGTTCAGGGAAATCACAAGCGAGTTTAAACCTATATAGTTTAAACAAATTTACAGATCCCTTAGAAATTCCTTCTTTTTTAGAAGACTGTTTAGCAGGAAACTCAATAGGATTGCTTTCAGATGCTGGTTGTCCTGGTGTGGCGGACCCAGGATCTGAAGTTGTGAAAATAGCGCATAAACAAAACATTCAAGTGATTCCTTTAGTGGGACCTTCATCCATACTATTAGCGATGATGAGCTCTGGAATGAATGGTCAAAATTTTGCGTTTAATGGCTACTTACCTATTGATAAAGCGGAGCGAAAATCTAAAATAAAACAACTCGAAAGGCGTTCTTTTGAAGAACAACAATCGCAGTTGTTTATAGAAACTCCGTATAGAAATAATGGTATTTTAGAAGATTTAAGCACAGTACTACATTCAGAAACTCGAATATGTGTGGCGTGTGACTTGACACTACCTTCTGAATACATAAAAACACAAACGGCGAAAGACTGGAAACACTCAAAATTAGATTTCCATAAACGACCCGCAATATTTATTATCCAAAAAGATTAAAGTAACGCTAGGTCTGATTTTTTTTGAGCGGTGATAAAAGAGGTGTCATAACTGGAAAATTTACGCATATAGGTAGGAATATCTGTACCATAGGCATCTTTTGCTCCCAAGACTCCATAACTTCTTAAATAGCGTTTTATATTTCCTGGACCTGCTAAATGAGCAGACGCTAAAATTCCAGATTCAGTAATCAGAATTCCATTTATTTTTTTACCAACAAAACGTTTAATATCTCGTCTTAGAACCCACTTATTTCTTTTTGTATTTGCTAAAAAAGCTTTTTCTTGAAGTGCTGGAGTATTTAAAAATAGCTGTGGGTTTTTAATCCCTAATACGTGTAAAGTTGATACGCCAAATTGATATTTCCCTAAATAGCCAAGTGTGTTTACAACATTGTATTTGCCTTGAGATTCTTTGAACGCAACGGCTTCTTTGAACGCAACGTATGAGTTGCCTAAAAATAAAATCTCTGTGTTGAAGTCGTAAAAGTCTTGGGAGATCAGCTGATGATCTAGGACAGTATAAAACAGATCAGTAGTCACAGCAGTGTCTTGAGGCACTATTTGAGATCTAGGAGAAAAAGAAATCAGCAACCAAAACGCCAAAAACAAAGATCCTATAAAGAAAAACGAATGTTTCAAATTCATGTTTATTTAATTTCTAACTCTTAATAAGAATTACAAACAGGGCAAATATACGACTATTTTTAATTAACTGTCTATCAATTAGATACACTACTCTCTAATGCCGTGAAGGTTTAGATAGGCTTGGTAGTTTCTAGCATTTCGGTTGTGACCGCTTAACGTTTTTGCAAACTGATGAAAACCTGGATTTTTTGCATCTGCTGCAAAATAAAAATATGAATGTCTTTCATAGTTTAAGACCGCCTCGATCGCCGTTAAATCCGGCATCGCAATTAAACCTGGAGGCAATCCTTTGTACATGTAAGTGTTGTAAGGAGAATTGATGGATTTATGTTTATTCAGAACACGTTTAATGATTGTATTTTTATATTTAGGTAATTGATAAGCTGCATATTTTAGCGTAGGATCTGCTTGTAAAGGCCATTGATTATTCAACCGATTGATATAGACTCCTGCAATTCGTGGCTGTTCTGCAGCTTGTTTGGACTCCTCATGAACAATCGCAGCTAGCGCCATGATTTGATGAGGCATAAGACCTGCTGACTTGGCTTTCTCTAGTCGGAACGCATTCCAAAACCGATTGTACTCTTTCAACATTCGATTTCGAAAGGTTATCGCAGATGTATTCCAAAAAAGCTCATAGCTATTGGGAAGATACATTCCGAGTGCATTAGCTTCAGTAAATTTATTAGACTCTAAAAAGTTTTTATCCGTAAAAGCCGTTATTAACGCTGTACTATCCGCTTCAATTTGACTCGAAATTCGTGCTGCTAAATCAGGCAATGAATGTTGGTTATTAAATGCTAGTTTTATTGGTAAATTACGACTTCGAATGGAGTTAATAATATCATTATTAGTCATTCCTTTGGTAATTCGAAACCGCCCTGCTTTGATGTTGTTTACATATTTTTTCTGCTTGGCGAGTGTCTCAAATGTGTTACTATTTTTCAATAGAGGTTCTAAATCTGATCGAACTTCTTCAAAAGTGGCATTAGACCCCACAAAAATATACGCCTCTTTAGAGTTAAAACTCGTATTAGGCACTAACATTACAGAATAAATATAGTAGGAAAAAATCCCCGCACCTATCAATCCAATTAACACAATGGCAATCGCTATCTTTTTAAAGTACATGATTTATAAATTGAAATAAATATTCATTTTTGTAGCATCCGTTAAAGTAACGCCATTCTTTTTTAAATCCGACATTTTCAAATCCAACGGATTCAAATAAACGGATGCTTGCTGTATTATCTTCTAAAACATTACTATATAATTGATGAAGCTTTAAATTTTTAAAACTATAATCCATCAACACTTTTAAAGCATCCTTACCGAAACCCATTTTGCGATGAGCATCCGTAAGCACAATACTGACTCCAGCACGATTGTTTTGAGAATCAAAATCAAACAGATCAATAAAACCTATAGACTCATTTGATATAGAAGTAATTACCATCCGCAATTGTTTTGTTTCTTTAATATCTAGTTGAGATGTTTCTAAATACTTTTGAAGGATTTCCTTAGAAAATGGAGTTTTTGTTTGACTTAATTCCCATAAGGATATGTCATTTTCAATCGCATACAAAAATGATAAATCATTAAGCTCTAGTGGTCTTAAGACCACACGACTGCCTTGCAAAACTACCATTCTAATTCTGCTTTAAAAACCTGCTTCGTTGGGCCGCACAACCAAACTTCCGAATACAAAGATGGAAGTGGTTCAAATCGAACTTGTAAAACGCCACCTTGTGTTTCTAATTTGATAGATGTTGACGCCGTTTGATTGGAGTGAAACATGGCAATAGCAACTGCTGTAACTCCTGTACCACAAGACAGGGTTTCAGCTTCAACGCCCCGTTCATAAGTACGAACAGAAAAAGTAGCGTCATCCATTTTTTCAGCAAAATTCACATTGATTCCAGTAGCACTAAAGGGATTACTGTTCCGAATTTTAGCACCTTCAGCATTCATATCTATAGTATCTAAACCTGATTTAAGTGCTACATAATGCGGAGAACCGGTATCCAATAAATGATAGTTATCAGTAGAAGTAATTGTTGAAACATCTTGCATTTTCAATTCAACATACGCTTCACTTATATGTGCTTTATGAGGGCCATCAATAGCTAGAAACTTGGTGTCACCATCAATAATTTCTAAAAAACGAGCAAAAGCAACAATACAACGGCCACCGTTACCACACATAGTGCTTTCATTACCATCAGCATTAAAGTACACCATTTTGAAATCATAACTAGGTTGAGATTCTAATAATATCAAACCATCTGCGCCTACACCTGTACGGCGGTTACACAAGTGTGCGATTAACTGCGTATTGCTTTTATCAAACACGCCCAATCGATTATCGATCATCACAAAATCGTTTCCCGTACCTTGATATTTATAAAATAATTGCTTCATATATAAAACAAATATAAGAATATTATACCGTATGATAAGCTGTTAAAAAGGCGTTAAAGTTGATTTATAAATTCAATAAATACCTAATTTTAGGGTTATAGTAATAAATTAAAACCTAAAGCTATGAAAAAATTTCTATCTCTTGTATGTATATCTGTCCTGGGTGGCGCCCTAACGCTAACCGCATACAAACACTTTTTTGAAGACGTTTCAGTAAATCAAACTATTGAAAACAAGTCTAATGCTACACTTTTTCCTGTAAACTACACCACTACTTCAAATGGTGGGACAAATGTTGATTTTACGACTGCTGCGGAAAAAGCTGTTCACTCTGTGGTGCATGTAAAAAATACAACACTCAGTAAAAGCTATACGAGTTTTGAAGATATCTTTTTTGGAAGATCACAACAACGCGAACAAGTCGGAACAGGATCTGGAGTTATTATTTCACCTGATGGCTATATTATTACAAATAACCATGTCATTGACGGCGCGCAGTCGATTGAAATCACAACCAATGCCAATAAAACATTTGATGCTGAACTCATAGGAACAGACCCAAACACCGATATTGCTTTGTTAAAAATAGAGTCCGATGAATCTCTAAATTATACCACCTTTGGAGATAGCAACACCGCTCAAATTGGAGAATGGGTCTTGGCTGTAGGCAATCCTTTTAACCTCACCTCTACAGTAACAGCTGGAATTATAAGTGCAAAATCTAGAGATTTATCTGGTCAAAACACGCAATCATTTATTCAAACAGATGCAGCGGTAAACCCTGGAAATTCTGGTGGTGCATTAGTAAATATTAATGGTGAGCTGATTGGCATCAATACTGCTATTTCATCACAAACGGGTTCCTATATAGGCTATTCATTTGCAGTTCCTAGTAATATTGCGCGAAAGGTTGTGGAGAATATAATGGAGTTTGGAAATGTCCAAAACGGAATTTTAGGTGTTATTGGTGGCGAATTAAATAGTAAAAACTCTAAAGCTTATGGCGTTGATCAAACCGAAGGTTTTTTTGTAACAGGGATTCAAAAAGGAACGGGTGCTGAAAAAGCAGGAATTCAAAAAGGCGACATCATTCAACGTATGGATGGAGTTGCTATTTCTAAGTTTTCAGACTTAAAAGGGTTTCTAAATACTAAAAGCCCAAACGATCAAGTTGACGTTGAAATTTTAAGAGAAGGTTACAAAAAAAACGTAAAGGTTGTCTTAGAAAAACGTACTACAATTGACATTCCTATCATTGGAACTTTGAAAGAACCTACAAAAGAACACCTTTCTAACCTTGGCACAGATCATGGTTTACAGCTTTCAGAACTTTCAGAAACGCACCGTGAAGATTGGGAACTGGATGGGATTTTTGAAGGAAGTGTCGTAACCGCAATCAACGCTATTAAAATTAATTCTATTAATGATGCCCAGAGAGCGCTAGAAAAATATTCAAACGCCGTACTAAGAATCGCCTTAGTGAAAAATAACGGTGAAAAAGTGGTGTATCGATTTAGATAAAACACTCTTTTACTGCGTTTTAAAATCTAGTATTCAATTTTTGAGTGCTAGATTTTTTTGTTAAAAAAAAGTTACGAAAACGTTTGAAATCTCCTACTTTTGCAAAAACTTTTAAAATCAACTTTAAATGGCTTTAAAACCTACTTACGATTCCGAAATTGCATTCCAATCCGACCGCAGAAAAGCGGCTGTCGAACTTATTAAAATCATTAGTGATTTATGGTACGATAAGGCGATAGAATTAGTCTTATTTAGAAATCCATTACTGGATCGAAATGTCAGTGAAATTCTTAAACTCCACGACTATGCAGGCAGGTTTGTGAATAAACCTATTTCCATCTTTGATTCTGTAGAAATGGCACGAGCGATTAAAGTATTAAACCTTCCTGCTTCAAAATTAGACATTGGTAAATTAACTTTCGAATTCCACAAAGAAGACATCTCCAACCACAGTATATCCGCCTTTCTTTCTAAAAAATTAACAGCGGCAAAACACCAACCAAAACTTAAACCCAAAGATGTTGTGCTTTACGGGTTTGGGCGTATTGGTCGATTGGTGGCTCGTGAGCTCATGGGGAAATCAGGAGGCGGAAGTCAATTACGCCTTCGCGCCATTGTGACTCGTGATAAGCTATCCGCTGCAGTTTTAGAAAAAAGAGCTGCATTACTCAGAAGCGACTCTGTTCATGGTGATTTTAATGGGACTGTTCATGTAGATACAAACTTACAAGCTTTGATTATTAATGGCATGACGGTTTTCGTCATATCTGCGTCGAAACCTGAAGATATCGATTATACAACCTATGGCATCAAAGAGGCGTTGATAATTGACAACACAGGCGTTTTTAGAGATCAAAAAGCACTAAACAGACATTTGAGTGCTAAAGGTGCGGCAAAAGTATTATTAACCGCACCTGGAAAAGGAGTTCCGAATATTGTGCATGGTGTTAATCATTTAGAACACTCTCCAGAACATATTACAATTTTTTCAGCGGCGTCTTGTACCACCAATGCCATCACTCCGATTCTGAAAGTAGTTGAAGATGCTTTAGGGGTTATTCATGGCCATCTCGAAACTATTCATGCGTATACAAACGATCAGAATTTGGTAGATAATATGCACTCCAAATACAGAAGAGGACGTGCAGCAGCACTAAATATGGTCATCACTGAAACGGGCGCAGGAAAAGCCGTTAGCAAAGCCCTCCCCGCTTTGGAAAACAAACTCACCTCAAACGCCATTAGGGTACCTGTTCCAAATGGAAGTTTAGCCATATTAAATCTTGAAATAGAAAAAACAACGACTTTAAAAAAAGTAAATACCCTTATAAAAAATGCCGCTTTATCCGGCGCATTAGTCGAGCAAATCAAATATGAATTTAATGACGAGCTTGTTTCTAGCGATATTGTGGGCTGTGCTGCTCCAGCCATTTATGATAGTAAAGCCACCATTATCCGTCCAAATGGAAAAAATATAGTCCTTTATATATGGTATGATAATGAGTTTGGATATAGTCATCAAGTGGTTCGATTGGCAAAATACATTGCCAAAGTAAGGCGCTTCACATACTATTAGGTTTTTGGAATTTGCTATCTTTGTGCTTTAAATTTAGCAGATGCGCATAGACATCATTACCGTTTTACCAGAATTACTTAAAAGTCCTTTTGAAGCGTCCATATTAAAGCGCGCTATTGAGGCGAACTTGGTAAGCGTTCATTTTCATAACTTAAGAGACTTTACTTCTGATAGATATAAGTCCATTGATGACACTCAGTTTGGCGGTGGCGCTGGAATGGTTATGATGATCGAACCTATCGATAAATGTATTTCTAAATTAAAATCGGAACGCAATTATGACGAAGTGATTTATATGACTCCTGATGGCGAAACATTCAATCAAGGAATTGCGAATCAATTGTCTATGAAGGGGAATTTAATTTTATTGTGTGGACACTATAAAGGCGTTGATCAACGGGTACGTGATCAGTTTATTACCAGAGAAATCTCTATAGGTGATTATGTACTTTCAGGTGGAGAGCTAGGAGCTGCTGTACTTTGTGATGCTATTATACGTCTCATTCCTGGAGTTTTAGGCAATGAAACTTCTGCGTTAACAGATTCATTTCAAGACGGATTATTAGCGCCTCCTATTTATACTAAACCACGAGATTATAAGGGATGGAAGGTTCCTGAACTCTTAGTAAGCGGAAATTTTCCAAAAATAGAAAAATGGCGCGAAGAACAAGCACTTGAACGCACAAAGAAGCGTCGACCCGATTTATTGGACGATTAATTTGGGCATGGCTAAAATAAATCTACAATTCACTTTCTATAATTCACTTTTTACCTATATTTGCAGCCAATTTCGAGTTAACCTCTGGCGATAATCGTGAACGTTGTTTCGAATTCATATAAAAAACCCATAAACATGGAATCCTTAATTAAATTTGTACAAGACGAATTTGTAGCAAAAAAAGACTTTCCAGAATTTGCAGCTGGTGATACCATCACTGTTTATTACGAAATTAGAGAAGGTGAAAAAGTACGTACACAGTTCTACCGAGGCGTTGTTCTTCAAAGAAGAGGCTCAGGAAGTTCTGAAACATTTACAATCAGAAAAATGTCTGGTACTATCGGAGTTGAACGAATTTTCCCTGTAAACTTACCTGCCTTACAGAAAATTGAAGTCAACAAACGTGGTAAAGTAAGAAGAGCTCGTATCTTTTACTTTAGAGAACTTACTGGTAAAAAAGCAAGAATTAAAGAAAGAAGACGTTAGTCCGATTTTCAATTTAAACTCTCAAAAAAGCTCTAATTATTTAGAGCTTTTTTTTTACCCTATTTTTCTGAGTAATTCTCATCTCAATTTTTAAAATATTACGATTCAATTATTCGAAGATTTTTAGAAAAAAATTACCCCATAAAATCATTCAAAATTCATATATTTGCACGCTTTAATTCATGTAAGGCAAAACCTATTTTTGTTGAAGAAAAACTAAACCTTATTCGCCCATTATGGCAAACATCATTTACACTATCACAGACGAAGCCCCAGCACTTGCAACACGGTCATTCCTTCCAATCGTAAAATCTTTTATCGAAAGTTCAGGGATTGGAATCGAAACAAAAGATATTTCTTTGGCGGCCCGAATTCTTTCTACATTTTCAGAATTCTTATCGGAGGAACAACAGGTTGAAGATGCACTTGCAGAACTTGGTGAATTAGTAACTAAACCAGAAGCAAATATTATTAAGCTTCCAAATATTAGTGCCTCCATACCTCAACTAAAAGCAGCTATTAGTGAACTGCAATCAAAAGGATTTGGGATACCTAGTTACCCCGATACTCCACAAAATGAGGACGAAAAAGCTATAAAATCACGTTACGATAAAATCAAAGGAAGTGCCGTAAACCCTGTTTTGAGAGAAGGAAACTCAGATCGTCGTGCACCAAAAGCTGTGAAAAACTACGCCAAGAAAAACCCACACAGTATGGGGCCTTGGGCAGCAAATTCCAAAACCCATGTAGCCACAATGACTGCTGGAGATTTTGCACATAATGAAAAATCTATAACAGTTGCAAATGCAACTACAGTCAGTATTGTTCATACAAATACTAAGGCTGAAAAATCTATATTAAAATCAAATATTTCACTTTTAGAGGGCGAAATTATCGATGCTACTGTAATGAGCCTTCAAGCACTAAAAGCGTTTTTAGCTACTGAAATAGCAAACGCTAAAGAGGAAGGTGTCTTATTTTCGTTACACATGAAAGCAACGATGATGAAGGTTAGTGACCCTATAATTTTTGGACATGCGGTTAAACTCTTTTTTGCTGATGTGTTTAAAAAACACCAAGCAACTTTCGACGAAATTGGCGTAAACGCTAATAATGGTTATGGAAATATTTTAGAAAAGGTAGCCGGATTATCATCTGAAAAGTGTCAAGAAATTGAAGCTGATTTTGATTCAGCACTAACTAATGGTCCAGATTTAGCTATGGTTAATTCTGACAAAGGCATTACCAACTTACACGTTCCTAGCGATGTTATTATTGATGCTTCTATGCCAGCAATGATTCGAACGTCTGGTCAAATGTGGAATGCAAATGGAAAAGCACAAGACACAAAAGCTGTAATTCCTGATAGTAGTTATGCGGGGATCTACACAGCTACCATCGATTTTTGTAAAGAAAATGGGGCATTTGACCCCACAACTATGGGAACCGTTCCCAATGTAGGGTTAATGGCTCAAAAAGCAGAAGAATATGGATCGCATGATAAAACCTTTGAAATCCAATCGGATGGACAGGTAGATGTGATTGATGCAGATGGAACTGTTTTAATTTCACATTCAGTACAAACTGGTGATATCTGGCGCATGTGTCAAGTGAAAGATGCACCAATTCAAGACTGGGTAAAATTAGCAGTTACACGAGCAAAAGCTTCACAAACTCCAGCTGTATTTTGGCTAGATGCACAACGCGCTCACGATGCAGAGCTAATCAAAAAAGTACACATTTACTTAAAAGACCATGATACAGACGGATTAGATCTTCAGATTCTGGGCCCTGTTGAAGCGACTCATTATACACTTTCAAGACTAAAGCAAGGCTTGGACACAATTTCCGTTTCTGGTAATGTTTTAAGGGATTATTTAACAGATTTATTTCCAATTCTTGAAGTTGGAACAAGTGCAAAAATGTTATCGATTGTGCCTCTAATGAATGGCGGAGGCTTATTTGAAACAGGCGCCGGTGGATCTGCTCCAAAACACGTAGAACAATTTAATCATGAAAACCACTTGCGTTGGGATTCATTAGGAGAGTTTTTAGCTTTGGCTGTATCTTTAGAACACTTCAGTAAAGTAAATTCCAACCCAAAAGCAGCAGTGCTTGGAGAAGCTTTAGACGCTGCTACTGAAAAGTTTTTAGATGAGAAAAAATCACCGTCAAGACGTGTGAATGAATTGGATAACAGAGGGAGTCATTTTTATCTTACCCTATATTGGGCAGAAGCTTTAGCTGCTCAAAGCAATGATACTAACTTGAAAGCTGAGTTTGAAAGTATTTCAAATTCACTTTTAGAACATAAAGATACCATTGTTCAAGAATTAATAAATGTTCAAGGACATTCAATAGAAACTGAGGGTTATTTTCTTCCAAATGCAGAAAAAACAGACAAAGCGATGCGTCCTAGCGCCACGCTAAATAACATTATAGGATAAAAATTCTATCAAAATGTTTTGTTAAAAGCACCTTTTTAAGGTGCTTTTTATTTTAATTTTGCAATCTAAAATTCAACTAATGACACGGCTCATCTTTTTCCTATTTGTAGGTCTTAGTTTACAAGGCTATTCCCAAGAGAAATTCACACTTAGTGGCTCTATATTTGAAGCTGCAGGACAAGAAACTTTGATTGGTGCTAACATCCTTATTCTTGATCTTAAAACTGGAACCATTTCTAATGAATACGGATTCTATTCCATTACTTTAAATAAAGGTACTTACGAAATTACCGTGAGCACAATGGGGTATACAACACAACAAGAAACAATTACACTCGACCGCAATATTTCTCAAAACTTCACACTCGTAGAAGTACAAGAAACTTTGGACGAAGTCGTGATTGAAACTAATATTGAACGCTTAGACATCAAAACCCCTCAAATGAGTGTCAACTCATTAAATGCTTCTACGGTTAAACAAATTCCAGTGGTCTTTGGCGAAGCCGATGTCATCAAAGCCATTACGCTTTTACCAGGTGTTTCTAGTGGCGGCGAAGGCGCTGCTGGTTTCAATGTACGTGGTGGAGCCACAGATCAAAATTTAATATTATTGGACGAAGCAACCATATTTAATTCCTCACATTTATTTGGATTCTTTTCTGTATTTAATCCTGATGCGATCAAAAATTTAAAACTCTACAAAGGAGGTATTCCAGCAAAGTATGGTGGACGTGTGGCCTCGGTTTTAGATATTTATCAAAAAGATGGGAATAAAAATGAATTCCAAGCCAACGGAGGATTAGGTTTAGTCGCCAGTCGCTTACTGCTTGAAGGGCCTCTAAAAAAAGGAACGGGTTCATTTCTTTTAGGAGGACGCGCCACTTATGCGCATTTATTTTTACCATTGTTTGACCTAAATAATGTTGCTTATTTCTACGATTTAAACACCAAGCTGAGTTATAACCTCGACAAAAAAAATAGCATTTATCTCTCAGGTTATTTTGGAAGAGACGTCTTTAATATTTCTGACAGTTTTGAAAACACTTATGGCAACACTGTGGTTAACTTTCGTTGGAATCATTTATTTTCAGATCAATTGTTTTCCAATTTATCGCTTATTTATTCCGACTACTATTATGGTTTAAATTTAAATTTTGTAGGATTTGAATGGAATTCAGGGATTCAAAATATGAATATCAAATATGATTTTAAGCAGTATATTAATGACCGTTATAAACTCGAATATGGATTTCATAGTACCTACTACCGATTTAATCCAGGAGTAATCAGCCCAAATGGTCCAAGCTCTGGGATTAACAGAGAAGAACTAATAAATAAATTCGCCTTTGAAAACGCTATTTATATCGATGTTAATCAGCAATTAACGGACCGCTTAGCGCTTAGCTACGGCGCGCGATTGAGTTCGTTTTTACGCTTGGGACAGGACAAACTAAATGTGTACGAAAACAACCAAGCAGTCGAATTTAATAGCGATCTACAATTGTATGAAAAAATAAATCCTATTGGATCTCGAAGTGATAACCATGGAAAAGTGATCAAGTCATTTCTAAATCTCGAACCACGATTTGCGTTGGCTTACCAATTAAATGATGACACTTCACTTAAAACGAGTTATAACCGAATGACTCAATATTTACACTTACTTTCAAACACAACTTCACCAGCACCTTTAGATGTGTGGGCCCCTAGTGGGGAATTTATTCAACCCCAAATCTTAGACCAAGTTGCTGTAGGGTATTTTAAAAATTATGATATCTATTCCTTAGAAGTCGAAAGTTTTTATAAAATTATTAAAAACCGCATTGATTATATTGATGGCGCTAACTTAATTGCTAACAACGCCATTGAACAAGTGATACTCAACGGTCGCTCTAGAGCGTATGGAATGGAAATTCTGTTTCGAAAAAACAAAGGTAGATTTACGGGATGGCTGGCTTATACCCTATCAAAATCTGAACAACAAACCAAGGGTCAAAATGTTTCAGGCCCCGGGATTAATACTGGAAACTGGTATAACACGCCTTATGATAAAACACATGATATTTCCGTCACAGCTAGTTATGATCTCACAAAAAAGTGGAACTTGAATGCCAATTTCATCTTTCAAACAGGACAGCCAACCACCTACCCTAACGGACAATATTCATACAATGGTTTGGTTGTGCCAACTTTTGAAGCCCGAAATTCGAGCCGTTTAGACGCGTATCATCGTTTTGATATTTCGGGAACATACACGCCAAAAGCTAAGAATGATAAACGATGGAAAGGCGAATGGGTTTTTAGTGTATATAATCTATATAATCGAAAAAACACACAGTCGTTAAATTTCAGAGAGAATCAAGAAACGGGTCAGAACGAAGCGGTCAAATTATCACTGTTTGGTGCTATAGGTGCTGTGACGTATAACTTTAAATTTTAGAACTATGAAAAAAATAATTTTAATCATCTGTCTTGGATTTATTTACAGTGCTTGCGAAGAAGTTGTTCAGCTCGATTTGCCAACGGAAACCTCACGTCTGGCTGTAGAAGCATCGCTTGAAATGACGCCTAATGAATCAATAACACAAGTCATAAAGTTGAGTTTGACAGGCGGTTTTTACCAAGAAGAAAACACCATTGTTTCTGATGCTACTGTCCAGTTGCTAGACCTAAGCAACAACCAAACATTCGACTTTGAATATGATGCCGTACTTAAAAATGATTTCAGGCTAGACTTCACACCAAGTTTTGATACGGATTATAAATTAAGAATAGTGTATGCTGATGAAACCTACGAATCCTCCATAGAGCAATTGATGCACGCCGTACCTATTGACGACTTAGAACAAGGTGACAGCACTCTCTTTGAAGGGGATGAAATTGAAGTTCTTGTGTCTTATTCCGACAGTGCTGAACGAGATGATTTTTATCTGCTTGACTTTGGACTTCAAAGGTATTTGGCTACTAAAGATGAATTCTATCAAGGGAATCTCTTTACGTTTTCTTTTTTTTATGAAGATTTAAAAGCAGGTGATGAAGCGGTTATTAAAATCATGGGGATTGACGAACGGCATTTTAATTTCATGACCATATTGATTGAGCAAACCGAAGACGGTGGCAATCCTTTTAGCACAACACCATCAACGGTGCGCGGGAACCTCTATAATATGACCAATCCAGACCATTATCCGATGGGCTATTTTAGACTTTCTGAAACCTATAACGCGAGTTTAGTTTTAGAATAGTATAAAAGTGTTTCAAAAATTCTATTTTTGTGTATGAGTTTTACAAAAACCACCGAACAAGATTCGCATTACAATCATCTAGAAACTAAATCTATTAAAAACCTTTTGTCGGTCATTAATACAGAAGACCAAAGTGTTCCTAAAGCAGTCGAAAAAGCACTTCCACAAATTGAAGCTCTCGTTGCGCAGACTGTAAAGCACCTTCAAAATGGAGGACGTTTGTTTTATTTGGGTGCAGGCACTAGTGGACGTTTGGGGATTTTGGATGCTTCTGAATGTCCGCCTACTTTTGGCGTACCAGCAAGTATGGTTGTTGGACTGATTGCGGGCGGAGATACCGCAATCCGAAATGCAGTTGAATTTGCTGAAGATGACACGCTACAAGGTTGGAAGGATTTACAAGCCCATTCTATAACGTCTAACGACATGGTAGTTGGTATTGCGGCTTCAGGCACCACGCCTTATGTAATTGCTGCTCTAGAAGACTGTCAGCAACAGCAAATTAGTACAGGATGTGTGACGTGTAATATGGGGAGTCCACTCGCTAAAGTGGCGGATTACCCGATTGAAGTGGTCGTTGGTCCTGAAGTGGTCACTGGAAGTTCACGTATGAAAGCAGGGACCGCTCAAAAATTGGTGCTGAATATGATTACCACTACAACCATGATACAGCTCGGACGCATAAAAGGAAATAAAATGGTGGACATGCAACTTAGCAATGATAAATTGGTGGCACGTGGTGTAAACATGCTCATGGACCAGTTAACGATTCCTGAACCTGAAGCACTCCAGTTATTAGAGACTCATAAAAATGTACGTAACGCACTTAAATACTATTCCGATGGACACACCAAGAACCAATAAAGACCTTTTAGTTGATGGACTTAAAACAATGGGGATTACTCTGTTTTTAGCGTTTTTAGGCCCTTTCATTCTACATGCGGGATTGACTAATCCCGATAAACCGCTCTACATCCCTTTAGTGATTGTAGGCATTTTGATTTGTGGTGCAGCAATTTTCTTTGGATTTAAAGGAATCCGCACCATTATGGACAGCCTTTTTGGACGGAAATAATTTTTTTAGTACATTTACAATAGTTTTAGACTCCAAATCTGATTCTTCATTTTAACCAACTATCTCGATAGTATCTTATTAGATTTCCTTAACTATAGGCCTAAAAAGGTGTTTTTTTGTTACATCTACATGCGATAGCTATTTGATTGTATGTAGAGCAAATTATAGGCTTCGGTTTTAATAACATCATTTTAATAACAGTGAAAAAGGAAAACCAATGAGTGAAATGGAAAAATTAAAGTATTTATCAGCTATTGAAAAAGATAAATTAAACGCTACTTACATAGAGTATGTCCGGTTTAAGCGGATACGATACCTATATAATGCGTTAACTATTAGTGTAATACTTGTTTTTGGGATGTATGAAGTATATGTAACAGAAAAATCTTATGCTTTTACAGATTATAATACATTAAAAACAGTAATGGCAATTGTACTTGGAGCTTTTGTTTTTTGTATTCTGTTATTTTATGTTTTTGCACAATACAAACTCAAGAATATTAAGAATAGGATTAAACACTTATCTTCAATACATGATTTTAAATACACTGAGTTAAAAAACGAATTTAATATGGTTATGAAAACTTCTTTTGGAGGCCCAGGGGTTTAAATGAATTCCTATTAGCAGACAAAACAGTTCCAAAACCATTTCGAGTAGTGATACTAGAGTTGTTATTTTTAAACTGTAAAGTAGCAAAGACCCCTAAGTCACTGCGTGTGGACTTGTAGCGGAAAGCCCGCCCAAAAAAAATAAATTAGTGAGTATTTTAAAAATATAGTCCAATGCCAAACACAAACCCTCGATTAGCATTTTTGGTGAGACCATAGCCATAATCGATACGGAAATTGATATTAAATATATTTTTATGAATCATTCGGATACCTACTCCAGAGTAGACTTGGATGTTTTCGGAGTCAGCAAACGTTTTTAGGCTTTTGCCAGGAATACGCCAAGACCCCGCATCAATAAACCCATTGCTTTGAAGTACAATATTTTTTTTATCAAATAGTGTATAGCGGAATTCCGTATTAAACACAACACTTCCAGTACCTCTGTCTACCGCGTTTCCAACACCTCTTAGATTGATATTATTATCTAAGGAAAATGGGGCGAATGGACTATCGTTATTAGTTGATAAACCTAAGCGCAACCGGTTGGCCCAATTGCCTCTTGTGCCTACTCTTTTGTAGTACAAAAAATCATTCCAAGCGATAAAAAAATTATTTTGAGCATTGTTATTGGCAGTGACAAATTGCCCATTAAAAACACTTTTAAACCCACTGATATAGAAATAAAAATAGTCTAGATTTTGGTGGGTGTAAATAAATTTAACAAGTTGCTTGTTGGCATCCATCTGGTTGGGAATGTCTAACCCTGTGATTTCTTCCGTCGCGTTGTATTTTTCATTGAAAAGTGAAACGCCGAGCTGAAAAGTAGTTTTTGAATTCAGTTCATAAGACCCCAATAATTCATAGGAAGTATTTTGGTAGACATAGTTAGCAGATTGATCGCCAATATAAAGCGGCTCTTCACTTTTCCAGTTTAGATAATTTAGTCCGAAACCAAATTTATTTGAAAATAAATAAGGGGCGGAAACATTTAAACCAAATGTGTTTTGTCCATTATTTTGATAGAACCCGCCAAAGGTTATATTTTCTCCAAATAAATTGTACTCATAACCTCCAAACTTATAGGCGGTGGTGTTGATCGTGGTCCAATAGTTAAACGCGGGTATTAGAGTGAAGTTTTCTTCAAAATTAAATATTATATTGTATTGATTATTTGGAAGTGCAATCACTTTATAGGAGACATTAGCAATGGAGGGCAGACGTTTTAATCGAATGATATCGCTTTGTAATTGAACTGAATCTAAGGGCTGTCCTTTTTTGGTTTCTAAGAATCTGTTTATAAATGCTGTCTTTGTTTTTTTAAGCCCCGTAAAATGCAGTTCATTTACGTGTTCGGTTTGTGCGTATGTTGAACTCACAACGATACAAAAAAAAGTAAAAAAACAAACAATCCATTTCATAGCCCTTCGATATTCTTGATTTTAAAATAACGTACGTAAACCAATATTAAAGGTTTGGCCTAGCCCTGTGTTAGACCCTCTCACAAAATTAGTATATAACGCTTCTATATTTACTACCTTGCTTAGTTGATATTTAGCACCTGCCCCTAGAACCGAATAATCTTGAGCAAAATCGTTGCCTAGATCAATACGTTGAGCGTGTTGTGCCAGTACTAAAACAGTAAATTTTTGACTTGGAAAATAGCTCAAAAAGACACTTGGTGCTAAAACCAAGCTGTCGTTGGCAAAACTATCTTCATTGTCTCCAAAATTAAGTTCGGTGTTTAGTTCTGCAAACAATTGAAATTCATCCCCTGAAAATGTGTAATCATACAGGAGTCTGTTTTGAAATATATATCCTTTTTGGTCTAAATAAACGCCTTTTCCAAATTCGTTTTTTACGGATTCATTTTTTACTAAAGGAATATGGAAGGCTGATTGTACTGTTAAATTACTCAGTCGTTTGAAAGGGTTGAATTTCACTGCTGGGGCAAAAGATGTGAGCCCAGTTCGTGTGCTTTTAAAAGGGTAATTTTTAAATTTGAATACCTCAGACGCATCAAGTCCATTAACGGCATTGGAACGAATTTCAAAAAGTAAGCCAACATTTAAATTGTTAGTTTTGGAAATCCCCGTAAAAATATCAATTGTGGAAGTGAAATAGGTTTCTCTAGGTTGTTTTTCAGGTTTTTCAGAATCTTTGGTTTGTGTGTATAAATTATTAAACCATTTGATATCCCATTGGCCTTTGATTAATAGTTTTGAGGGCGTGTAGGTAATGATATTACTTTTTTCTTCTGGTTGTTCTTCTTGTGCACTGACTGTAAATACGATCATTAAAACTAGAAGTGATGTGATTTTAAGTTTCATAGGTATTTTGTTTTGAGTATTTTATTTTTTTGATTGGCTATTTAAAGTCCAGTTATAGCTGGAATAGGTTAGTTTAAATTTCGTTGAAATTTTCTCTGTTCTAAATTGGTTTAAAAAATCAATTTCTGACTGTCCTTTTTTAACAAAATCGTCTTTGTACCATTTTAGAATTTCTGAGCCCTCCACACGTTTATTCTTTGAATTAACTTTTATAAAAGAAGTCCCATTAATGGCTAATTCTGTTTGCTTTTGCAGTTGTTGTTCAAGAATATCAGGTAGATATGCCGTTGGAATTAAAGGTGGACAACCTTTGGCACCACAGACCAATACAAAATGTAAGCGTGCATCGTTAAACACTGCTCTTAATAATTTGTTTTCAATGGTATTTAAGGTGACATTTTTGCCTGCTATATTATACGATACTTTATCAAAAAAACCTGCTTTATCTAAAGGCGATTTCAAAGGATAGTTGTCTATAACTCCCTTAATTACAAAAAGGTTATAGGCATTAATCCAAAAGGCTTTGTAGCTTTCAGCATCTTTGGAGATAGATAAAGTCGAAGCGAGATGGAGAATATCATTTAACGCCCTAGGATCTGCATAAATAGTTTCATAATCGACAGCGCCGTTTTTGACGTGTGTTTTTAGAAACTGATCTGTTAAAGAAAAAAATGAAGAGCTGTTTTGAGCTTGTAATGAAATAGAGAAAAATACGATTATAAAAATAGAAGAATATCTAATCATCAGCTGAGGTGTTTTATTTGACGTTAATTAATATTAAACTGATTATGAAACCAAAATAGTTTGTCCATACAGTCGTTAAAAAGCAGTAATCCTTACAGCTTCAATACAAAAGATAGAACTCTATCTAAGTTCCAAATAAATACATTTAATTTTTTTCTTGGGTAGAACATTTTTATTTTGAAAATCACTAATTTTACAAAACAGTAGTGAATAGTAATACTAATAAAATTGATTGCAATGAAATTATTTTTAAAAGGAAGACTTCATGGTCTAAAATATGCCTTTAAAGGGGTATATCTTTTGATCAAAACGGAGCATAGTATTATGACTCAGAGTTTCATTTTTTCATTAATCATTTTATTAGGTTTTATTTTAGAAATTTCAAAACAAGACTGGATCAATCAAACCATAACCATGGGATTAGTGTTGAGTATTGAAGGGCTAAATACTGCGGTCGAAAAAATTGCCGATTTTGTTCATGAAGATAATCATCCTAAAATAGGCTTTATTAAAGATGTCTCTGCGGGTGCTGTGGCTTTTGCCGCTTTCACATTTATAATCGTTTTTATAATCACTTATTTCCCATACTTGGAAAAAATGCTTAAACTCTTTTAAAAAATAAAGCGTTAAAGAATCAACTTAAATGGAAATAGACATTGTAATTAGTTCTGAAAAAATGAAGTTGAATGTAGATTTTATATATACCTTCATTTCTAAATCCTATTGGGCTAAAGGGCGTACACTAGAAACGATGCAAACCTGCATTGATAACTCTCTAAACTTTGGAGTGTACTTAGATGATCAACAAATCGGATATGCAAGAATCGCGACCGATTTTGGACAATTTGCATATATCATGGACCTCTTTATCTCTGAAAATTACAGAGGAAAAGGCTATTCAAAAAAACTGATGAAGGCAATCATGAATTCTGAAAAACTAAAAACTATAAATGTTTGGCGTTTGGCAACGCATGATGCACATAAATTATACGAACAATTTGGTTTTAAAGCTATTGATGCCCCCGAAAAACTAATGGAATTTTTAAAATAAACCTACCCATGGATTTTGATTTTAGTACTGATTATCGTCTTGAAAATAATTATGTAGTTTTAGAGCCTTTACAAGAAAATCACTTTAAGGATTTACTGCCTTTTTCTCTTCAAGAACCCGAAATATGGACCTATTCCTTGGTACAAGCAAGTACTGAACCAAATTTAAGAAACTATATAGACATCGCTTTAAAAGGCCGAGAAAACCAAAAAGAATACCCCTTTATAGTCTATGACAAGATAAACAATCGCTATGCTGGTAGTACACGGTTTTATGATATTCAATTAAAAAGTTCTAGTTTACAACTTGGATTTACTTGGTATGGAAACCAGTTTCAAAAAACAGGACTGAATAGACATTGTAAATTTCTGCTCTTAGAATTCGCCTTTGACACTTTAGAAATTGAACGGGTGGAGTTTAGAGCGGATAATGACAACAAAAGAAGCATTGAAGCCATGAAAAAAATTGGCTGTACAAAAGAAGGTGTTTTAAGAAGTAACGGATATAAAGCTAATGGCACAAGAAGAGATAGCATTGTTTTGAGTATTTTAAAAACAGAATGGATTGATCACCTGAAAAAGGAATTAAAACAAAAGTGTCAGCCTATACTAGCGTTTTCGAAATAGCATTCATTCACTTAAATATTAGAAAATTAACATACTAAAAAATAATAAATCAACTGCTTTGCGGTGAAAATTTTCCATCGCCAATAGCTCCCTATACTAGCAGTTTACAGCTTTCATATAAACAAATCCAAAGAATACCGATATTTAATCAAAATACTAAACAAAGTTAAACCAAATGACGATTTGAGATGGAGTTTTATATCTAACTTAAAATGTTTAAATAACATCTATTGATTTACAATCCATAGCTACCGCACGACATCGAAGATTCGGCCCCGTTAGCGCGAGCATCATGCACGTGCTACAAAAAAAGACAAAAAAAATCCCTAACATTTCTGTTAGGGATTCTCAAAAAAGGCGGTGACCTACTCTTCCACAAGTGTAGTACCATCGGCGCTAATGGGCTTAACTGCTCTGTTCGGGATGGAAAGAGGTGAGCCCCATTGCAATAACCACCTTAGGG